>Ga0209536_100015797_pt1 | contig 10760 bp, 7 predicted proteins | sample DeeMarSeWOR28_12_FD_187461 | JGI IMG/M metagenome (GOLD analysis project Ga0209536, IMG submission 187461) | Marine sediment microbial communities from White Oak River estuary, North Carolina - WOR-2-8_12 (SPAdes) (version 2) | ecosystem: Environmental > Aquatic > Marine > Intertidal zone >...
ATGCTAAAAATTTTTGACGAAGAAAACAGGCTACAGAAAATGTTAGAAATAGAAGCCGCACTAGCTTGGGCACACAGCAAAGTAGGAAATATCCCAAAAGCTGACGCAGAAAAAATCGCAGAGAAAGCAACTATCAAACATGTTAAGCTGGAACGTGTGAAAGAGATCGAAAACGAAACACGACACGACATAATGGCGTTAGTCAAAGCATTATCCGAAAAATGTGGAGAAAGCGGGGCCTATGTTCACCTTGGAGCCACAAGCTCAGACATATTGGACACCGCCACCGCACTACAACTCAAAGAAGCAGTAAACATAATCGAAGACAGACTAAACGAGCTAGAGTCGGTTCTACTCAAACGGGCAAAGCAACATAAACAGTCAATTATGATGGGTAGAACCCACGGTCAGCATGCTTTACCAACCACATTGGGTTTCAAGTTTGCAGTCTGGACAAGAGAAATCGCTAGACACATCCAACGCTTACAAGAGTGTAGAGATAGATTGTTAGTTGGAAAAATGAGCGGTGCAGTTGGGACACAAGCAGGCTTGGGACCAAAAGCACTCAGGATACAGGATCTTGTTATGGAACGGCTTGGAATTAAAGCATCAGAAATTTCTACACAGATCATTCAAAGAGACAGATATGCCGAACTTACATGCATCTTAGCCATATTAGCTTCAACCTTAGACAATATTGCTTCTGAGATTCGGGAACTGCAGCGACCAGAAATAGGTGAAGTTTTCGAAGCTTTTGAACAGAAAAAACAGGTTGGTAGCTCAACAATGCCTCATAAACGTAATCCGATGATATCTGAAAGAATCTGTGGTTTGGCCAAGATTTTGAGAAGTCTTGTTTCTCCTGCTTTGGAGAACATTCCAACTTGGCATGAACGTGATTTAACACAGTCTTCATGTGAAAGGTTTGTGATTCCAGAAGAATGCATACTCATTGACTACATGTTGATTTTGATGATTAGAGTATTAAAAGGATTAGAGGTTAACGAAAAACAGATGCAAAAGAACATGGAGATAACCCAGGGACGAATGATGTCAGAGGCAGTTATGCTCACTTTGGCAAAAAAAGGGTTAGGACGCCAGAAAGCCCATGAACTAACCCGACAATTAGCAATAAAAAGTTACACAGAACAAAGAGCTTTCCAAGATGTTCTGGCAGAAAATGAAAATGCAAAAAAGTTGTTCAGCCCACAAGAAATTAAGGAAGTAATGGACCCAAGAAATTACCTAGGTACAACATTTGAACAGATTGAGCAAGTAATAGAAAAGACAAAACTGGAAAGAAAAGCTCGAGGTTTATCAGACTAGAAATCTGTTAGAGCCCGCTGTTTCTCAGTTTCTTTTTTGTTCTTTAGGTTCTGCCACTCATCCTGTTTGACGTATCCGCCAACTTGCTCCTTAATTTTCTGAGCTAACCGAGGACCGATTAAGGGCAATCCGGTCAATCGTGGCAAGGGCACTCGTTTAAGATCGTCAACAGTTTTGAAGCCAGAATTAAACATTATACGTGCTCTTACTCTGCCGATTCCGTCTAATGCAACCAACGGAAGTAACTCAGGCTTAACTCCCTTCTCTATTCTCACGGTTAACCTAGCTAGATGAGCTAACAAATCTTGGTGCTTGAAAAGAGAAGCCAGCTCATGAGAAGCATGAATAAGCCATTTAGCAGTAGAGATGAGGCGGTAAAGGTCTCCAGGTTGAACCTTGAAACGTTCAATCATCTCATCCTCGCTTGTTTCATCCATCCAAGACTTGAGCACCCAAGCCAGTTTAGTTTCCCCAAGGAACTCCTCGAAAGCTATCCTGTCTATCCAAGGATCTGGAAGATCAAACATAAACTCGTCTTTATGATCTTCAATAAAGAATTGTAGGGTATCCATCTCGTTTGTGTAAGGACGAAGCTTCGGAAACATGTCGGGCGCGCGGGCAATCATGTGCAGAAAACTGACATCAGTAAGACGCTGCGCACGATTTGTTAGAGCATCCCTAATAGTAACTCCGGTTAACGGATCAATATACAGTTCTGAGACTCTGCGACCAAACTTGGTTGCAAAGATTTTGTCACCACTCACTTCAACCATTTTTTCGGTAAAAAGAAAACCCAAACTTTTCTGTATAACCCCCTTTATCGCTCGGGGATCATACTGGTGAGCATAGAAAGTTTTTCCGAAAAAATCGTAGATTCCAAGTTCAGTGTGAGCAAAATCTGATGCTACTGTAGCTAAAACGTGAGAACGAAGAATTCTTTCTACCGCCAGTTTTGACCATATTCGTTCAGTTTCAGCGAGGATGTAATTTTCCATTAAATAGTCGCGTTCATCCTCGGTTTTAGCTATCAGTATAGAGTCTCCAAACTTATCGTATCTTGGGCGTCCTGCTCGTCCAGCCATCTGCTTGTACTCAAGAACAGGTATTGGATAGTAACCATATCCGGACTCGTATCGCCGATAATCGCTAATCATAACTACTCTTGCGGGAAGATTCATGCCAAACGCCAATGTTGGAGTTGCAGTTAAAACCTTGATTTTTCCTTCTCTAAAAGAGTCCTCGACTATTTTTCTGTGGCCTCCACTTAGTCCAGCATGATGAAAGGCTGTTCCTCCACTTACAATCTCAGCTAATTGCTCTCCTAATCTGGTCCTTTCTCCTGTAGAGAGAATCTGCTCAGACAACTGCTTTAATGAACGTTTCATAGGTTTAGACAGGAGTGGTTTGATCTTAACTGCAATCTTCTTGGCTAAACCTATAGAGTTTCTTCTAGTTCCAGCAAAAGCTAAGGCTTGTCCCCCAGATTTTATTGTGTACATGGCTAAATTTAGTACAGAATCTTTTACACTATTCTCTATTTTAAGAGCGCCGCCATCCTTGAAAAGAACCTCATCGTGAAGTATTACCCCCTCCCTGAGTGTAACAGGTCTCCATTCAGTAGTAACTGAGATTGCCTTAAGCCACTCTGCAACCTCATTAACATTTTTTATTGTGGCACTCAAAACAAGCAGCTGGATGCCAGGGCTGACCTGCATTAGACGGGCTAACACCACTTCTAGGGTGGGTCCGCGGTCAGCGTCGTTGAGAAGATGCACCTCATCTGCTACTACTAATGAAATATCATTTACCCATTTTGCTCTGTGTCTTAACAATGAGTCAGCTTTCTCATTTGTGGTTACGATAATGTCATGTTTTCCCATCCACGGATCGCTACTGTCGTAATCACCCGTGCTAACGCCCACGCTAACACGTCTCCCATTTCCCTTCAGTATTTTTGTGTATTTCTGGAACTCTTCAAACTTCTCACGAGCTAATGCCCGCAAAGGAGAAAGATACAAGACTTTTCCATCCTTCTCCAGAACATGTTTTAGAGCACAGAACTCAGCGACTAGAGTCTTACCCGAAGCAGTGGGACTCGCCAAAACGAGGTTCTTTCCCTCCAAAACTCCAGCTAAGATTGCATCTTGTTGAGGTGGAAAAAGTTCAGTGATTCCCGAGTCTATTAGAACGTTTTTTATAGAATTATGCAACGGTAGTTCTTCGATCTTCAACGCCTATGTCCTTTTTTCCTGTCAAGTTTTTTTGATAAATCCGTCACGAGGTGCAAATAATGTTCCTTCCTTTAACATCTGTCCTATTAGACGCTCTGCTTCTCCAGCCATTATGTCAAATTCGGTTTGCAAACGCTCTACCACACGTTCCTTGTCAACCACACCAGTTTCTTTCTCCATACTCGAAATTAGTCCTAAAATAACAGAAAGCTTATCGCGAAGACTCTTAGGCTTCCCAGTCATCAGAATGTCTATGTCAAACTTGTTAGACGAAACGTCAATTCCAACCTGCTCCAATGAAGTTGTCATGATTGAAATTGCCTGTTCCGCATCTTCAACTAAAACTTCTTCCCTAAGGGCTACACGTGCTCTGGCCTCAGCAATACGAACAAGAGACTCTAATTGCCTAGCAGTAATTGCCACAGGAGTTCCCTCAGTTTCGCTGGCTGAGCGCATAACCAAATAGAAATCTTTCAGTCGTTCTAAGGCCTCTTTAGTTAACACGGGTTTTAGATTTTTTGCGTAGCTAACATATTTCCTGAAAAGGTCAGCCTCAATTGGTGGATCAACAGGAGATACTCCAGTTTTGTGAAGACCAAGAATGTGCTCAGTCATAAGAGAGTCCTTAGCTTTTTCGGGAACATCTCTTAGAACAAAAATTAGGTCAAACCGTGAAAGGATAGTGACTGGAAGAGAAATGTTCTCGCTTACTGTCCTGTAAGGATCATATCGTCCCAATGTTGGATTAGCCGCTGCTAAAATACTGGTTCGTGCATTCAAGGTTGCAACAATACCACCTTTGGCAATTGAAACTGTGTGTTGCTCCATGACCTCATGAATTGCCACTCGGTCTTCTGTTCGCATCTTATCCATCTCGTCGATAGCGGCCACTCCCTTGTCTGCCAGTACTAAAGCACCAGCTTCAAGAGTCATTCCCCCAGCCTTATCACGAAGCACCGCAGCTGTTAGCCCTGCAGCAGTTGTTCCTCTACCGCTGGTGTAAAGACCTCGTGGAGCAATTTTTGCCACATACTGCAGAAGTTGGGATTTTGCCGTTCCAGGATCTCCCACCATCAGAACGTTTAGGTCTCCTCTTATAGTAATGTCTGGGAAAAGTTTTGAAGTACCTCCGAAAAGCAAATACACTATGGCCTCTTTGATGTGCTCATACCCGTAAATAGAGGGCGCTAAAGAATGAAGAATCTTAGAGTGAATCTCTGGGTCTTTTGATAGTTCAATTATCTGATCCTCCTCTTCTTGGGTGGCAACAAGCTTTTCAGGTTCCTTGCTTACTACGTCGATAAAGTTAGTATCCAGATGCAACGTGAATGATCTAAGACGCCCTACCCGAGGTAAAGTTGCTGCGACTGCACGGGTTATTCCAACAACTGCAACATGATCTCCTGGTCTTGCCATATCAACAAGGTCACGTTCAAGAAGCTTAATGTCTAGCCAACGTGGAAGCTGACCTGGAGGAAGATCTTCTGGGCGTTCTTGGATGCGAACATCCTGAGAGTCGATAAAGGTGGATTCTTCTTGAATAAAGTCAAAGGAACTTTTTCTTCTGCATTCTGGAGCGCTACATGCAAGAGGAGCAGTCAAAAATGGTCCAGACTGAATAACGTTGGACATTGCGCCACACCATTTGCATTTAAATGCTGCTTCCATAACAAGAGGTCGAGCTGGACTGGCGCGAACAACAATTCCCTCTAACATAACAAGTTTTCCTATATGAAGTGAACCCAAAAGTCGTAAAGGTGTAACTTCTGGTAATCCTTGAAAACGAACTGTTACGTTTGTAATTTCTTCAGTATACTCTGGTTCTTCTATCTGCAGTTGAGCTTTCGCTGCTCGGTTAGCGTATTCAAGGTACTCATCAGGATTATCCAATAATTGTTGGGCTAGTTTTGGTTCAGCAGCTAATAGTTCGTCAAAATCCACCATGAAAGATTTTTTTCCCGACACGGCCATGACGGAGAGTCGTTCACGATATTTGGTTGCTTTAAAAAAGTCCAGAAAAAGTTCTTCTGGATCAGCTGTTAAGACTTCTTCGGTCATGTCTTGTCGCCTCTTTGAGTTTTCAGGATTTCGTTTCTCCAATCACTTATTATCGTGTGTAAATAAGTGTAGATGCTTTTTTCTTCTTTTGTTAGACTTCGAAGTATTTGACTCGTTTGTGTTTTTGATGATGAAGAAGCCAAAGAAACAATTTTCTTTAACCGCATACGTGTTATATCGTCAGAGAGATTTACAGCTTTTTCATAATCACTTCTTTTTTCAGGTTTCTTTATAGCTTCTTCATTTAACTCTTCTAAGAAGCGTCGCAGTTTAGGGTAAAAATCTTCAGGAACAGACGTGACTTTCTGGGAAGCCTGAACACGCTCTTTCCAATGAATTTTATTTAACATCATCAAATCTAGGGAATCATCCATTCGGATTCGGGCTATTCCAGCCTTTTTTAATTCCTGTGCAACCCATAATCTTACTTCGTATTCTTGTCCCTCTTTGAATGGACCTACTTTTGTGCCCGGAAGATCGATTTTGGGACTGTCTCTGTTTGCAACTATCTTTACTGCTATGTTTTCATAGACGAAATCAGCATCTTTAATGGATTCTACTGGGTCACCAGTCAATAATACTCTCCTCAGGGAAGATTTTCTTTTAAAAGAAGAATGGGACAGACGACTATAAAACTCTAATTAAGCAATTGAAAACAAAAATCAAGTTGTGATATTACCTGTTTTAACAGATAGGGAACTGGGGATTTTTTTGAAGATTTACATATTTTTATCATCCGCAACAGATGCTTCAGCACGATCTATGGCAATTTCTGAAATTTCTGAAGAATGATGATTTACACGTTTTAAGCAGTCGATAATTAGGTAGGAGTGAGATAGAATTAGACTGGAAAGTGCTGAGGTACCTATGCTATTACAATATTTCCAAAGTTCTTCTAGATTTATATCGGAAGTTTGTTTGAGGTCTAGAATCTGGTTTGCTAAAGTTATGTCCTTTGCCAATAGGGCTTCAACTGATTTATCTAAAGAACGTTTTATTGTGGAACTTATTTGAAATAATGGCTCAGTAACTTGTTTCGGTAGCTCATAGTTATTTAGTGACGAAACACTTTGTGATATTCTATTTACGTTAGAAGCGATTTCAGAGATTAAGTGGAGAATCTGAAAATAGTCTAAACAATCAATTAAACTGATTTCCATTTGGTTTTTTGAGTCAGGAAAAAGCAAAAAACTGCGAAGCAGTCGATTAGAGACAAGATGAAGTCTACGGATATCTTCCATTCTTCTTGACAAACCAGAAATTGGACTGGAATTGTGTTTTCGTAATAATGCAATTGTTTCTTCAAACATCGACGAGATAACAGTATGTATTCTATGAATTGTTTTATCGATCTCTAAACTTCTTTTCAGCAAACACTGAATAGTCATACTGTTTTTTGAAATCTCAATTAGTTCTAAACCGAATAAACTGTTTATTATTTCTCGGATGGCTTCGTGTTTGTCTTCTGAAATGTTTTCTGCTGCATTAACCTTTATAATATCAAAACCGTCGACATATGCGGCAACTATTTCTCGTTTTATTGAATGTGTCGAAGTTTGAGGTTTTATTTTTAGGTTTATTTCCCTAGGAGTTTCTTGAGAGCTGATTGACGATATACACATAGAATTGTCTGGATGTAAAATCATGTTGACTTTGTCTCCGCGACTTAGTTGCATCTTTTTTGACCAAGATTTTGGAATTGAGACGTAAAGGGTTTTTCCGATTTTTTGGAGTTTTCTTGTTTCAGACATGATTAATGTCCTCGAGGTTTAAATAAGGAAATTAAAATTTAAGTAAATATAATTAATATATAAACATATACGAAAAGTTTATACCAACTGGTCTAACTGGCTACAAATAACGCAGAAGAAGAGCGAAAACTCTATAATAAAATCGATGTTAATGGAATTGAGAGGAGGAATAATTTGATGCGAAAGTTTTTAAACTCAAAAATAATGATAAAACCTCCTTTTCAAATTAAATTAATCAGTCATTTCCAGGTTTTTTTTGGTTTGGAAAAGGTGAAGTTATAATGTTTGAACCTCTTTTAGCCTTCTTAATCATCTTGGCAAGTGCTACACTAATCTATTTAATTACTGGACGTTTATCCCCTAAATCCGCCCTCAGTGAAGGAAAAAATCTAATGTATGCTTGTGGTGAAAAAATAAACCCAACAAAACTCCTAGTGAATGTCACTTTATTTAGGTATCTAATTTATTTCGTAATAATTGACTCTCCAGCGTTGATATTGGCTTTTGCAGCAATTTCCCTGGAAATGATTAGCCCAATTAATCTGCTAATTTATTTGGCTCTGGTTTTAGCAGCAGATTTTCTTCTTTTAGGAGGCCATGAATGATGCCAGCCTCGAACATACTAAAATGGGCCAGAAGAAACTCACCTTGGTTGCTTCATTTTAACACAGGAGCATGTAACGGCTGTGATATTGAAGCCGTTGCATTGTTGACACCAAGATACGATGTGGAACGTTTTGGAATAAAACTTGAACCTTCTCCAAGACATGCAGATGTTCTTGTTGTAACCGGAGTTGTAACAAAACAATGTGCACCAAGGTTAAAGACCATCTACCAACAAATGCCTTCACCAAAATTTGTTATTGCCATAGGAGCTTGTTCATGTTCCGGAGGAATATTTCAAGGATGCTATGGTGTAAGCGAACGCCTAGATAAAATAATCCCTGTAGATGTTTATATCCCAGGATGTCCTCCAAAACCAGAAGCGATAATTCAGGGAGTTGCTAAACTTCTCGAAAAATTGAAGGGATAAAAGTATGGAAATGTTTGAAAACGCAGTAAAAATTCTCAAAGAAAAAATGGCAAATGAAATCCTAGAGATTAGAGTCCCTAAACCTAGGAGAGCCTACGTTCTTCTTAAACCTGAATATCATAAAAAAGTAATTTCTGCACTTATGAAGAATGATGAAAACGTGATGCTTTCAACAATAACTGGAGTAGATCTTGGAAACGAGATAGAACTGAATTACCACTTAGCTTGCGAGGGAGCAGTAACTTTAAAAAACCGGGTTTCACGCGAAAAACCGTTTACCAAAACAATAACTGACATTATTCCAGGAGCAAACTTATACGAACGCGAAGTGTTTGACCTATTAGGTGTCGTTTTCGAGGGGCATCCAGACCTGAAAAGACTGATGCTGCCTGATAATTGGCCTCAAGGTAACTATCCACTAAGAAGAGATTGGAAGCCTGCTGTTGAACGAGAGAAAAATATTGTTTCTGAGGAAGCCTCACAGACTGAACAGACAGAAGAGAACGATGCCGGATCCTTAGTCAACATTATTGTGGGTCCTCAGCATCCAGTTTTGCATGAACCTGAAAGGTTCTCTTTCAAAGTTGATGGCGAAAGAATTATTGATGTTGAACAACGTCTTGGGTATGTTCATAGAGGAATTGAGAAAGCAGCAGAACGTATGATGTACTTCCAAGACGTATTTCTTGTAGAAAGAATATGTGGAATCTGTAACGCTGCACATACAACTGTTTTCTGTCAAGCTGTTGAAGACATCGGAAACATTGAGACTCCACCTCGTGCTCAATACTTACGAACAATTATACATGAACTGAATAGGGTTCATAGTCATCTCCTACTTCTTGGAGTCGGAGGTCATCTACTTGGTTTTGAAGCATTATTCCAACATGTGTGGCGTGACCGAGAACCCATAATGGACATAATAGAACGCATTACAGGAAATCGTTTGATGTGCGGATTTAACAGTATAGGGGGAGTTAGACGTGACATAGATCCGAATACGATTGAGAAAGCTTTGAAGACCATTAAAGATGTTAGAAAACGGGCGATTTTCTATAAAACGGTGTTCGAGGAAGACGCTACGCTTAGGATGAGAACTGAAGGTGTCGGAGTACTTAGCAAAACCGACGCTATGAAGTATTGTGTTGTCGGTCCTGTTGCAAGAGGTTCAGGGATTAATGCCGATGTCAGAAAGGATGACCCTTACGCTGCATACGATGAAATCCCTTTCAATGTGATAAGCTACAAAGAATGTGACACATGGGCTCGACTGATGATCAGAGCCGATGAGATATTAGAAAGTTTAGATATGATAGAATATGCCTTTAGCCACCTTCCAGGTGGACGTTTGCGTGTTAGGGTTCAACGAAAAATACCTGAAGGCGAAGCTGTTAGCCGCGTTGAAGCACCTAGAGGTGAACTGATACATTATGTAAAAAGTGATGGCACCGCATATCCCTACAGAGTTAAAGTTAGATCTCCAACACTAGCAAATCTTGTAGCATTTCCTGATGCAATTCGGGGCTCCTACATCGCTGACATACCTTCAGTAATGGGAAGTTTAGATCCATGTTTTTCATGCACAGACAGGATGGTGTTTATTGACACCAAAAAGGGTCAGAAATGGTACTCGAACTTAGATGAAGTGAACTATTCCAAAAACAGGACTGTGTAGGATTAGATGGCTATTGATTTAATCTTCATTTTCAGGACGCTGGTGTTTCCTGGGTTCATCTTTCTGTTAGTGCTTGTATTGTTTTTTGATTGGTTCGAAAGAAAGGTCGCGGCTAGGCTCCAGAATAGGATGGGACCAACATATGCGGGTCCTTTTGGGATTCTTCAGCCTATAGCGGATTACATAAAAATGTTTTCGAAGGAAGACATCACCCCAGACCAATCTGATAAACTATTGTTTGTGGCTGCTCCGATCCTTGCTTTTTCTCTTTTTGTTTTTGCGCTTTTCTTTATTCCGATTGACGGTTCAAACGTAATTTTAAATTCAAGTTTTGAGGGAGATTTAATTCTCGTATTTATTCTGATTACACTCGCTAATTTTGGTATATTTCTTTCCGGATGGTCGTCTATTAATCCGTATAGTGGAATTGGTGCAACTAGAATTTTGTCCCAGTTTCTCGGATATGATATACCACTTATTATTCTAGCTATTTGCCCAGCTTTTCTTGCAAAGAGCTTATCTATTGTGAATATTACTGCGAGTCAATCCATTCCTTTTGCTCTTTTGATTCCCTGGGCTCTTGTTTTATTTATTATCGTTCTGCAAGCCGAGTTAGAGAAAGACCCTTTTGATATACCTCATGCTGAAACTGAGATTGTAGGAGGTTATGAGACAGAGTTCAGTGG
>Ga0209536_100015798_pt1 | contig 10760 bp, 7 predicted proteins | sample DeeMarSeWOR28_12_FD_187461 | JGI IMG/M metagenome (GOLD analysis project Ga0209536, IMG submission 187461) | Marine sediment microbial communities from White Oak River estuary, North Carolina - WOR-2-8_12 (SPAdes) (version 2) | ecosystem: Environmental > Aquatic > Marine > Intertidal zone >...
GCGGCACAAGCTGGGCAAGGTCGTCGGCAAGCGGACCTGGGGAGGCGTCGTCGGAATCCGCGGGTCCCTGCCGCTACTGGACGGCGGTTCTCTCAACAAGCCGGAGTTCTCCCGCTATGACGTGGAAGGCAAAAAGTGGATCATCGAAGGCTACGGTGTCGAGCCTGATATCTACGTCGACAATGACCCGGCAAAGGAATACGCCGGCATCGATCAGCAGCTGAACAAGGCCGTCGAGGTAATTCTCGAAGAGTTGAAGACCAAGGAGAAAGATATACCACCGTTGCCGCCCTACCCTGTTAAGTAGCCCGCGCTATTGAGTCATCGTCCTCGTTGTGCATCCTTGACTCGTTTGCCGAGACGGCGTCCGAGGCGAACGAGGGCAGGCGATATGTCATACGGATCGAGATCGACCTCGATAATGCTGAAGCTGTCGCGGTTAGCCAGTGACGCATCAAGGGCCTCGCGTACTTCGCCTACGGTATGCGTCACAAATCCCAATCCGCCGTCCAGCAGCTTTGGCAGTTCGCTGAATTTCCAATTATGTATGTCGTTGAATGGGCCCTCCATTATCTGCCGCTCGGTGCTGTAGCCGTGATTGTTGAGCACGACGACCACGGGATTGAGCCCGAGGCGCACAGCCGTGGAAAGTTCCAGGCCGGTCATCTGAAACGCCCCGTCGCCGACCAGCACCAGAGGTCGAAGCGAGCGGTCGGCCAACTGGGCCCCGAGTGACGCCGGCACGCCGAATCCCATCGACGTATAGTAAGCCGGGCTAAGGAACTCCGTCCGTTTGTGTATCTTCAGATCGACGGCGCCGAACAGGCAATCGCCGATGTCCGATATGACCACCATGTCGTCGGTGACAAAATCGTTGAGCATGGAAAAAAGTGCGCGTATGGTGATTCGTTTGTTGTCATTGAGACTGGGACTCCGCTTCGATTTCGGCTTCGGCAGTTCGGGCTTGCGGCGGCGTCTCAGGCGTGTTTCCAGCAAGGCCTTGAAGAAGCTGCGAAAAGGTACGTTCTCAAACGAATGACGCCGAATCGAGGTCTTCTCCGAGGTTGCGTAGACTGTTCGGTTCGCATCGAGGTGGGCGGTGTACACTCCCAGATTGACGTCGGTCATAAAGCAGCCGAGCATCAGAACACAGTCAGCCGACTCAACATACTTCTGAACGTCTGTGTGTCCCATCGCGCCCTCGTAGACACCCAAATACAGAGGGTGAGCTTCGCTGACAACGGATTTGCCCAGGATCGTAGCGGCAACCGGAATTCGGGATTTCTCCACAAACTCGATCAGGGCGTCCTGCAGCCCAAAGCGGTGAATCTCCACTCCGGCAAGAATCACCGGACGCCGGCTCTGATTGACCATCATCGTCGCCTCGACGATACACTCCTGCAATGCATCGGCGTCGGTCAGCTCGGCCAGACTCTGCTCGCGATGTTTGTGCACTCGAACGACGTTGACCATATCGGAAGGCAACTCGATGTACCCCGGGCGCTTGTAACGCTCGACCAGATGAATCACGCGGTCGATTTCGTGGTAGGCGGTGTATGGATCCTCCAGCGCCGTGCTGGCAACCGTGATGCGGGAGAAGATTTCTCGCTGCGTGGCGAAGTCGCGAACGAGGTGATGAACCAGCGGACTGTGCTCGCGTCCTTTCAGGCCCGGCGCACCGCTGATGACGATGACAGGCGACTTCTCGGCATACGCCCCGGCCACCGCGTTGGTCAAGTTCAGTCCGCCGACGCAAAAGGTCACACAGGCCGCACCGAGGCCTTTTAGCCGCGCGTACGCATCGGCTGCAAGACCGGCCGAGTCCTCCCGGGTGGTCCCGATGATCTGGATAGGACTCTTTTCGATCAAACTGTAAAGCCCCAGGACATAGTCTCCCGGCACGCCGAAGATGTGCTTGACGCCATGACGATAGAGCTGGTCAAGCAGGTATTGCCCTATAGATAATTTCTTGGCCATAAGAGGATGCTCCCTCCACAAAGACCACTCTCGAACTCAACACAAGAGCCGAACGAGATGTAAACGACAAGATTCTCACCGGCGTCGCCCCATTTAGACAGCCAAGTTGCCGTTAATATTATCGGCACAAATCACCGGTCTCTTTACCCGGCAGTAGCGTTACCTGCCAGCCGGATCAAGATTGCGTCGAAAGCCGGCTCTCCGAATTCCGGCCTGAATGTCGTGGTTGGACATGAACAAATTCCAGATCATGCCGGTTCGGCCGTTTTCTATCATCGCGAGCATGGGGCCATGGGCTATGCCAAAGGTCCTATCTGAAATCCAGTTTTCGTCGATGTTGAAGGCATCCGGCAAGCCGTAACCACCTTGCTCAGGATCGCGCCAGATGGGGCGGCCGCCGATCTCAAGATTTCGCATGTGCCGCAACGCTGCCATCGCATCTTCTTTCAGGAACGGCAGCGCCATCGCCGCTCCGTAGGGCGCCAGGGTCCCGCCGGCCGGGCTGTCGCCCTTTGAACCTCGCGGCTGATGGCCCGGCACAACATAGCCATTGCCGGGGCCGCCACACGCCGTGATCCCCCAGCGGTCACGACCGTAGGTCTTGAAACTTGACGCGTTGTCCCGGCACCAGTCTCGGTTAGCTGCCGCCGCACGGTGGGTATTCTCGAACCAATCGACGCCCTGACTGTCTTTGCCCGTGCTGCGAAAATCGTAGAAGCAGTGAGCAAACGTGTACGTAAAGAATGTGCCGGGCCAGGTGTAGATGAACGGCTCGCCCTCACCGTACCGACCTGTGGGCCTCTTCCATTTCGTCATGCAATCCGCAGGCAACCGGTGCCGTTCATTCGGGGCCGACAAGCCCAGCAGGCAAATCAGCAGAGTTTCATCGGTATACCAGTTCCACATAGCCTTCTTGAACTGCCCGGGGCCGTCCATCTTGTCAAATCGATCCGGCTGCCAGGCCATGTAGACAAGGCCGGTATCGGGATTGAGAAATCGCCGCCAGTTTACGCGGGCAAAAAGATCGTCCCCCAGCTTCACACATTCTCCTGAAAAGTACTGTCCGACCGTCACCACCCCGGCCATAAGCAGCGCCGTATCTATGGTTGAAGCCACTTGCTCGTAGCCGCGTCTGGTGGGCTGGCCCGTGTGAAGATCGATATAATGACAGAACACGCCCTGGTGATGCGCCGATGACTTAGCCAGAGTCCGCAGGGCACGAAGGGCTCTTTTCTCGGCGTCCTGACGGCTGATCCATCCACGTTCGGCAGCCACAGGCAGTGCGGCCAAGCCAAAGCCAACCGAGGCTATGCTGCAATATTCAACTCCCGTCTTGTCGCGCACGAGCCCCGATTCGGGATCGGCCTCGCGGGTGAAAAAGAGAAAAGCAGCTCTGGAAACTTCTTCGAGCAACGCCTCATCAGCGGGACTGGCGGCAGCCTGAGCGGACACGCACGGTCGAGGCGGAAGGACAAAGCATCCAAGCACCAAGAGAGTTGCTGCGAGCTTGCGCACTGCAAACAGTTCTGTCATCTCTCTGGCCCCAAACACAGCACGTTACCATCGACAGTGGTCATGTAAAGTCTCCCATAGGCTGCGGCCATGCCGTCGAATACAGGCAATTCATCGAGTTCAAGCTCGGCCTGCCTTTCACCGTCACTGGCGGAAACGGCCCAGAGCATCGCACCTTTCTTGCCAACGAACGCGTCGACCTGCTCGCGCAACTGCCGGTCGGCCGCGGCCGTTCCTATTCGTTTTCTGATTTCGTTTTCGTCGACAATGTCCGCCGGGCCGGCGACGAACAGAGTTCGACCGGCCATCACCATAGCACGGGCAAACAACGGAATATCTTTCGTCCAGTGATGAACAACCTTGAAGCCTCGCTTCTGATTGAGCCTGGTCTGCTTCGCTGTCTGCGGCTGTCTCGGCTCGACTTCAGCCGGATTCTTCGCCGCCGAGAACAGGTGATGCTCGATAGGCGTAGTCCAGCGATAGTACTGAGGCTGGCGCCCGTAGCCGTAGACGTTCTCTTCATCGAATACAAGTATCTTGCCGGAAGGAGCTACTTTTCCCGCCAGAGGGTATCCGGCCCAGCCACCGGGGAAACGGCTACCGTAGACCCAGTAAGTGCGATGCCACCAGCTATCGTCGAGGAATCCCGTCGGGCAGAACAAGTGAGCGTGCTCCGGCTTCTGGGTGGAGGGTATCGAGTATTTCTCGGGATTGCCTGCATAGGGCAGAGCTTGGAGGGGCAGCCTCTTGCCGGCCAGATCGAACGGCTGAGAACGCATGTACACCAGTCGCCCGTCACAAGACAAGATGTCGGGCAGTGACACTGGCATGTTGTGCTGCCTAGCGTAATCCTGAATCGCCTTGCCCGAATCAGGATCCTGATCATTGAGCACTGTTTCCGAGAGCAAACGCCCCGTCGCCGGATCGAGTCGGATTAGACGCATGCCGTCATCAAGGAACGCCGAGCGCCCCGCCACGCAATAGATGACACCATCCTGGACGAGCACACTCCCGTGAATGGGCCATACGGACTCTAACTGCTCAAACCACATCGCCCGCTGATCCATGGGAGCAGCACGAAAACGCCAGATAAGCGCGCCATCTGAAGCGCTAAGACTGTAAACGTAACCATCCGCTGATCCGAACAACACCGCGCCGCGGTATATAGTCGGCGGCGAGTCCACCCTCGCTCCGGCCGTGTAGTTCCAGAGGGTTTCGCCCAAATGCGCATCCAGAGCGTGAACGGTGTGCGTGTCTTTTGAAGCGACAAATAGCTTTCCGTGCGCTAGGACGGGGCTGGTCAGATTGCTGTCGATATTAGTCTTCCACGCTACGGTAAGGTCCGACGGAACGGATGTCTTTGTCCGCCCGCTTCGGGCATTGTCGTGACGATAAGTGGGCCAGTCATTGGGATTGACTATTGTCGATTGACTATTGTCTATTTGGTCGTATACGGGTCCTTTCTGCAAACGGTTCTGCCGGGCAGCACTTGCCCCTATGCGCTCGCCCCTGGCCGGGGCCAGGACGTTGAAGCCGAACTGCTTGGCCTCCGGGAAACAGGCACAGGGATTCTGCGGCGCATAGAGTAGTCCGTTAGCCGGCATCACACCATAGAGACATGCTCCGCGCACCCAGTGGTGGATGTCCCAATGCTGTTGATTGAAATCGATGAATTCCGTGCCGGTTCGGGACATCAGAAGGAAGCGATCTGTGGCCTTGCCGCGATAGCAGCGATGGTGAAACCAGTACGTATCCACGTCAGGATCGAATTCGCTCACCACTTCACCGGTACGAACGTCACGCCCGACGAATCTCCCTACGGCGTGACCGCTCGTGGTCTCGCCGATCCAGACCCGGCCGTCTGCGACTAGGACATCTTCCGGAGATGCGTAGCCAGACAGAGGATGCGGCGCTTTCCACAGCACGCTCCCGTCTTTGATCGACAGAGCAGTCAGTGTGTCGTTCTGATCGATTTTCCAGGATCGATTGCCCTCGGCGGCGATTTCGCCCCCGGCAAAGAGCACCACGTCATCGTACAGCACGAGCGTCGGTCCCGATCGGACGGGCCACTTCTCGGCGCGGGCAACTGGTTCGGAACGCCACAGCACATCTCCGCTCTTCTTCTCCAGGCAGAGGATACGGTCCTCGCTCAGCAGGACGACACATTTGTCATTCATCGCCAAAGCCAACTTCACGACGCGATGCGGACTCGTCCACAGGACTTCGCCCGATTTGGCGCTCAGGGCGACGAGCTTGCCGTCTGGTTCGCCCGAAGGATCATCAGGTCCGGATCGTGCCGTAGCCGACGGTGCCGATTCTCCGCCGATCAGTGCCAAGACGGTACCATCCGAGACAAGAATTTCATCGGTGCCGGCAGTCTTCTCGTAGGTGCGAATCGTCTCGCCTGTGGCTGCATCGAGCACGCTGATGGGAGCATCCAGTCCCAGCGTGACATAGACGCGGTCCCCCTGAGCAACAAGTCGCCGGGGTAGTTCTGCCGGACCGCTCTTTAGGCGATGCAAATGATTGTACCACTGCCCTATGGAGCGTTTCCACAGGATCGCGCCGTTAAAGGCATCGCGAGCAACCAACTTCCATTGAGCCTCTATCAGGATCGAAAACCGTGGCGCTTCGTCCACGATGTAGAACAGGCGACAGCCCGATGTCACCACTGCGCTGACACTGGACATATGATCGTGGTGCCTGCCCCATCGCGGGCTGCCCACCCACTGCATGCGCCGGGGTGGCCCGACCACAGTGTCGTGCGCGACGGCGTTGCCCGTTGCGTCGTGCAGGTAGTGCGTCCACTCGTCAATGTCTCTGGGCCAGGCTTTGACCTGTCTGTGCCACGTGCCGTCATGTTTGACGTATGCAACGCCGCCGGGGGCGAGCACTCGCACGATTTCATCCATGCGTACGTCACCGAGGTCCTCGGAAACAACCAGATTAATGAGATTGTCAACATAAGGTAGAGTGCTGCCGTCAAAGACATCCGCCGAAATCTTGCCGTAGGAACCATTGGCCTTGATGTGTTCCCGAGCGGCCGAAACCAGCGTGGTGTCCGTATCGAGTCCGTGGACAATGTATGCTTCCGAAGCGCCTAGTTTTGCGGTCAGTTCACCCTTGCCACAACCCAGATGAATGACAAGGCCGCCCTGCACACCGGACTGGTCCTTGATCTGCTCCCAGGTCACGTCTCCTGCCGCCTGCAACGAAGCGCTAAGCAGAACAATGAAAGAGGCAAAGATCGAGCGGCTTGACAAGTTGATTCTTGTAGTTTCCGGTACGTTCATCTGTTCAGTCTCCTTGAAAAGCAGTTGTCGGCAAGTATATCAGATTCGACTTGTTCGGCAAAGAGCAATAGCCTCTTCGATTGCCCTTGACATGTGACAACGCCCACCGTAGGATCTCAGATCGAGAAGGATGTCGTGTTCCGAGAAATGAGAATCGAGGAATGAAGTTATTCGTTCCCAGAGAAATCGATGCCGCGGAAACAAGGGTCCCGCTACTCCCGACTGAGGCCGGCAAACTGGTGCAACTTGGCGCAGATGTCGAGGTTCAGAGCGGGATCGGCGAATCCGTAAACACTTCCGACCAGGCGTATGAAGAAACGGGAGCCCAAACGCCAGGCGACCGCGCAGCATCGCTGTCTGAGGCCGAAATGATTTTGCGAATAAGCGCCCCTTCCGGCGAAGACCTTCTGCACCTCGCCGAGGGCTGCATCCATATCAGCTACATGGATCCTTTCAGCAACGTCGAACTTCTCAGGCAATTCGCCGCCGGCAAGGTCAGCGCCATCAGTCTGGAGATGATCCCGCGCACAACCATCGCTCGGCAAATGGACGTCTTGAGTTAGCAGGCCAATCTGGGCGGTTATGTCGCCGTCGTGCTTGCCGCCGAGCGCCAGCAGAAGATATTCCCCATGATGATGACCGCTGCCGGCACTATTGCCCCGGCGCGAGTGTTCATAATCGGCGCCGGAGTCGACGCATTCGACGTACGGCCGGAAGCCCGCGAACAGATCATGCCGCTGGGCGCCCAGCCGCTTAATGTGGATCTGGGCGAAACGGGCAAAACCAAAGACGGATACGCCAAGCAGCTAACGGACGATCAGCTTGACAAACAACGGCAGGCAATGGCGCGAATGTGCGCACAGTCGGACTTCGTCATGACGACGGCGAAAGTCTCCGGCTCGACAACTTCGGCACAGGGCGCCGCCTACCAGAGCCAGGCCAAACCGGTCAGTGCCGAAGATGCTTACCTGAAACTGGAAGCAGCGCAAAGTGTTGTTTTCGTTCCTGGCTACGGCATGGCCGTCGCTCAGGCACAGCACATAGTCAGAGAACTCGGGGACATGCTCATCGAGAACGGGGCGGAGGTGAGATATTGCATTCATCCGGTGGCGGGGCGCATGCCGGGACACATGAACGTGCTGCTGGCCGAGGCCAACGTCCCCTACGAGCAGCTCGTCGAGCCACAGAATGTGAATCCGACGGTTGAGATCGTGGAAGCGGCAATCGTCATTGGTGCGAACGACGTCGTAAACCCGGCAGCCCGATAGGATCAAAGCAGCCCCCTTTGGGGGATGCCCATAATAGATGTGGACGATGCACGCACGTGTATTGTGCCTAAACGATCGCTCGACCCCGGATTCGCCGGCGTGGACAATCCACTGTTCTTGAAAGACAACACGCGCATGCTCTTCGGCGACGCCAAAGCATCGGTCACGCAGTTGGTCTCCGAGTTCAAGCGCTAGTTCCTCTATCTCTCTTCCAGCGGCACGTAAGGCCTTGGTTCGGGCCCCACAAACAACGCTTTGGGCCGAAAGAGCCTGTTGTCTTTTCGCTGTTCGAGAATGTGCGCGAGCCAGCCTGCGCTGCGGGCTGCTGCGAAGATGGGCGTGAACAAATTCCTGGGAATGCCGAGCAGGGTATATACGGCTCCGGAAAAGAAGTCGACGTTGGGGTATATCGGTTTGCCCTTCTCTTCCATACGAGTTCGAAATCCTTTCTCGATTTCCTTGAGAAGATCGAAAAGACCGGAGTTTCCTTTTTCCCGGGCGAGGTCCTCGAGCATCGCTTCGGTTACAATCGATCGAGGGTCTTTGGCTTTGTAGACGCGGTGACCCATACCCATCACTTTCCTGTGTTCGCCAAGCGCCTTGTCGAGCCACGGGCCAACGTTGTCCTTCGACCCGATGTCATCGACCATATCCATCACGCGCTCATTTGCTCCACCGTGCAGGAAGCCCGCGAGAGACCCAATTGCCGCCGAGATGCTGCAGTAACAGGTCGAGTACGTGGACGCGACCACCCTTGCCGTGAACGTCGAGGCGTTGAAACCGTGCTCGGCGTGCAGGACCAGGCACGTATCCAGGATTCGACCTTCCTCGGGTGAGGGCTTCTCTCCTCGGAGCTGATACAGGAAATTCGCCCCATGGGAAAGATCCGCGCGCGACTCAACGTAACTCTTGCCGTCGCAGAAACGCTGGTACGTAGCTATGACGGTCGCCAATTGAGCAACCTGATGCAGCGTCTGACGGCAATTGCACTTATCCGAATGATGAATCTTGTGCTCGACCGAGCTGCTCAGATAAGAGATGACCGATTGCAGCAATTCCATCGGCGAGCCGGTCGGGGGGAAATCGCGAATCATGTTCTGAATAGCGGGTGACAGGTCACGGCTTTGCCGCATTCGACCTGAAAAATCGGCAAGTTCCTTCTCGGAAGGCAGCTTCTCGTTGAGCAATAGATAGGTTGTTTCTTCGAAAGACGAGTGTTTGGCCAGATCTTCGATGGAATATCCGCGATAGTAGAGTTTTCCGTTTGCACCGTCGATCTGACAAATCTCGGACTCGGCCGCGATCACGCCTTCGAGGCCTTTTGCATATTCTATCTTAGTCACGACATTCTCCTTCGTCCTATTTGTATTGTCATATTGGCTGAAGTATTTCCCTTAGCCATACGTCCGGCCGCTCATTTTGTTTCAGCGTTTCTTCGGCACCGAGTGAATCGAACGGTTCCCCACCGCAAGCGCCGCTTCCATGACCACCTCCGACAGCGTCGGATGAGCGTGCACCGTTCGGGCGATGTCCTCGGCACTGCCGCCGAATTCCATCACCGCCACTGCCTCGGCAATGAGTTCCGAAACGCTCGGCCCAATCATGTGTACGCCTAGAACGCGGTCGGTGCCCTTGGCGGCAAGAATCTTCACAAACCCTTCGCTGCTGTCGGCGGCCAGCGCCCTCCCATTCGCTCTGAAATGAAACACGCCGGCATCGTGTTCAATCTGGGCCTGTTTCAGTTGATCCTCGGTCTTACCCACCACGGCTACCTCGGGCCATGTATAGACTACACCCGCTATGGTTTCGTAGTTGACCTTTCCCGGCTTGCCGGCAATGATTTCGGCGGCTGCCACCCCCTCGGCCTCGGCCTTGTGCGCGAGCATCTTCCCGCCGATGACGTCACCTATGGCATAGACGCCCTCGACGTTCGTCATAAACCTCTCGTTAACGCCGATACACCCACTCTTTGCGTCGGTCGCAACGCCGATCTGTTCCAGCCCGAGGCCGGCGGCGTAGGGTCTCCGCCCAGCCGCCACCAGAACCTTGTCCGCGATCAACTCAACGCTGGAACCATCCGGAGTCTTGACCGTCACTTTCCCGCGGCCGTTCGTCAACTCGCAACCGTCGACCGATGACCCGGTCATAATCTTGACTCCCTGCTTCGACAGCACTCTCTCGAGCAGGCGACTGATCTGAACGTCACAGCCCGGCAATATCTGATCCATGAACTCGGCGACTGTAACGCCGGCCCCGAGCCTGGCCCATACACTGGCCAATTCCAAGCCAACCGCCCCGCCGCCCACGACGAGGAGCTTCTCCGGAACGGCATCGAACGACAGCGCATCGGTGGAATCCACTATCAACTCGTGGTCAAAAGCCAGATTCGGCAGAGACGCCGGCGTGCTGCCCGTAGCGATTATGATGTGTCGTGCCTTCAGGACGTCACCTGCTCCTCCGTCGCCGTCAACCGCCACCTCATGCGCCGATATGAGCGATCCGTTCCCTTGAAACGGGACGCTATGGACTTGGATTTGCCAAAGACTTCAATAGCAAAACGCTCGATGAACTTATGTCTATGCTCGTTCATCCATCCAGTGAAAGACAGTTCATCATGTACGAAGCTTTGCGAAAGGGTGCCTGTATCGATGAGCTGCACAAGAAAACATATATCAAGGCATGGTTCATTGAACAGATGAAAGAATTGGTT
>Ga0209536_100015799_pt1 | contig 10759 bp, 10 predicted proteins | sample DeeMarSeWOR28_12_FD_187461 | JGI IMG/M metagenome (GOLD analysis project Ga0209536, IMG submission 187461) | Marine sediment microbial communities from White Oak River estuary, North Carolina - WOR-2-8_12 (SPAdes) (version 2) | ecosystem: Environmental > Aquatic > Marine > Intertidal zone >...
CGACAAAGGATTGGGCCTTGGCTTTTTAGGATAACCATATGATAATCTGAATAGGGAGCAAAATATTATGAGCAGCCAAAACAAAGAAGACCTTCAACCCACGCGGGAACAAATCATATATGCCAACTTTTTGATTATCGGCGTATGGGCCGGTATTGTCATCCTTGTGCTCACTTATGTGATCTATGTGACCGGAATACTGCCTGCCCATGTTGAAATGTCTCTGATTCCCAAGCTCTGGGGTAAGGGCGTCAGCGAATATCAGCAGATGACTCATTCACCACATGGGTGGGGGTGGGTCTCTCTGCTGGCCAGGGGGGACTTTCTCAACTATATTGGGTTTGCGCTGCTTGCACTGATGACTCTGATCTGTTACTTGGTTTTGGTCAGAGGATATAGCCGTCAAAAAGATTGGCTATTTGCCGCTATCGCAGCCCTGGAAATTGTCGTGTTGTCCTTGGCGGCGTCCGGCGTTTTGGGCGTTGGGGGCCATTGAGCGGTACCAAGGCAAGGCATGGAGATGAAACCAATAATTTGGTCGTTTACCGATATTTTGCCTCAGGAAACGGCTCGACTCAGATCGCTCCATCTGGGAATGAAGAAGGGTGAAATATGAAATCAAAGAAAATAAATATCCTGCTGGTCGATGACAACGAAAAGTTCTTGAAATCTATTGCCGAAAGAACCCGGCTGAAAGGCTTTACTGTCTTCACCGCGTCCAACGGCAAACAGGCACTCGAGATCGCCCAAAAGCAATCAATTCATGTGGCCGTGGTCGATCAAAAAATGCCCGATATGGAAGGCTTGGTTGTTATCACGAAACTGAGAAGTTTAATTCCGGATATCCACACAATCCTGTTGACGGGCCATGGGGATGAAAAGCTCAAAGAAGCCAGCGAAGCCCTCAATTCAACTTATTTTGACAAACAGGATATGGGTGGGTTCTGGGCCTTTCTGTCGAATCTTCCGTTGGGTAATATCAATATTCTTCTGGTGGACGATAACCCGAAATTTCTGAATACCCTGGCAGAACGGATACGGTTGAAAGGCTATGAGCCCTTCACCGCCTTAAATGGAAAAGAGGCAATCGATATAACGAAAACAACAAAAATTCATATTGCCGTCGTCGACCAGAGAATGCCCGATATGGATGGCCTGGTGGTAATCACAAAGCTTAAAGAAATTGATGCCGGCATCCAAACGCTGCTTCTAACAGGCCATGGAGACGAAAAGCTTAAAGAGGCCACGGAGGCGCTCAACTCTTCCTATTTTGAAAAAGAAGATATGGGTAAATTCTGGGGGTTTGTGAGAAAGGTGCTGCGAGGCCTCGAAACCTCCATGGCGGCAGCGGGGATGGCCACCGGCGGCGACCTGGACGATGCCGTCGATCTGGAATCGCACCAGGCCAAAAAGAAATAAATTAATAAACATGACAAAAACGGCGCCTAAAATTCTGTTGGTTGATGATGAGGAAAAATTCTTAAATTCCATTGCAAAACGTTTGCGCCTTTTGGGCTTCGATCCGCTCAAAGCTTCAAGCGGCCGGCAGGCACTCGCTCTTGCGCAGGACAACCACATCGATATAGCCATTGTGGATTTGAAAATGCCCGAAATGGACGGGCTGGTGACCATCGCCAAGTTAAAAGAAATATACCCCGACTTAAGATCCGTCCTGCTGACCGGATATGGCAGCCAAAAAGTAAAACAGGCAACCGAAGCGCTCAACGCCGCCTATTTCGTCAAGGACCGTATGGCAGAATTTTGGGATTTCATTAAAAGGAGCCATAAAGACGGCAACACAATCATTATCAGGCCGCCTTCGCCAGCCACCTCCTCCGGCAACGGCGGCGCTCAGCAGGGAGAGGTTTTGGGACCGGGTAAAATAGAGATAAGATCCGGTCATAGAGCCATAGAAAATATCGCGCACCCTTCGGCGGCCGGAAGTAAAACGGATGGAACCCTCCACGCTGAGCGGTTGCGAATGATCGGCGAGACCCAGGCAATGCTGGAACTCAGGCGCAACATCGAGAGGCTGGCGACGCTGGACTGTCCTGTAATCATTCGCGGTGAAACCGGCACCGGCAAGGAATTGGCCGCCCGGATCATTCATAACGCCAGCAGCCGAAAAAATACTCGGTTTATCGCGATCAACTGCGGCTGTTTCAGTAATGATCTGCTCATCGAGGAGCTTTTTAGAGCCGGGAATGCCGCTGTCCCGGGAGACGCCCACAACAGCGCACCCATTGGCGGACCCGGGTCGGGGGGTACCATCCTGCTGGACCAGATCGAGGATATGGCCCCGAAGATGCAGCTTTCGATGCTGAAAATCATCGATAGCACAAAAGTATCCCTGCAGGATGGCGGTGATGATATTCCCCTTGATGTGCGCATACTGGCGGCCAGCCGCCACAAGCTCGCCAAGCTGGTCGAGAAGGGAAAGTTCAAAGACGAGCTATATTATCGATTGAACGTGTTTGAGCTGTTTATCCCTCCGCTAAGAGAGCGTAGAGACGATATCCCGCCATTGGGTAGCTACTTTCTCCAAAAATATGCTAATGAATTTAAAAAAGCGGTCGAATTTATCTCAGATGAAGTTATCTCCATCTTCATGTCCTATGATTTCCCCGGCAATGTCCGCGAACTCCAGCACATCATCGAGCGGGCCGTCATTCTTGCCGATGGGGATACCATAGAGCCCAAACATCTTCCCGGACGCTTTCAAAAGGCCGCTGCTTCATCTTTGGATACAAACAGAAAATTCATGACGCTGGCCGAGATGGAAAAACACCACATTCTGCAAGTTCTGGAAGCAACCGGAGGTAATAAATCCAGAGCTGTCGAGCTTTTAGGTATCAGTCGGGCTGCTTTGTGGAGAAAACTGAAGCAGTTCAAAGAAGATAAATAACAAGATATATTATTTTGCAAATACAATTAGGGCCGAATGCAGCGCATTCAGCCCCAATTAAGCAGCAAAATGGAAATATCTTTATGACTGAAACCACCAGCGTTCCATCGACTTCCAGCCATCCACATCTCGGTTGGCGGCCAGCGGGCCATGTGCCACGCCGCGGCGACTGGCAAAGACGTATTGCGCGTATACCGGGATGATCGTGCCACCGTCATCACGCACGATCTCCTGCATCTCCCAGTACATCGCACGGCGGCGTTCGGCATCGAGCTCGGTGCGGGCCTCAACCAGCAGGGTGTTGAAACGCTCGTTGCGCCAGTGCGCATCGTTCCAGGGAGCATCGGCCGCATAGCTGGTGGTAAACATCAGATCCTCGGTAGGTCGGCCGCTCCAAAAACAGGTGCAAAACGGCTTCTTCAACCAGACATTCGTCCAGTAGCCGTCATTCGGTTCGCGCACGACCTTGATCTCGATACCGGCTCTGGCAGCCGATTCGCTGAACAGCACCGCGGCGTCGACGGCCTTGGGAAACGCGGCGTCAGCCGCGTGCAGCTTCACCGAGAGGCTATCGAGACCAGCTTTTTTCAGGTGGTAACGCGCCTTTTCCGGATCATACCTGCGTTGCTCCATCTCCGAGTTGAAATATCGGTTGGCCGGTGTGATCGGGCTGTCGTTTCCGACCTGCCCGAAGCCCGAAAGCAGTATGCTGACAAGCTGCTCGCGGTCGATCGCGTACTTGAGAGCGAGACGCACATTGACATCATCAAAAGGGGCAACATCGGTGAACATCGGCATGGTGAAATGCTGCGTCCCGGTTACGGCGTTGACGTTGATTCCGGGCTTCTGTTTAAGAAGATGCACGGTGCTGAGATCAACGCCGCCGATGCAATCAACCTCACCGGTCAGAAGGGCGGTTGTCCGGGCTGCCTGGTCACTGAGCGGCACCTGCTCCACCCGATCGAAATGAGCGCGGCCTTCCTTCCAGTAGTCCGGGTAACGCTCACCGGCATAGCGCACGCCCGGTTCGAATTTGGTCAACCTGTAGCCGCCGGTTGCGATCCCCGATTTCCAGTCACACCGGCCTTCTTTTGATGGAAAAATGATGAAAAAATACTCCGAGACAATGTAGGGAAAATCTGCATTTCCGCTCTCCAGCTTAAACACCACGGTCCGGTCATCAACCTTGCTGATATCGGTTACCGCTTTCAGAAGTGATTTGCCGCTCGACTTGGTTTCCTCGCCGCGATGGTGGTTGAATGAGGCCATAACATCCTCTGCTGTCAGTGTCTTGCCGTTGTGGAAAGTTACGCCCTGACGCAGGCGGAAAGTCCAGGTATCGGCACTCGCGTTTGCCTCCCAGGATTCGGCAAGTTCCGGTATCACCTCGCCGTTATGGTCTATCTCGGTAAGGCAGTTTCCAACAGCGCCCACCATGAAGTGGTTGATCACTCCGGTACCGTATGTTGCGGGGTCAAGCGACTCGGCGGTGCTGCCACCGGCCAGGCCGATGCGGAAGGTGCCACCCCTTTTCGGAGTCGCGGCATGCGAGATGGATGTCCACAGTGCGGGAGAGACTGCCCCCGACAGTCCCAGAAGGGAAAGGCGCCTTAAAAATTGACGGCGGCTTATCCGCCCCTTGAGCAGCAGTTCTTCAAGTTTGGTAAGTTCTGACATGAGGTATCCTCCCTTCTTGGCAAAAGGTTGATGGTTAAGCGATCCGATTTGTGGTCGACAGGATATGCCCAAGAACAACTTCAGCAAGCAGTTTCCCGAGACCTGGAGGGATATCGTGACCCATACCGTCGATCAATTGAAATGTCGCATTTGGAATCAGCTCGGCGGTTTCCCTGCCCCGGGCCGGTGGAATAAGCTGATCGTCGGCGCCGTGAACCACCAGGGTGGGTACTGAAATCGTTCTGACCCAATCCTTTGTGTTTTTTCCCGAGACAATGGCAAGCAGCTGGCGGTTGGCACCGTCGGGCGAGTAGCAGCGGTCAAATGCCGCGGAAGCGATCCGGCGTGAATAATCATCACCTTCAAAATATTTTTTGCTGCCAAACTGACGAATGTAGGCGACCCACTCCCTGATATACGCCTCACGGGATTTTCGCGTCGACCATAAAGAATCAAGGAGTGTGGAGTCTACGCGTCCGCTGCCGGACATGATCGACGTCATCGAAAGCACTCGAGAGGGATATTTCGCCGCCAGCAGCTGGGCGATGAACCCGCCCATGGAAATACCGACGATGTGGGCCCTGTCGATGTCAAGCCCATCCATGAGTGCAACGACATCCAGTGCCATATCATCCATTGTGTAAGGCGGATCAATGTCTTCCCCGGCTGCAATCCGCCGCCGCAGTGCTTCGAGTCTCTGGCCGCCAATGCGATCGAATTTTTCGGAGAGACCGACATCCCTGTTGTCGAAGCGTATTGCCGCAAATCCCCGGCTCGAAAACGCTTCGTGAAACGATTCCGGCCAATGGATCAGTTGCGTCCCCTGCCCCCTGATCAGAATGACGACTCCGGCCTCCCCGCTCCCGGATATTTCATAGGCGATGTCAACCCGGCCGGTTTGAATGATACCCATGTGCGTGAACCTCCGTAGCGAAATTAGCGCCCATCATAAATTATCTTCGCCGCTCAGGTTGAATTCACCTTGGAGCGGATATGTATGTCTCTTTGGGGAAACGGGATTTCAATACCGGCTTTGGCAAACGCTTCGAATATGGCAAAATAAAGCTCGCTTCGCACCTTGCGCCGCGGCGTATTGCGTACGTTAATCCAGAGCAGCAATTCGAAATTGATGGAGTTGTCGGCATATTCGACGAAGCGTACCGCCGGCATATGGGTTTTGTCCACAAGTATCTCATTCTCAGCAGCCGCCAGCAAGATTTTTTCAACCTCGCGCGGATCTGCCTTGTATGAAACACCTACCGGTAGTTCTATACGGATCAGCGGAGAAGACAACGAATAATTCACCATGGTGTTGGAAATGATATTGGAATTGGGAACCAAATATTCGATATTGTCCCGGGTTCGCACCTTGGTGGCTCGCAGGTAAATATCCGTCACTTCTCCCAGCATGGACCCGACCTCGATCCAGTCACCCTTGCGGATTTTCCCACCGAAAATAATTGTTAAGCCGCTGATCACATTGGCGGCCATATTCTGAAGCCCGAGGCCGACACCGATACCGATTGCACCGGCAAAGACCAGAAAAAAGCGGAGGTTAATCCCCAGGATATTCAGCGCAATTAAAAATCCGATCCCGAAGGCAATGAATTTGAATACTGTGTTGAGCGCATAGCCCAGCCCCGGATCAATCCCGAAGGAGGGATAGACCTTGTAATCAAAATAGTATTGGGCCAGGCGGGAGACAGAAAAAATAGCCAGCAGACTCAGAAACGCCAACACAATGAGCCAGAATGTGACAGTGGTATCGCCGAGTTGGACAATCGGAAAGGACATGATGCGTTGCAGGGGGTTCAATAACCCGAGCATGTTGAGGCCAATAATCAGAGTCGCCGCAATGGTGGCATATTTGAGAACTGACCGCAGTGTGCTGACAAACATCCGGGCATTTTCGTCGGTGTGCTCCAGCCGCTGAAACCAGTTGTTTAGAAAACGCTGCAAAGTGTGATAGACCAGCATGATGAGAACAAACGCAGCGCCGGTGAACCAGATCTTGACCAACACCAGCCGGCCCAATGCACGATATCCAAAGCACCATAACAGGCCGGCCAGAAACGACACAAGCAGCAGCGGAAAGTAATACCGCTCCAGAAGGCTTCGAAACTTTAGATAGCTTCGAATCGGAAGTTGCGGCAAGAGTGAAATAAAAGCCTTCTTATTGAAATGCAGTATCAACAGAACGACAATGACCGAAACCGATATCGCAAAACGCAAAAGCGCCAGAACATCATCCCGTATCTCGAAAACTTCCGCCGTCCAGTATACCGCCACGCCGAAAATCGCGTACAGCAATGCCAGCCGTGCCCAGCGATAAATTGCTCGGCCGTAATGTGCGGTCGCCTTGAACAGGTCACGCGTCAGGGATTCCTTCAGCAACCGCAATAAAAGGGCACCGACAGCCCAGAATCCGAGCAAACGCCCGATGAGCTGAAACCAAACCGCTGAATAGCCGATCATGGCGTTGATAAGGCTAAATACGCCGAGCAGCGACAGCGGGATCAAGGCAGAAACTACCACTTTGATGCCGGAAATAACGAATGGATAAGTGGCTTCCGGAATGAACTTGGTCAGCGGCTCGACCCGCTGTTCCACCCGGCCCATTACCCGTCGCTGACCCAGCAGGCTGTATAAGACTGCTGCAATGAACACCAAAACCATAATGGTTCCGATCACTCCCAGCACCCGGCTCTGTTCGACCACAAATCGAGAAAAAACGGGAATTTTTCCTGGCAGTGACAGTGCCAGACGGTATAAGTAAGCGATGGTATTCAAATCCCAGCCAAGAGGTTGACGGTCAAAAAGCGAGCGAACTTGCTGCTGAAACTCCTCCTTGACCTTGGCGGCCTCTCGGATCATGACATCGTCCATTTCCTCGAGTATGGCGATGGAAGGTTCATTCTTTTTCCCGGTCGCTTCCGTTTTATCTTCGGCGCCGGCGCGCGGGACGACCGTTAAAAGACCGGCGAAAAGTAAAATCAAAAAAAATCGAATTGGCTTCATATTGAGTTTAACCGATTGCACAAATTGATCAAACCATTCATATCTTCGCAGTTCTCAAAACCCCATACCATATGCTCAATTTCCCTGGCTTTCTCAATGCCCATAATGGGCTCTGCGAGCCAATAGAATTTTTCCACAAGTTCGGCATCAGATGGAAGTCCAGAAGATGGTTCCCAACGCGCCGGCATGGTTCCAGATCTGAAGCTTTCTCCGCCTCTGGTTTCGATATGCACCTCTGCCAGGGCACTTGCCGGGAATGCGTTTTGAAAACTGCGCTCTGCAACCACTTCAACCTTGTCCATGACGCAGTGCACATCATGATCAAAAATGCGGGGAGGAAGTACTTGTCTGGGTCCGATCTCACCATCGAGTAACGCAACTGCCAGGGGAAACGAGATGTTGTATTGGGCATCTTCGGTGGTTTGAGGATAGCCTTGATCAAGTGCGGCGGCTTCAGAAAAAGTGCGCACCGTTATCCTTGCTATTTGTTCGATTGACAGATCGTTGTCGCGGGCGATCTTCAACGCACCTTCGATCGCGGGCTGCGCCCACCTGCATGCAGCGTAGGGTTTGAAGTAGAGATTCAAGATTTCATACGTCTCCCCCATGTTGAGGATCCAGGATGGCTCAGGCGTATCGTCGAACAAAGGTTGAATACCGGTAAAACCTTTTTGCGCCAACAGGGCGGCAGACATTGCAACCAAGCATCCCCACCCGATGCTGTCTTTGCCCATCGACGGCGTTTGAATACCTTTCATCATTGGTGCAATCGGAGCATGGTATTCCGCGGTGCCGAGTGCCTGGCGGACTGTTTTCATATCGAAACCAAATAGTTTACATGCAGCGGCCGCACCGGCGACAGCACCCCAGCTGCCCGAGGAGTGATATGTCTGAGATACGGCATGGCGTATCAATCCCGCACGTATGCCTACCTCATAACCAACAACCAGCGCGGTCAGGAACGCTCGCCCCGTGCATCCTGCTGCCTCGCCCGCACCCATAGCGACGGGCAGCACACAAGCCCCGGGATGACCTTTTACCAGGCGATAGCCGTCGTCAATATCCAGCGCGTTTGCAGCAGTGCCATTTGCAAAAGCAGCTCCCACAAGCGATGCACGCGCAACACTGCCAAGAATGGTACCCTCGTTTCCCCTGAACTGGTCCTGTACAAACGCTGAAACCAATTTGCTGACCGGTGTATACGTCCCTGCCAGGAGCGCACCCAGTGTATCGAGAAGGCATCTTTTCGACTGATGCCTCACGGGTTCGGGAAGATTTTCCCAATGGGTTTCTTTTACAAATCGGATTACCCTGTCTGTATAGTTCATTGCTTTGAATTTCGAAGATCGGCCGCCAGTGAATACGAAAATCCAAACGACATGCGCAGGACCGGGTCCCGGTCCGCACATCGCCCTTTTCTTAAATGAATACCAAAGACTTAATCCAGTCAATCAGCCCATGTCAAACCTTTTTACCTCAAGCAGTCAAACTATTGGCGTATTGAAAAATAGGGTCTGGGTGTTTTTAATTTACGCGAAGCATGCCCTGGGGCGATCCCTTGCGGGTAGCAACAATATTTACCCGGCTTCCAACAACGGCAGCATATCGCTCAGATACATCAGCGACCAGCCCCGGGGTACTGTTTGCCACGCAGCCGCTGGATCGAGCTGCCGGTTTGAATAGGTATCGAGATTTTGCGGGTTTTGTAAAAAGGATGATATCATTTGTTGCCACCCGCAGGGGATCGCACCCGGGCGGGCGGTCAACGATGATCAAGGGGGCGCGCCAACCGCGGTCCTGGCGTCGGTAAAAACATCCCGACCCCTTAAAATAATTGAATTTTTTGATCCGGGCGTGATCGGCGTTCATGTCATACGGCTAAAATTCTGTCTGTCCGACATCTTCGGCAAGCGGGTGGTACTGCGACCATCCGTCGGGCGCAAATACGGTTATTCCCGTAGCCGTGTCCAGAATACCGGCGTCTGTCAGCAAATCCTCCAAGGATACCCCGGTATATTCGGCGCAGAAATCGCCGGAACGCGAGGTATTCATCAGCAAAAACTGCACGTGCCCCCCCAGAGCCTGAAGCTGGGCCTTGGTGTAAATCCGGTAAGGTGCCGCCACCAGGCAGGGATCATCGCTGTCATCGCCGGGAAAATGATTGGCCTGGATCTCTTCGATATTGGTGTATCCGTCTGCGTCGGAATCCAGACTTTCAATGGCCTCAACTGCCGCCGCGCTCGGCTGCAAGACAGCATGTCGGAAGGTAGGATGCTCACCGGTGATCATCCAGAAAAGGGAGATGTAGAATCCAGCCCAAGATCGAATTCGTTGCTGCTGGTCTCGATGTTTTCATAGCGGTTTGCAACGTATTCCGACACTATCGCAAAAGGTCCATAAGTCCAGGCCAACTCCATGCCATAGCGGTCGAGGCGGTCCGCATCCTGGCTGATCCCAAATTTGGCATTGGGCGACACATCCAGAAATGTGGTCATACCAGTTGTTTCCACCTGAATGTTGACTCCGTTGCGGTCAATCTTTCCGGTGCTCGCCGATGCGCCGAATTGCAATTTTTCCACAAGGCTGGTTTTGAGAGAGCGAAAAGGCGCCAAAACCAGGCGTCGGGTGATCTGCAAAGCGTCCGAATCACCGCCGACCGAATCGTCAACTCCTTTGCCGTTGAAAACGCCCACTCCATAATCAAGACGATCATCAAACAGCGCGGCGTGCGCCATCACGCCGATGTCTCGCCGCGGCGTGAGAAAATAGCCCATTGAGCGCTCGCGTTCGGCCAGTTCTTTTTCTCTTTGCTCCAATCGTTTTTCACGATCCTCAAGTTCTTTTTCTTGGGCGCTTACCTCCCGGAGATCATCGTTTATGGCTTGCCTGATCACGCGCACTTCCTCCGGATCGAGGGCTCCCTTTTTTTCAAAGACCTCCAGCAATTTCTGCAACGCCTGCATTTCGGCATAAACTGAAGTCGTCCCGAGAAAAAGAAAGAAGGCAAACACAGCTGTACCAAAAAAGAAGGCTTTATGGGACATGTTCTCTTCTCCTAAATGGTGAAAAAGGGCGGGCGACCTGTCGATTTGCGATCATGCGAATTGCGCGTTTCCCATTAGAGAAAAATAGGAATTTTCGTTTCCCGGCACGAATCAG
>Ga0209536_100015800_pt1 | contig 10759 bp, 8 predicted proteins | sample DeeMarSeWOR28_12_FD_187461 | JGI IMG/M metagenome (GOLD analysis project Ga0209536, IMG submission 187461) | Marine sediment microbial communities from White Oak River estuary, North Carolina - WOR-2-8_12 (SPAdes) (version 2) | ecosystem: Environmental > Aquatic > Marine > Intertidal zone >...
CGCTTCAGACCCCTGCTGGCGGCCAGACCGGTGGGGCCGATGATGACTGGCACAGGGACCTGGTCAACCGGCTGGCCTTCGCCTCGCTCAACGAACAACGACGCACCCGTCGCTGGAACGTGTTTTTCAAGGTGTTGCTGGCCCTCTACCTCGGGGCGATCCTGCTGCTTTACTGGCCAGGCGAGTGGCCGGAGGCCGCCGGTACCGGCGAGAAGCACACGGCACTGGTCGAGATGAATGGCATCATTTCCGACGAGACCGAGGCCAGTGCGGACAACGTTATCGCCGGCCTGCGCGATGCTTTCGAGGATGACAACACGGCCGGTGTTATCCTGCGCATCAATTCACCGGGTGGCAGCCCCGTACAGGCAGGCTACATCCACGACGAAATGAAACGGTTGCGCGAGAAATATCCGGACATCCCGCTGTACGCCGTGGTCACGGACATCTGCGCCTCGGGGGGGTATTACGTGGCGGCCGCAGCCGATGAAATCTACGTAGACAAGGCGAGCATCGTTGGCTCAATCGGCGTACGTATGGACAGCTTCGGTTTCGTTGGCACCATGGAGAAACTGGGTATCGAGCGGCGCCTCTACACGGCCGGGGAAAGCAAGGCGTTCCTGGATCCCTTCCTGCCGTCGAAGGACTCGGACGTCGAGCACATCGAGACCCTGCTGGTCGATATCCACGAGCAGTTTATCAACGCCGTGAAAGATGGCCGCGGTGAGCGGCTCAAGGCGGATGCGGATCTGTTCAGCGGCCTGATCTGGACGGGCGAGGAGGGCGTCGCCCTGGGCCTGGTCGACGGGCTCGGCAGTTCCTCCTATGTCGCCAGGGAAATCATCGAGGTCGAGGATATCGTCGAGTTCACCACCGAGCCGGATCTGCTGGAGCGTCTCACCGACCGACTCGGTATCGCGACGGCACAGGCGCTGGGCAAGCTGTTTGCAAGTGGGGCAATAAATATCAACTAAAATACAATTAGATATGTAACTAATTTAATAAAATTAGTTACGTAGGCACCGTGCTTGGCCGGTATCATCAGGTGTTTTTATGATAACTTGACCGTTCGATACCGTACCGTATTGATGCTCGATGATAATAAAAATACGAGCCTGGCTGGCCAGTTTTGCTGTTCTGCTGTGCTGCCATGGCCCGGCGCATGCCATGCCGGATGCCATCCTGGGGCAAATCCACAAGTTACACCAGCTACAGGGTGATGAAGGCCTGCGTGCTGCTGCGCGCGGTCTGGGCATCACCTTGCGTGAAGACAAGGGCTCCGTTCTGGTGCCCGTCATCATCGATCGCGATCTGCAAAGGACCCCGGGGTTTGCTGCCCGGCTGCAGCAGGCGGGCAGTCGCCTCGATGCGGTCTCGCGTTCCTTTACCCGCATCCTCGTACCTGCAGGAAAACTCGAGCAGTTTGCTGTCGTCTTTCAGGGGGAGCGTTTTCGTGCACCGATCCCGTACAAGCCATCGTTCGGTATGGGGGCAAAAATCTCGGAGAGCGTGGCACTGACCGGGGCCGATGGCTACCAGGCCGGTAACCTGACGGGTGACGGCGTCAAGGTGGCAGTAATCGATCTCGGTTTCATTGGTCTCTCGGCGAGGATTCAGGAGGGTGAGATTACCTCGTGCAATACCTCGTTCAATTCATCTGCCGCGCAGACCGTCACCAAGCACGGCACCGGGGTTGCCGAACATGTGATCGACATGGCACCTGGAGTAGAAATGCACTGCCTGATTGTCAGCGACGAGGTCGACTTGCAAAATGCAACCGACTACCTGGCCACAAACGGGATCGACATTGCCAATCACTCGGTGGCCTGGCTTGCGATCGAGAGTTATTATGATGACACCGGGCCTGTTAACACGATTGTCAATGAGTCGCATGACAACGATGGCGTTTTCTGGACGGTCTCGGCGGGTAATGAAGCCAGATACCACTGGCGCGGTAGCTGGATGGATGCCGACGGTGACAACTGGCTCGAGTTTGGCAACGGCAGTGAATTGCTCAAGCTCAGAGACGGTTCCCCGGATATCACGGTCTACCTGAACTGGAACGAGTATGGAGAAAACCGAAAGGTAGATCTCAATCTCTACCTGGTTGACAAGAACGGTGCCACTGTAGCCTCAAGTACATACAGCCAGCAATTTGCGGATCCCATTGAAGCGATACTTTCGCATCCATCCGATCCTGCAGAACAACCCTATTCATTGAAAATCCGGCGTGCCAACAACCGCAGTACTGCAAGCCTGGATATGACCCTCTTCAGCTGGAATCACCAGTTCGTCGAACCAGTGGTGTCATCGAGCCAGATGGATCCGGCCAATGCGCATGGTGCGTTCTCCGTGGGTGCCGTTAATCGCAGCAGCTGGCTGTCAGCCAACCCCTCTATCCGGAGCTATTCCAGTCAGGGGCCAACCACAGACGGCAGGCGGAAACCCGAGCTGGTAGCGCCGGACGGAACCAGCAGTGTGTCCTACAGCACAGCGAGCGGCACCTCGTTTTCGGCGCCGACTGTAGCCGGCGCCGCGGCGTTGCTGCTGCAGGAGGATTCCTCGCGATCGGCACAGGATCTGAAGATGCTGCTGCAGAACAACGCCATCGATGCCGGTGTTGCAGGTCCCGACAATGTTTTCGGTCACGGCAAGCTGCAACTGCCGCTGATCGATTCCGATAGTGATGGCTTGTCCAATGTCGAGGAAATCGCGCTGGGTACCGAGGCGCTGGATGAGGACACCGATGATGACGGCCTGACGGACTACGAGGAAAACAGAAACTCGGGCACTGACCCGCTGCTGGCCGATACCGATGGTGACGGTGTCGATGATTACACTGAGGTTGTCCTCCTCGGTACCGATCCCCTTGTTTCCAATACGGCCGATCTGGCGCCGCGGGGATCGCCCGACGATGCAGTCAATGTGGCCGATTACCTGATCCTTGTGCAGCTCGTCAGCGGCGCCGTTGAGCCGACAGCGTCGGAGATTGCCCTTGGCGACCTGAATAACAATGGCGAACTTGATGCCGGCGACCTGGTGCTGATGTCGCGGATCGTGCTGGGCGAAATTCCCGTTCCCTGAACGACGTGGCTCAGGGCAGGATGACGCCGGCGTTGGCCAGCATCGCCGTTAGTCGAATCAGTGGCAGGCCGATCAGTGCCGTCGGGTCATCGCCCTCCATGCGTTCGAACAGGGTGATGCCGAGCCCCTCGGATTTGAAGCTGCCTGCACAGTTATATGGCTGGTCCTGTCTCAGGTAGCGGTCGAGCTGTTCGTCACTCAGTTTGCGAAACACGACGGAAAACGGCACCACGTCCAGCTGTACTTCACCCGTCGTGCTGTCAAGCAGACACAGCCCGGTCAGGAAGGTGACGTGTTCACCCGAGAGCTGCTGCAGTTGCCGCATGGCCGTGTCATGGTCACCGGGCTTGCCCAGGATCGACTCGCCGTGCGTGGCGACCTGGTCGGAGCCGATAATCAGGCCGGAGTGCGTCGCGCCAATGGCGCGGGCCTTTGCTTCCGACAGTCGCCTGACCAGGTCGATGGCCGGTTCATTCTCCATCCGGCTCTCATCCACATCGGGCGCGGCTGTCTCGAACGGCAGGTTCAGCCGGCCCAGCAGTTCCTTCCTGAACGGCGAGGTGGAGGCGAGTATGAGAGTCGGTGCGGGTGCGGTGTTCATGTTTGGTGCTAGTTGAATCAGTCATTGTATTTTCACCGCAAAGACGCGGAGAACGCAAAGAAACAAAATTCGAGATAAAAAACCAGCGTCATTTTTGTACGATGTGCAGTAGGCGGAGGGTGGCTACTCGCAGATGCCTTTGCTGCGCAACACCCGGACATCCCGTTCAGCGCTGTGTGATGGTAGGAAGCCCGGAGCGCCATATGAACGCTGGAAGCGTTTGAGATCCTCAGGAAGACTCCTGCATTAGCGCGCATGACGCATTTGCGAGTAATTGTGATCTTGTTTTCTTTGCGCCCTCTCGGTAACTGCTCCCTGCGTTACCCTACCTCCTGCATCCCTGCAGTCGTGCGTCTTTGCGGTGAGTAGTGGTGTATTGGCCTTCCACAGACTCCTCACTCGATCTCCAGCAGCGTCTCGTCGGGATTGACGCTGTCGCCACGGCTGACATGGACTGCCGTGACTGTACCGGATACCGGTGCCTGGATCTCGGTCTCCATCTTCATGGCCTCGGATACCAGCACCGGTGTGCCGGCCTCGACCTGGTCGCCGACACTGACGAGGACATCGACTATCGTCCCGGGCATGGAGCTGGTGACATGCCCGGGCAGTGTCGCACGCGGACGCTGGCTGCCCTTGACGCGTTGTCCGGTGGGCTGATCTGCGTCAGTGGAGGTCGGCAGTTCATCCAGGGTCTCCACCAGCACCTCTTCCGGGATGCCGTCGACTGTCATGTAGAAGGGGCGATTGTCCTGCGTCCGGTGCCCGGTGCCGGTCAGCTTGATGTGATGGGTCTCGCCGTGCAGGGTTACATTGAATTCCGTCGGCCGGCCAAGGTCGCCACCGGTCTCGCCGGATATCGGTTCCAGCGGTTCCGGCACCAGGCTGCCGGCGGCGCGCTGCTGGAGGAATTCCCGGCCAATCTCGGGAAACATGGCGCAGGTCAGCACGTCTTCCTCGGATGTCGCCAGCTCGCCGGTAGTCGCCCGCAGTGCATCCATTTCATCATCCAGCAGGTCGGCCGGCCGCACGGTAATGACATCCTCGTTGCCGATGGCCCGGCGCCGCACATCGGCATCCATGGGGGCGGGGGATCGGCCGTAGCGACCCTGGAGGTAGTGTTTCACCTCGTTGGTGATGGTCTTGTAACGCGCACCGGTCAACACGTTGAGCACCGCCTGCGTGCCGACAATCTGCGATGTTGGTGTGACCAGGGGCGGATAGCCCAGGTCGCTGCGCACGCGCGGGATCTCCCGGTAGACCTCGTCGACCCGGTCCAGCGCGCCCTGTTCCTTCAGCTGCGAGTAGAGGTTGGAAATCATGCCGCCGGGTACCTGGTAGACCTGCACGCGGGTGTCGATGCCGGTGAACTCGCTTTCGAACTGGTGATATTTCCTGCGGACATCGCGGAAATACAGGCCGATCTCCTGCAGTGCCTCCAGGTCCAGGCCCGTGTCGTAGTCGGTGTCGCGTAGCGCGGCGACCATGCTCTCGGTCGGCGGGTGACTGGCGCCGCCGGCAAGTGATGAGATGGCCGTGTCGATATGGCGGCAGCCGTTTTCCACCGCCTTGAGCTGGCACATCTCGGCCAGTCCGGCCGTGGCATGGGTGTGCAGGTGCAGCGGCAGGCCGGTCTCGGCAATGATCGCACTGAACAGTTCCGCGGTCAGCATCGGTGTCAGCAGTCCGGCCATGTCTTTAATGACGATGCTGTCGCAGCCCATACCTTCCAGTTCGCGGGCCATGTCGACGTAGCGCTGCAGGGTATGCACGGGGCTGGTGGTGTAGCAGATCGCGCCCTGGGCATGCTTGCCGGCACGCTTCGCGGCAGCGATGGACACCTGCATGTTGCGCGTGTCGTTCAGTGCATCGAAGATGCGAAAGACGTCCACGCCGTTGTCTGCCGCACGCTGCACAAAGGCGCGTACCACGTCATCGGAATAGTGGCGGTAGCCCAGCAGGTTCTGACCTCGCAGCAGCATCTGCAGGCGGGTATTCGGCAGCGCGTCGCGCAGCTGCCGCAAACGTTCCCAGGGATCTTCCTTGAGAAAGCGCAGGCAGGCATCGAAGGTTGCCCCGCCCCAGACCTCCAGGGACCAGTAGCCGATGGCGTCAAGCCGGTCGCACACCGGCAGCATGTCCGCGGTGCGCATGCGTGTCGCCAGTAGCGACTGGTGGGCATCGCGAAGGATGACATCGGTAATGTGTACGCGCGACGTGGTCATGGCAGTCTTCCCTGTCAGAAGCCGTGGTGGGTGGCCAGGGCCGCGGCAATGGCCGCGGTCAGTTCCCGGGTAGGGCGGCTGGTCCGGTATTTGACCAGTTCGGGATGGGCCTCGACAAAACCGGTGTCAAAAATGCCCAGGCGGAAATCATCAACCTTCAGGATCTCCAGGTAATAGGGGATGGTGGTCTTGACGCCGAAAACACCGGTGTCCTGCAGGGCGCGCTGCGCCCGGTTCAACAGATGCGGCCAGTCCAGCGCCCAGACGACCAGCTTGGCACACATGGAATCGTAGTGCGGCGGTATGGGGTAGCCGGTGTAGATGGCCGCATCGGTCCTGACGCCGGGCCCGCCAGGCGCGAAATAGCGCGTAATGCGGCCGTAACTGGGCAGGAAATCGTTCTGCGGGTCTTCGGCGTTGATACGGAATTCCATGGCGAAGCCGCGCTTCTGGATGTCGGCCTGCGAGAATTCCAGCGGCAGCCCGTCGGCGATGCGAAACTGCTGCTGCACGATGTCGATGCCGGTGATGGCCTCGGTGATGGTGTGCTCGACCTGCAGGCGCGTGTTCACTTCCATGAACCAGAATTTACCGTCGCGGTCCATCAGGAATTCCACCGTGCCGGCATTCTCGTAACCGACGGCGCTCGCAGCGCGCACGGCTGTTTCACCCAGCCAGGTGCGCTGCGTCTCGTCGAGCTGGGGGGAGGGCGCGATCTCGATGAGTTTCTGGTGGCGGCGCTGGATGGAGCAGTCGCGCTCGTAGAGGTGCACGGTGTTGCCATGGGCATCTGCAAGCACCTGCACCTCGATGTGGCGCGGACGGTCGATGCATTTCTCCATGTAGATCTCGGCGCGTCCGAAGGCCTTGCCGGCCTCCGACAGCACGCGATCGTACTGACGCCTGAGCACGTCTTCGGATTCGCAGCGGCGGATACCGCGGCCGCCGCCGCCCGAGGTGGCCTTGAGCATGACCGGGTAGCCGATCGATCCGGCAAGCGACACGGCCTCGTCGATACCCGACAGGCTGCCGTCGCTGCCGGGTATGACTGGCACCCCCGCGGCCTGCATGGCCGCCCGCGCGGCGACCTTGTCGCCCATCTGGCGAATGACCTCGGGGCCGGGCCCGATATAGCGGATGTTGCGGCGCCGGCAGATCTCGGCAAGCTGCGGGTCCTCCGACAGGAAACCGTACCCCGGGTGCAGCGCATCGCAGCCGGTGGCAACGGCCAGGTTCACGATACGGTGGGCGTTCAGGTAGCCGGCGACAGAGTCCGGGCCGATGTTGTAGGCTTCATCGGCCTTCTTGACGTGCAGGGCATGGCGGTCCGGGTCGGCATAGATGGCCACGGAGGTGATGCCGGCCTCGGCACAGGCGCGGATGATGCGCACGGCGATTTCGCCGCGGTTGGCGATCAGGATCTTGCGAATCAATTGATATTCCGCGAAGTTATGGCCATGGGATGCTCGCTGCGCCGGATTCCGGTGCCTTTCCTGATCTAGTACGCAATCCCCCCGGTCCTGTCAACATGGCTGCCAGCCAGCGAGCAGTCAAAGTCTCTGAATATCAATGTTTTCTTTGACAGCACCGGGGTTCGCAGATAGTATAAGCGGGTTATGATAGACCACTTGCCGGATCGCCTCGATCTGTATGCGATGGCAGAGGCGGGGCGTGAATTGCACGGCAGAATGGCGCTGGCCGACCTGCCGCGGGTCTTGCCGCTGCTGGAGTCGGATGCCGGTGAGCTGGACGTCGTGCTCGAGCTTGGCAGGGACGAGGACGGTACGCATACGCTGTGCGGCTCGGTCAAGGGTAGTCTTGAGCTGAGGTGTCAGCGTTGCCTCGAGCCCATGACCTACGGCCTGTACACGCAATTCCGGCTGGCACTCGTGTTCAGCCAGGAGGCGGCCGGGGAAGTGCCGGAGCGTTATGAACCGCTGCTGATCACCCGGGAGCCGACAAGTCTGGTCGAAGTGGTCTCGGAAGAGGTGTTACTGGCATTGCCCATCGTGGCTGTTCACGATGAAACATCGGAATGCCATGCACTGGCAAATGAGTATGCGCCTGCCGTCGCCAAACGGGAGAATCCGTTCGCGGTGCTGGCGCGGTTGAAAGAGAAATAGTTACCCAAGTTTTAAGGAGTCAGAACCATGGCTGTTCAGCAGAACAGAAAGACGCCGTCAAAGCGCGGCATGCGCCGGTCCCATGACAGCCTCAGCGAGGCTGCACTGTCCATCGAACCGACGACCGGTGAGACACACCGCCGGCATCATGTCAGTCCCGACGGTTTCTACCGCGGTCGCAAGGTCATCAGCAAGGACCTCGACTGATCCCCCCCGGGGAGGCGGCACGCTGACACATGTTGCCAGTGACTGCCGCAACGATTCCGCACATCTTCACACGATCCGCTGCTCGCTGACATCATGGGCACTGGAGTCACTGTTGCGCTCGATGCCATGGGCGGCGACATCGGACCTGATGCCGTCGTACCGGCTGCGCTGAAGGCGCTGGAGACGCATGAGGACCTCTCTGTCATCCTGGTCGGTGATGAGGCGGTGCTGCAAAAAACGCTTGCGAGTCGCAAGACCGCTGTCGGCGAGCGCCTAAGTATCCGTCACGCCAGCCAGGTCGTCGAGATGGACGAACTGCCTTCCCACGCCATGCGCAACAAGAAGGATTCCTCCATGCGCGTGGCAATCAACCTGGTCAAGCAGGGCGAGGCGTCGGCCTGCGTCAGTGCCGGCAATACCGGGGCCCTGATGGCGACCGCACGCTTTGTCCTCAAGATGCTGCCGGGTATCGACCGGCCTGCCATCTGTACCGCCCTGCCGTCCATGACGGGTCACACCTGGATGCTCGACCTGGGTGCCAACGTCGATGTCGATGCCGAGCATCTGCTGCAGTTCGCTGTCATGGGCTCGGTGATGGCCAGCGCCGTGGACGGTAACCGGAGCCCGCGTATCGGGCTGCTGAATATCGGCGAGGAGGAGATCAAGGGCAACGAGCAGGTCAAGGAGGCCGCCGGCCTGCTGGCTTCCAGTCACCTCAATTACGGCGGTTTCGCCGAGGGTGATGACATCTACAAGGGCGGCTACGATGTCGTGGTCTGCGACGGCTTTGTCGGCAACGTCTCGCTCAAGACCACCGAGGGCGTGGCCAAGATGATTGCCCAGTTCATCCGCGAGGAGTTCAGCCGCAATATCCTGACCAAACTCGCGGCACTGATCACCATGCCGGTCCTGCGGGCATTCCGGCACAGGATAGATCCGCGCCGCTACAACGGCGCCAGCCTGCTGGGGCTGCGCGGCATTGTCATCAAGAGTCACGGCAGCGCCGATGAACTGGCCTTTGCCAATGCCATCAAGGTCGCCGTCCTGGCCGTGCGGGAGTCCGTGCCCGAGCGCATCAGCAGCCAGCTGCAAACCTACATGGATCAAAGGCAGGCGGTATGAAGTATTCGCGAATTATCGGCACCGGCAGCTACCTGCCGGAGAAGGTCCTGACCAACCAGGATCTCGAGAAGATCATGGACACCACCGATGAGTGGATCCGGGAACGGACCGGTATCGTCAAGCGCCACATCGCAGCCGGTGATGAGACGGCCTGTGACCTGGCCGAGATTGCCGCTTCCCGGGCGATGGAGGTGGCCGGCAAGACACCACGCCAGGTCGACCTGATCGTGCTGGCGACGACCACCCCCGACCGCGTCTTCCCCAGCACCGCCTGCCTGCTGCAGCAGCGCCTGGATATACATGGCACGGCCGCATTCGATGTGCAGGCCGTCTGCACGGGCTTCATCTACGCGATGGGCATCGCGGACAAGTTCATTCGCACGGGTTCGGCGCGCTGCGCGCTGGTTGTCGGCACCGAGACGCTGTCACGCATCGTCGACTGGAATGACCGCAGCACCGGCATCCTCTTCGGCGACGGCGCCGGTGCCGTGATACTGGAGGCCAGCGACGAGCCGGGCATCCTGTCGACGCACCTGCACGCCGACGGCAGTTACGAGCACCTGCTGACGGTGCCGCACGGCATCTCCTCCGGCTATGAACACGTGCAGGCCGGACATGCCTACGTGCAGATGCAGGGCAACGAGGTCTTCAAAATGGCGGTCAACACCCTCGGGCGCATCGTCGACGAGACGCTGGCGGCGAACAAGCTCGAGAAGTCGGACATCGACTGGCTGATACCCCACCAGGCAAACATCCGCATCATCCAGGCCACGGCAAGAAAGCTGAGGATGGACATGGACCATGTCGTGGTCACGGTGGATGAGCACGGTAACACCTCGGCGGCCTCGGTGCCGCTGGCCCTGGACACCGCCGTGCGGGACGGGCGTATCAAGCGCGGCGAGACCCTGCTGATGGAGGCCTTCGGCGGTGGCTTCACCTGGGGCTCGGCACTGGTCAAGTACTAACACGGATTACCGCAGAGACGCAGAGGACGCAGAGAAAAATACTTTCTCTCAGGCGATTCGCGCGCTGTCAGCAGGAATGTATGGAACCACATCTGGCACATCGGGCTTGTACATAACATCCTGATGGAATCTGCATCGAAGACTTGCCAGCATTATGTTGCCTTTGCGTTCTCTGCGTCTCTGCGGTGAATATTTTGTTTGAATAAATTCTACGAATCGTATGAGCACAGCAACTGAAAACACGGATACAGCACTGGCCATGATCTTCCCGGGCCAGGGGTCACAGTCAGTCGGCATGCTGGCGGAGCTGGCGGATCATCACCCTCAGGTCGACGAGACCTTCAGCGAGGCCAGCGACATGCTCGGCTACGACCTGTGGCAGCTCGTCAACAGCGGCCCCGCGGATGAACTTAACCAGACCGACAGGACCCA
>Ga0209536_100015801_pt1 | contig 10759 bp, 7 predicted proteins | sample DeeMarSeWOR28_12_FD_187461 | JGI IMG/M metagenome (GOLD analysis project Ga0209536, IMG submission 187461) | Marine sediment microbial communities from White Oak River estuary, North Carolina - WOR-2-8_12 (SPAdes) (version 2) | ecosystem: Environmental > Aquatic > Marine > Intertidal zone >...
GCAGGGATCGCCCTGTCAGAGCAAGGTTGATACCCAAGATCAATAACAGCCCCAGGACGATCTTTCGGAAGACGGCCGGATTGATGAAACGGTCCAGGTAAAATCCAGCCAAGGCCCCCGCCAATACGAAGGGGATGGCGATCAAACTCTTCTGCAAGACGTCTCCGGTCACGTTGCCGCTCAGAGAGTGGGTTAGGATGGCCACCACGGTGATGATCAAAAAGCAGCCCTGTAGATTACCTTTAAAGAGCTTAGGCTCCCACCGCTGGGTGTCAGCGTAAATGATCATCGGCGGGGCCGCTATGTTATAGGCGCCTCCCCCTAAACCACTCAGAAAACCAAAAAAGTAAGTCCAGTTGGGGTTCTTTAGCGCCGGAACCGGAAGGCTGGAGAGGGAATAAAGCACATAAAAGATGAGGATCAAACCTAGCAAGGTGATGGTGATCGTTTCTGGGATGCGTGACAGAAACAGAACCCCAATAGGTATACCCAATATCGCCGCGGCCGAGATGCGCCAGACTGTCTGGATATTGAGCGCCATACGGTAACGGAGGATCATGAAGAGCTGCAACTCCAGGATGATGATGGCCATAAGGGGAACGGTCGCCCGGATGCCAAATAATGCTACCAGCACGGGTGTGGCGATCATGGGCAACCCAAAACCGGCCACGGCCTGCACAAAACAGGCTAGTGTGATAATTGTAGCAAAGTAGATTAATTCCATCGGACTGCGCTGCAGGCACGTACTTGACACATCGGCCACCAACTCTTTCGTTATGCTGCGTTGACCTAAGCCGGGGACTGGAAACGATGGCTGCGTTTCGGACTCAGGCGGGAAGGCCAATTTGATCCACGCTTCCGACCAACCGGCCATCCTTTAATTCAAAGATCCAGTCGGCAGCCTCGTGGACGCTGGAGTCGTGGCTGGCAACCACCACCGTGACGCCGGTCTGGATGGCGATCTTTTTCAAGAGCGCGATGATTCTGGCGCCGGTCAGCGTGTCCAATTGGCCGGTCGGTTCGTCGGCCAGGATGAGCCCGGGGCGCTTGACCAACGCCCGTGCGATGGCGACGCGCTGTTGCTCGCCGCCCGACAGCTCGTGGGTGCGGTGCCTGGCGCGATCTGCCAGGCCGACCAGTTGCAACACCTCGTCCACCAAATCCTGGCGCTCCTGGGGGGAAGTGTAGAGAAGTCGGAGCGGAACCTGTACGTTTTCCTCAACAGATAAGAAGGGCAACAGACCAAAGGTTTGGAAGACGAAGCCGATATGCTCCCGACAAAGATCAATCTTATCTTGGGGCGACATGTGGCTAAGCAATCGTTCACCAAAACGCACATCGCCAGAGGTAGGCTCGTCGAGGCCTGCGATCAGGTTCAGAAGCGTCGTCTTGCCCGAGCCGGAAGGTCCCTTGATCGCGGTCAGGGAACCGGCCGGAATGCTGAGGTCGACTTCTTGGAGGGCATGTACCCTTTCCCCAGCCAGCTCAAAAGTGCGGGTCAGGTTTTCCACCGTAATGCAGACGCCAGGGTCTGGCCTGCCCGTCGCCTCGGGTTGAGCCCTGGGACGAAGCCTGAGCTGGCCAAAGGGCTGACGCTCGGCTGCTGACCACAGATGGGCGGCCGGCGATCCTCCCCCAGCGTCCGGTGCCCGTCGTTCGTCCCCCTTTTGCGGCCAGATGGAAACGTGATCGGGTTCCAGGTGCAGCTTGACCAGTTCCCTCATTCTGAGTGTGTTGACATAAGCATGAGGCAGTTGCAGACGGCCCACCGGGTCGAGAATGACCCACTCTTCTTCGTGCATCCTGCCATCCTCCACATCCCAGCAGCGGCGGATCTCGGTACTGGTGCGACCGTCGCGCAGCGTCACCACGCGGTTCACCCGACCGGCGACCAGCGGGTCGTGGGTGACGACGATAACGGTCGTGCCATAGGCCTGGTTGATGGCCTGCAGCGCGTCAAAGACCTGCATGGCTGACTCTGAGTCCACCTGGCCGGTCAACTCGTCGCCCAGCAGCAAGGGCGGGTTGTTGGCCAGCGCCACGGCCAGCGCAACGCGCTGCTGCTCCCCACCTGAGAGACGATCGGGGTAAAAATCGGCGCGGTCGGCCAGCCCAACCGTGTCCAGCAACTCTAGCGTACGGTTTTTGCGCACATTGGCCTCGACGCCATTGTGCTGCATAGGCAACTCAACGTTTTCTCGAGCCGAGAGATAGGGCAATAGATTGCGGGACGGCTGCTGCCAGACAAAGCCCACAACCTGACGTTTGTATTTGACCCGCTCTCGATCCTCCATCCTGAGCAGATCCCAACCGGCTACCCACATGCCTCCGGCGCTGGGTGCGTCCAGGCCCCCGATCACGTTTAGTAGCGTGGATTTGCCGACACCCGATGGACCGACCAGGGCCATCATCTCGCCCTGCGTCAGTTCCAGGTTCAGGCCTTGCAGCGCGACCACTTCCAGGTCGGCGACCTTGTAGATTTTGACCAGGTTATCGCATAGCACAAAAGCCTCTTTATCCATCCTCATTCTTCTCCCATCCAGGGGGCCCACCCCACTCGCGTGTGTGTGAGAATCAGCAACAACAGGGCCAGCGCCGATCCATAAACGGCAATCAAAAGGGCATATAGCTGGGCGACGGCGGGCCAATCAACCAGGATTCGCTCGACGGAGACGCCAGCAAGCGAGTCACCAAGCGCCTGTGACAGGTAAGGAATCATGATGTGGGATAAACCCAAACCGACTAGGGTGCCTGCCAGCAGCCCCAGCAGCAGCACTGCTATGCCTTCGATGACCAACAGGGTCAGACACAGGCGTACCGAGAGACCCATGGCACGCAAGACGCCGAACTCGCGCAGTCGCCCCTGCGCCGCGACCAGATAAGCCAGAAGAAATGCAGTCACACTGAACAAGAGCAGCGTCAGCGTGTTGAGTTGCAGTGCATTGCTAAGTCCTTGTGCCAGCGGGTCGGATTGCAGTGCCTTCTGGCTGTAGGCCAACGAGTCCCCGAAGGTGCGGGTGAACAGCATCAAGCCGGCCGTCAGACTGATCAGTAGCACGACGCGGCTGGGTTGCAGCGGGTCTCGGGCCAGACGGAGCAGGCCCAGTGGAAGCATCAATCCTCGCAGGTGGTGAGAAAACCGGGCGACCAGGCGCAGCAGGAAGGGCAGGACCCTCAGAAAAATCATGGCCATAGCGATCAGCAATAAAGAAGGGCCTATGAGTAGCAAGGGGTCCGCCACTTGCGTGCTTCCCAGACGGCGCATCACGAAAGAACCGGTCCGGTTCAGTTGCCAGTACAACAGCCCGCCAAAGGCCAACAGATACAGATCCAGGTAGTGTTTTTGCGCTAACGACTGCTGTGGGGCTCGGCCGCGCGTGGGCTGCCATCCGCGTATGTTGCGCCGTGCCGAAAGAAAGACAGGCAATACCAGCGCCAGCCAGCCAAAGCCGGCGGCGATTCCTGATAGCAGCCACGCTTCCCCGGACAAGGTAGTGGGCAATGCCTCACCGGCGCTCTGACCCCACAGGTATGTTACAACCTGTGCCAAGGCCGGCCCGAACAGCAGCCCCGCCGCCAAGGCCAGGATCAGGTTCTCCAAGGCGAAGACCCGGGTAACTTGCCAGGCACTGGCACCGCGTGCGGATAGCGTCGCCAATTCGACTTGCGAGCGGTCAAGTATGAAGGAGGACAACATGGTCAGCGTGTACAACACAAAGATAAAGATCTGTGCGGTGAGCAAAAAGAGCGTCACCCGGACACGAGACAGCCGGGCCAGGTAATCGGCCAGGATTTGAACTAAAGCGGTGCTAGTCTTGGCGCCCCTAGTTGCGGATTGTGTCTGGAAGTTGATCAGGTCTGAACGGAGCGCATCCGCTTTGGCTGCGCTGATGAGATGGTGATTCAGCGTGATGCGCCAGGATACCTGGTGGGGAAAGATCGGCATGTCGAGATAACTTCGCATTGAAAAGGGGGCTATGATCAGTGGCAGAGCGATGGCGTCTGCGTTGAGGTCAGGCGTGTCAGTTGGGATGGCAAAGGCATTCAGGTCTTCGCCCCACACGTCGTCAGCGGGATCGAGGGGATCCACGATGCCCACAATGTCCAGGCGATGGTACATTCCACTGGCCGTCAGGCGATCGCCGATGCCGTAACCCGACTGCTCGGCTGCGCGCAGGCCAATGACCGCCTCTACTGGCGGTGGCCAGCGACCTTTGGCCTCATTCAGGCGGACCTGGCCGGGCAAGCTGCCCTCGACCAGGCGCACGGTCTCGGGCAAGTTGTCGAACGAATACACCTCCAGGCGCGCGACGGCCGGCTGTTGACCTGTTCCCTGGTCGAACTGGTCGGCTGCCAGCGTTGCGTGGCGAATCACCGATCGATCCTTGAGTACTTTGCCCAGCTTCTCCCACAGGTCCTGGTACAACTCTTCACTAAAAGTATACGGGGTCCCGGTGATGAGGAGACTGCGCTGAGCGGGACGGGCGTCATCCAGGCTCTGGTGCAACTCCCGCGCTGCGACGGCTGCGGCATAGCTGGACAAACTGGCCAGAAGCGCCGAGGCCAGCGTCAGGCACAGCAGCACGGCTAGGTTTAAGCGCCAGTGGCGCCGCAAATGGCGCATAGTGAGATCCATCATTCCTGCCCAATCCGCAGAATGCGATGAATGCGCGCCCGCCACAGCAGAGCTGTGACGATGGCCAGAATGATGAGAAAAGCCACAGCCAAAGCTAGATAGAGCCCTCCGACAGCCAGCCAATCCGCACGCGGCACGAAGGGTGGAATGGGCTGCCGATCGCCTAATGAAACCGGCAGCCGTGGCAACGTGATCTGGTTGAGCAGCACGCCCAGAGCGGTGCCCAGGGCCAGCCCGGCCAGGATGAGGATGGCTTGCTCCAGCACGATCCAGCCGTACAACTGGCGTGGCGACATACCCATCGCTCGCATCACGCCGTAGAGCGTCTCTCGCTGACGGATGCTCAAATAGAAGTGGGTGGCAAATCCCACCAGGCTCAACAGTATCATGAGAGCGAAGCCGAAAAAAGTCACGGCACGCAGCCCCAGCGCTAGCGGGTTGGCCTTTAGGGCCCTGCGCACGTTCTCGGCCTGCCAACTCTGGGAGAGCACGGGCACCAGGGACGACAGGCTGTCAATCGAAGCGCTGCCGTCGGTCTCGATCAGGACTTCATTGGGGTTGGTGGAGAGTTGCGAGGTATCGTTAAGCAACGCGAGTAATAGATCGCGCGAGGTAATCAGGTAACCCGCTTCCAACTGCTCGTACATGGTGGGAAAATAGTTAACCGTGCCGACGATGCGAAAATCTACTTCAGCCGAGCCATCTTGATGTTGGCCGTCGACCCAGGCACGGACCACGTCGCCAACTCTTAGCTGGGTGGTCTCCTTGAAAGCTGGGCTGGCAAGCGCCGGTAGGGGTTCTTTTGTCCAGGTCTGTCGCAACCGCAGGGCATATGTCTGTTCGGGGTTCGAGAAGCCCATTGACACGCGTTGTCCCCACGTCCCAGAGTGAGCGGCCGTGCTCGTCAAACTGGTGAAGAGGCCAACCCACCTGCTCTGGCCCTCCATAATGTTCAGGAACAAAGGGCGGGTGGGGCCTTCAAAGTCCTCGACGACCTGCGGTTCCTGGGTCTGCGCATCAACTGCCGTCAAGTCGTCTACAACCAGGGATATTCCCTTGGCAATCGGCTCGCCGAGCCTGGTGGCCTGGTTCTGAAACCACAGAGAGTGCAGGCTCAGCGGATAGCTGGAAGACGGCAGAACCGGCAAAGAGCCCTCGAAATAGTGCCAGCCCTGGTTGTCCGGCTGGATGCGAAAGCGCAACCCGACGTCGCGCCCGCCGACATTCGCCTGCAGCGTAAAATGATCTGTCTGCAGGGCGGCCTGCTCGGGAGTCTGCTGCCTTGGCAGGCGCACGGTGAACAGCTCGCCTTGAGCCGTTTGCAATTTGGCTGTCACGCCCACGCGCTCTGCGTCGCTCTCGCCGTCTATCCACCTCTCATACGAGTTCAGTTCTGCTTTGTCCTCGGGCATCCCCCACAACCAAAGCCCGAATCTAGCCGGCTGGCCGGGGAGCATCAACAGCGAGGGGTGCCCTCCTTCGGGGATGGCCAGGTGACCCATCAGTTCATCCATGCTATGATCCGCAAAGTCGCTGCGATACGTGGTGACCCCTGTGAACGAATCCGGCTCGATGGCCAGCAGCTCAAAGCGGGGATAGATTTGAGCTGACTCCAGGTCCACCGTGCCCTGGCCGCGCCACGTGCCGGACAGTTTAAGCACGCCTGACGCCGACCCCAGATCGACCAGCGGGACAGCGCGCTCGGAGATTAGACGCAGGTCACTGCCCGCCAAATAGGTGGCTCGATCGTACTCGCTTCGATCCAGCGTGGTGTTCAACCCAGTGGACAGATTGCCCAGCGCGATGGCCAGGGTTAGCAGCAGGACCAGTCGGGTCACGTGGGTGGGGTCGCGCGATGCCTGCCACAAAGCCAGTGCACCCTCCAGCCCCGGCCTACGAGCGGCGATAGAGGCCATAGCCCTCAGAACCAACGGGAACACCCGCAGCAAGATGGTAGCTGTGCCCAACAACAAAGCCACCGGCGCGAGCAACAGCAGCCAATCCAGCCGGGCGCCGCCCGGCCCGCCGGTGATCATTTCACCATACAGGCGCAGGCGCCACAGCAGAACCAGCCCTCCCAACAGGAGGAACACGTCCAGGTACAGGCGCTGCCACCACGGCGGGCGGGTGCTACGCGTCACCGTATGTTGATGCGTGACGATACTACGTCGCAACGTAGGGCCCAGCGGCAACAAGAGACCCGCCAGGCAGGCGAGTACGCCGACGCCAGCGGCCAGCCAGGCGCTTTGGCTCAGGCGCAAACCCCATTCGGCCTGCTCCAAGTCGGCCAGCGGCCCTGCCCACGACAACCCTTTCACCAGCCCGGCTCCCAACCAGGGGCCGCTGAAAAAGGCCACCGCCAGGATGATCAGCGCCTCAACCAGCTGGATTCTGGCGATCTGCCAACCCGAAGTTCCCCGGCTGCGCATGACAGCAAACTCTCGCTCTACGTGGCGCATCGACAGCGCCGCGATCATGGTCACAAAATACAGCGCCAGAAGCATCACTTCAGCGACGAGGATGTAGAGGGGAACGCGAATAGACTCGAGCTGCCTCTGAAAACTGGCCAGGATACCCGGCACACCTGTGTGCAACGTCACACGAGGTTGAAAGGCATCCAGTTTGGCGTTCAGCGCGGTGAGTCCCGCCTGGAATGGCTCAATGTCGGCGGCGGAAAAGGCATTGTGTCTCAACAGGGCGTGCCAGGCCAGCTCAACCTCCTCCCCGGGAAACAAAGAGGAAACGACCGGAAAGAAAGCATCCACGGGCACGATTGCGTTGTACTGGGCCGACCAGCGCTGGGTGCTTTGAGAAGTGAGAGGGCTGAATTCGCCAAACCAATACGGATCGAGGGGGTTCTGGGGACGCGCAATCCCGGCCACCTCGATCCAGGCGTCCGGCTCTGTGCTGCGCTCCCCGTGCTCGAAGCTCAGGGGCAAACGATCGCCCACGCGCAAGACGAATGAGCGGGCCATTCCTTCGCTGATTACAGCCGGGATGACGTCAGATTCAGCGCTCGTCTCCTCGGGCCACTCGCCGGCGACATACTCGAGGCGATCCTGGACGCCTTGATAAGCACGCAGATTGACCCGCTGATCTGTGGCCGGCCGCCCCTCTACCCAGGGGAACATCCATTTGGATGCTACCGACCAGGCCACGCGGTCCAGGTGTTGGCCCAATGCGGCCCGGAGCAGGGCTTGTATTTCACTGTCGAGCGCTTGAAAACCAACCTGATCTAGCGGGGCGGAGGTGGCCAGGCGCAGATTCCCATCTGTCACGCCCGAGCTCTGAAACGTGAGATGGAGACCCATTTCGATGACGGTGTCCACCAACAAGGGACCGCTGGCCAGCAGCGCCGTCGCCACGACCACCCCCAGGCTCAGTGTGAGCAAGATCTGCCAATGTCCTCTGGCGCGCCGCAGAACGAAGCGTAAGAAAGCCATAGCCTAGTCTTCGCCCCCGGCGCCGGGCGCGGTGGATTCCGCTTGCACGGTGATTGTCGCAGTGTTTGTGTTGTCTAGAGGGTTCAGGTCGATCTCATTGGCCCTCACGGAAGCCGTGTTGGCCGTCATGCGCTCCCGCACTCCTATAGCAACCAGGACCAACTGAACACGGGTTGCCTGGCCGGGCTTCAACCTCCCGAGTTCGCAGTGGACGACGTGTTGCCAGCTTCTCTCTTTCACTACAATGCACATGGGCCAGCCTGGCATCAGCGGGTCCAGACCCATTTTCATTGGCTGCCCGGCATGCCCGGTGATAACCAGGGTAAAAGTAAGGGTCTCGTTGCTGTCCAGATCGCGCAGGTAGCAGGTGAGCACATCGTCTCGACCCTCGCAAAGGGGCAAACCCGGCGCGTAAGCAAAAAGATTCGTGTCCGGCGGCACGACGTCCTCAAACCTAACGCCGGTCGCGTCCGGCGCCCCTCGGTTGGTGACGGTGTAGGTGTAGGTAAATGGCTGACCGGCGATCACGCTTGAGGGTCCGTCGGCCTGCAGGACCAGGTCGGTGGTGGTGGGAGTGGGGGTGACGGTCGGGCCGACCGTCATTGTGCTCGTAGATATGTCCGGGGCCACTTCCGCCAACTGCACGTCGGTAATGGGGGTCTCGGCCCCAGCGACGGAGAGGTCCAGGGTAACAGTGGCTGCGTCACTTTCCCGCAAATCGCCCAGATCGCAACTGACGTTGCGCCCATGCCGCCTGCACACAGGCTGAGCAGGTTGGCTCCAGAGGGGGATCACGCCCCGCGGGAGTACGTCGGTGAGCACCACGTCGGTGTCAAGAGCCGGACCGCGGTTGTGAAGGGTCACAGTGTAGATAGTCATACCGCCTGGGACAACTTGAACCGGCCCCGGGACCTGGAGCGCCAGATCGCCGGCCGGGGGGACGTGGTCGGTGACGCTCAGGGTATAAGTGAGCGGCTGGTCTGCCAGCTCGATCGAAGCAGGGGGGCTGGGCAATGCTGCATAGGTGGGGCCAAGCGGAGTTAGGGGTGTTGGAGCGGGAGACCTCTCGGAAAGCGATGCGTATGTCGGTGTTGGGCTGGGGTGTCCCTGTCTGGCGCAGGCGCACAGCAACAAGAGGCCTACACCCAGCACAACGGGAATCGCTGTTATGGTCTTAAAACAGGCCCAAACTTTGTGGCGGTCAAGCCAAGGTGCTTGAGGACATAACATAACTTGCCCCCGACAATCCAGCGTTTATTCGATTTGGGTGCGTTTCAAATGAGTTGCACTTTGCCGCGTCAACTGGGGTGAGACACACCCATTCGATTTGAAGGCTATAATGTTACCACTTTTCTGACTTCGTGACCAGTCGAGATGCTCTCTTCAAATACGAAACCCGTCTTAGACGGGTTCAAAAGGGGTAGCATTACAGCTGAAGGAATGTAAAGTTGACTTTCACGTGTTTTCGTGATACACTATTTCACGTGGAGGTGGCTATGGAAACACAGAACATCACTTTGTCTATACCCAAGGAGATCCTGCGCAAGGTCAAGCTGATAGCTGTTCAACGGGGCACTTCCGTTTCGGGCCTGCTGACCCAAACGCTTGAAAAGCTGGTCGAGCAGGAAGATGGGTATGCCCAGGCCCAACGGCGCCACATACACTGGGTCAGACAGGGCCTTGACCTGGGCACCGGCGGCCAGGTTGTGACCCGGCGGGATGAGCTTCATGAGCGAGCCTAGCAACCTGCAATTCGTGGATACTAACATCCTGATCTATGCCCACGACCGTTCAGCCGGGGGAAAACATACCCGCGCAGGGGAGCTGATCCAGGATCTCTGGCGATCTGAGGCAGGTTGTTTGAGCGTCCAGGTCTTGCAGGAGTTCTATGTGAATGTCACGCAGAAAGTCCCCAAGCCGTTACCGCCCGAGGTGGCGGGACAGATCATTGCCGACCTGTCGGTCTGGCAGGTTCACCGCCCCGGAGTACCAGATATTCTGGATGCCCTTCGCCTGCAGGGACGGTATCAGCTTTCATTTTGGGACGCCATGATTGTCGCCAGCGCCATCCAGCTAGGTTGTCAAATAATCTGGTCAGAGGATCTTAATCCGGGGCAGGTCTATGACCAGGTGACGGTTGCCAGCCCTTTCTTGCCTTAACCATATATGTCATAGCGATGCCGTTCTCGATGCTCCTGGATGTCTTCCTGAATAGCCTCCACCAAATCATTCTGGAAAAGCAGGCGATAACCGCTGAATGCCAGGAGACACCAAGAGAAGTACAACAAGAGCATATTCTTCAGCAGGGATACCCCCAGCAGGGCGCCGAGCAGGAGTAACCACCAGGTGTAGGTGCGACTATCGTGCCCCTGACCGCGCCTGGAGTCCAGGGCGAACTTGCCGGCCAGAGCCAACCCGCCGATCGCAGCGGCCAGGACGGCAAAGAAGGCAAGGGATTTTGTCACGTAGCTGGTTCCCTCTAGAGGGAGGAACAACAGCAGCAACGCAGACAGCCCTGTCACCCCCAGGCAGGCGATCGCCAGCATGCACCGGGCGAGCTCTCGCCGATCACCGGCCAACCGGATGGCCAGAGCCCCTAAGAATGGAACACCCAGGCTGATACCAATCAAGATATCTACCATTCGACTTACCTCCTATCGAGTAAAAAACCCTTTCAACC
>Ga0209536_100015802_pt1 | contig 10758 bp, 26 predicted proteins | sample DeeMarSeWOR28_12_FD_187461 | JGI IMG/M metagenome (GOLD analysis project Ga0209536, IMG submission 187461) | Marine sediment microbial communities from White Oak River estuary, North Carolina - WOR-2-8_12 (SPAdes) (version 2) | ecosystem: Environmental > Aquatic > Marine > Intertidal zone >...
AGATCTCCTTTACCCTGCCAGAATCCACATCCTTGCCGATCAGCAGCACATTTGCCCTTTCATTGCTCTCCTCACCATGCAATAAAACAGCCTGCAACCCTTGCAGATTCTTTACTTCCTCAATAAAGAACTCTAACACCCTTATATCCTTTTTCAGCATCTTTACAAGAAAATCATGCTTAGGATTATGCTTGAACTTGTATAATTTCAGCTTTTTTATCCCATACCAACCAACATTCGCTATCAGGCAATACGGAACAGTAATAATTTGCGCCCCACCATATTTGCTTCGCATCAGGATATAAGCCATAAATCAAATTAAATGCGTCTTTTGCCACATCAGGGTTATCGTCACCCATAATGTCTGTGCCGTAATTGGCCTTTAAAACAGACGATTTGCTTACAGCGTTCATGCCGTACGGTGGGTCTGTATGTATTAAATCAGGGTAAATTCCAATCATCAACTTTTCAACATCATGCATCATTGTGCTATCCCCACACATTAACCTATGGTTGCCAAGCTGATAAATGTCACCTAGCTTAGTCCTAGGCTCTTCCGGCAATTCAGGCACAGCATCTTCATCCGTTAATCCATCTACCTGCTCTGGCTCTAGCAGTGCGCTTAGCTCGTCTGCGTTAAAGCCTAATATATCTAATGCGAATCCGTCTTTAAGTAGCTCATCTAACTCAATAGTTAGCAAAGTTGTATCCCAGTCAGCATTTAACGCTAATTTATTGTCAGCTATTACTAATGCTTTTCGTTGGTTATCCGTTAGATGGCTTAATTCTATTGTTGGCACTTCTTCCATCTTTAGCTTTCTGGCAGCCATAAGCCGACCATGACCAGCTATGATGCTATTCGTTCCGTCTATTAGTATTGGGTTAGTCCAGCCGAATTCTTTGATGCTAGATGCTATCTGAGCCACCTGTTCGTCAGAATGTTTGCGGCTGTTATTAACGTAAGGAATTAAATCCTCGACCTTGCGGTACTTTACTTCTATTTCCATTTTTGCACTATCCTCTGGATGTTATGCGTTACTTCATTGGTTTATTGTTTCTTTCTAACATTTCTACAATATTTGGGTCAAAAACAACAAAATTGTTTGTTCCCTTGCCCTCTTTCCTGCTTACTCTATCTAAATATTTAATACCACCAATACCATAAGAATTAAGTATATTTGATGCAGATTTAGGATCGTTACCAAGCATCTTTGTCAAAGAATCGTAAAAATTTTGTCCTGTTTTATCTTTACCTTCAGATTTAAATTTTTTGTAATTAATTGGCAAATTTTCTTGCTCTGCCACCAATTCAATTAATTCCTGGACTTTTTTAGTTTGCTCAGTTAATGGCTTATCCCAATCAATAAATGTTTCAACTGCCTTATCTGGAATATCAATTTTATATAAACTTGCTGGCGTTTCTGAAGCAAATTTTACATCGCCAAATGCTTCGTTTATTCTATCTAAAGCAGAATTGTTGAGCCATTCTGCAAAACTTTTATCGCCATAACGATATTTAATATTTCTTGCGTCGCTTAATAAATCTGCATATTCTTCTTTATCCATATATGGTCTAACTTTTTTAAAAAGATTTAGATAGGATATTTCATCTCCATCTAAAGCAAGAAATTTTGATTGATCACGACCCTGAAATTTCTCTAAATAGTCCTCCGCTGTACCCCGCCCTTCAGCGTAGTACATACCATGCCCATACGCTTGCGCTCCTTCCCCAGTATTTACTTTGTTAATATCAAATTTATCAAACCTATACGGAGATGCGTGCCATGCCGTTATTGGAGATAGAAGACCGGTTCCAACAGCATATTCTTCTGCCATTTGACCAACTTTGGGCGCAACAAATTTACCTGCCTCAACTCCAGTTTTAAGTAATCCCTTGCCAGCACCCAAGCCAGCCGCACCTAAACCAACTATATCCAACACATCCATTGGATTAGGCGCTCTACCCATACCCACATCACTGTAAGCTTGCTGCGCACCCGTAATCCCCAATACGTCAGCAGGTTTGATTGCCTTCAATAGCTGATCAACATTTACTTGCTGCGTCTGCAAGCCTGATGGTATTACTCCACCCATTGGGTCTTGCTTCATTGCAAAGTTATAGCTTGTTGGAATGTTTACGTTAGATTGCCCTTGATAGCCCGGAAATAGTCTTGCAAGATCTGACGCGTTACCTAGTTTGTTTACTGCTTCTTTAGCTATACCAGCGCCACCAGCTATTTTCTGGAATACATTTTGAGGAATAGACTTGATTGTTTGCGAAGCTAAATTTGACTGGACAATGTCGCTTGTTGACCTTGGCCGCAATCCCTGCATATAAAGCATCCGGTCTATTTCTTCCTGCGTAAACTGTCTTTTTAATTCAGCCATATTTTTACCTTAATAGCGTTATTTTTTCTTGTTTCTTGCAGATATTGCACTTGCCTTCTTTACAGCATCAGCTTTAGAGCTTGCACCCCATGCTTTCAATGATAGCAACAGTCTTGTAGGCTCGCCATTCGGCTTTTTCTCAGGGCCAGGCATATTACCCATACGCGCTAAGAAACTAGCTCTGCGTGGGTTGTCCCCTGACTTTACCGGCGCTTTTAAATTGCTACCAGGATTCTCAGCCTCATAAGACTTGCGGCCAGTTTCATTAAGTCCGCCCTTTGCGTTCTTACCAGCCTTCTTAGTCCATGCCGCACTCATTTCTTTTTCGCTTTGTTCTTAGCTGCACGTTGACCGCGAATCGGCAATGAAATTTCAATCTCGATCTTGCCCTTCTTGCCGTTCTTTTCTTCTTTGTCTTCCATCATGCACCCTTTGCCGCCTTTGCATTCGCCGCCCTTGCATTTAGGACAAGATTTCATGCCTTTCATTTTTAACCTTTCTTCGATGGTTTCGATTTACCAACAGTAGAAAGCATAATCGCTACTGCCTGTTTTTTAGACTTAACAACATGGCCATCTTTTCCGCTATGCAGCTTGCCAGCTTTAAACTCGTCGTAAACCTTGCCCATCTTTTTTTCAGTCTTCGTCTTTTTCATTTAAAAGTCCTTTAACCTGCGATAGTAATTCTTTCTCTGTTATTTGGTATTCACGCTCAAAGGCTTTACGTCCCATCCCATGATAGCCGCCATTTCCTCTATGATGAAAAGGGCAAAGTGGCACTGTATTAAAATGACTGTTCCGTATGCCAAGACCTAATCCAATTCCTCTTACGTGATGAATTTCTGCCGGAGTGCCAGCATTATCTTGCCTATAACATATTATACAGCCCAAGTCAGCAACTTTGGATAAGTATTTCTTTTCGTCTTTAGTCATCTATATCGTTAATAATGCGCTGCAAGTAAACAGCTAAATCCATTGCCTCCTCTTGTGCATGAATCAACCATTGCTTACGCGTCAAATCAGATCGCTCAGTGCTTACTCCGTATTTAATTAAACCAAACTTAGCTCTATCAGCCATTTTCTGTATTACTGCTTGCACGTTTTTATCTGTCATTTATCTTCTCTTGCGCGAATATAATCAGAGCAATTTCCATATGCTATCACCCTGTCAAAATTGGTAGCATTATCCATTTCATGGTCGCAAATTTGAGCGCATATTTCTCTCTCATGCTGTGCAACTAATTTAGCAAATCTATGCAGTGATTGCCATTGATTTTCAGTTGCACCCCCTCCCGGCGGGATAATTCCAGCTTCATGAACAAAATTAACTATATCATCTCTATTCATCGAATACTCCTGTCTATATTTCTATTACTAGCCTCTTGTGAACGCCATACATCTACCCTTGCTTGCGCTGCTATCAGCATCCAGCGAAGCGTTTCAGCCTTCTCCACAGCATCCCTCAGCCCATCTAGCACAGCTAAGTATTCTGGGTGACTGTAAGCGTAATTGTCTTTGTCAGCAATAGTGTTGCCAATTGCGGCACTAAACAACATTGCTTTCTTGCTTTTGCGAAACTCCTCTAAATATGTAACTTGTGATTTAGCTTGAGCATACTCAGCAGAATGCTTGATCATGTAATCAATAGCTTCATTCGGGTCTATTTGTTTCATATCTTACCTTGCCGCATGCTTGTAAACATATTGAACCGCATCGTTAAATTTTCTTCTTGTTACCGCTAACTGGATCTCGTCTGTAGCTACAAGACCATCTCCAATATCCCGCAAATCCTCGCCAGACAACCCAAACTTGCCGGTGTTCTCGTACCTGCGCCAAACATTAATCATTGCATCCAAACCTCGATCAATAACAGAACATTCTTTGCCGTTTTGCTTGCAAGCAGTTATACCTATGTTTAACCTGCAAGTAATCATATTCCAGCTACCCTCGTCACCTACTCCTGAGCGCATTTTCAAAAGTTCAGTATGCGGCACTAACTGCAATTCAGTATCAACCTCCGCGCTCTGTCTGAAAACAATTGGGATCGTTAACTTACGCTTTGCCTGTGGCTTGCGTGGTTTTTTATTTGACGGCATCTTTTACCACCTGTACTGCGCCATCTATACCAGTAACAACCGACACCTGACCTTGCCAGTTGTAATGCCAAATCACCTGAGCAGGAGTCAACTTCCAAGACTTCTCGCCGTCTTTAATCTCAAGCAATACATTCTTTCCTTTGTAGCCCACAAGTAAATCAGGGCAACCGCCATGAACATCGTGCAGGTGCTGGACTGTCATACCCTCAGCCCGCAATGCCTTAACTACCTTTGTTTGATTAGAATCCACGCGTTTAAAAGTCATTTCCAATCTCCATGAATTCCGCGATTTCCGTTAACCCACTGATAAGCAGCATCTTTATGTAACTTATTTGCCGCAGCATCATTCCGTTTTTTTCTTACGTCTTCAATGTATTCGATTGCTTTGTTTCTGTCTTGTGCTCGCCATTTAAGAACTTGGCGTACTTCGCAACGATGCCGCTCCTCCTCGAAAAATTCATTCATCCCTTAAACCTGCCTTTGTTATCAAAATCGTGAGGGAAACCCTGCCACTTATCAATAAACTGCGTACTTTCTCTGTGATACCAAAAGTTATACCAATCTGTTGTTTCACCGTTACGTTGTTTCTCGTTCATCAAAACCATGTCCGGCTGCGACATGTCAGTGTCTTGGCCGCGGTTTATCTCGTTTTCCTTCTTTTTGTTGCGCCACACAATAAAAACGTTATCCACTTGATCGGTAATTGATGAACTACCACGCAAATCATTCTTATTCGGCATGTTCTCGTCAGACTGTAGCTTGCGAATGTGGTGAACTAAGTGCACATGCACATTGTGGTCACGAGCCAAAGACGTGATCTCGTCTACAAAAGCTTTCTGGCCGTTGTAGTCATCCTCACCCCTGACACACTTCATCAAGCTATCAATAACAATGTGCGTAACACCCAACTCTACAGCGCAGTACCTGGCGACAGAGATTGCTTGATCTGCTGTCACAGTTCCTTGTTGATCGTAAAACCAAAGGCTCCCAGATGCAAAAGCCTTAAAACGGTCGTATAAGGCGCGTTTGTAGTCCAACCCATGTATGGATGCCACCTCGTCTATGTTTTCGCCTGCAAACTGCCTTATAAGCCGTTTAATCGATACTTTGGGCTTCATCTCAAAGCTCTGAACGCATACTTTCTCGCTAGACTTGATTAAACCAAGCGCAATCTGGCCTGTAAGCAAAGACTTTCCACCACCGTTTGATCCAGCCCACACAGTGACTTCACCTGGGCGAAACGCAAAACCCTTCGTAGACTCCCACATCATCGGCGTAGATTTTTCTTCGACCGGATTTAGTAAGTTATCTGTAAGCTCGTCAATCCAGACTGATACGTCACGCACGTTTTGTTTGTGATCAGTAGCGGAAAGATAAGCAGAAAAGTCGACCGTGTCTTTACTCAGGAACATAGTCATCTAAGATCTCCCCGCTCGGCATAATCATAAAATTGGATGCAGAAACAAACACCTGCCTGGCTCGTGCAGACTTGAATGCTCTGAATATGTTTTTTGCTTTGTCTACATTTTGCTTCGTAGAAATATGAACATCAAGCTCAATTGCAAAACGTAAATCAAGCGTGCCAAGTGGTTCTGTCTCCAAGATCTCGATTTCAGGATATAAAAAGTTGTCTTTGGACTTATTCCATGTACTCCAGCATTTGAGTGAATCCTGCCCGTAATACACCCATATTCCACGAGGCTTAAAGCCCTCCATGCGCATGTTTAGCAGTTCCTTGTGACCTTTCATAGCTGACCACCTTTCATCCAGTACGGCTTCAATGGCTTTGCACCATCAATATCATCTAACCAACGCTTACCGTTTAGCCAAGTTGCAGGATATGGGACAAACTTCTTATCTTGTTTTGCAAGTTCTTGGACTTTTATTGAATCTAGTATTTTTGATAATACTAAATCATCCATTTTGATCTTATTCCAAGCCTTAATTGCATCTTCCTTTGCTACTCGTTTTGGGTATGCTTTCCAAAAGTCTTCAAAGTAGTCTTTGGTAGTCTCTGTATTTACAGTGATTACCTCATTTTGATGCTTCCGATTACACAATTTTGGTGTAATCGACTCAACATCTAATTTGCTGTAATCAATTCTGTAATACAGTGTTTTATCAAAAGCATTTGCTGACTTTTGTTCAGCTATCAAAACTCCTGATTCTCTCAGTGCTTGCAGGTGCCGAAATATTGTATTGCCATGCCAAAAAGGAAACTGCTTCTGCCATTCCTTTACCGTGTTGTAAACCCAGCAATACCCATCACCAAGTGGCTTAGTTCTTTGCAGCCAGTAATGTATTTGCTGAACAATTATTGCTTCACACAAACCGATACGAACTGCCAATGATGGCAAAACCTGAAGTGGAGGTTCATCAATAAGTAACTTACTCATTTTCAACCCCATCATTCCATGCTAATTCAATGTTACTTATGTTTTCAAGAATGTATTTACCAATTAATTCAAATTGATCCAAAGTAATAAAAACAGTATCGGAATCATCCTCATTTGAATCTTGCCTTATGCAAATCTTTCCGCTAGTAGTAATAATTAATTCAATACTGTCAACAGATTTAAATATCATTTGCTTTTCCAATAAAAAAAGCCCTAAGTGAGACACTCGACCATTGGTCGTTGGAGGACTGGAGAGTACCAGCAGTGTCTCATTCAGGGCTTACTCAATTTACGCCTCCAAGCGCATTGATAAATTATAGACCAAAGGAAAAATCTTACAAGCTATTTCTCCAATTTCTTTTTGATGCTTTCAGGTATCTTAGGCTTTGGACACCAGCCTATGCAATCATCAGACCACGTCCCAACTATCAAAACACCACCAGCGTTAAGCAACAACAGGCTTGCTGCTTTGGGTGGTGGGTCAATGTCAGGATCTCTGAAAAACAAGTTATCCGTTGATATATGCTTCATTTTTTAAGTTTCTTCTTGGTATCCAGTTAGTTACAAAATCATCTTTTGGCTTATGGAAAGTAAAGTTTTTAACCTTAACTTTTTTAAGTAGCGACCTGTCTGTTACCTTTTTACAGTCTTCTTTATTGCCAGCCTTGTAAACAGGAGCAGATGAATTTCCGTTTAACTGATAATCACATATGTATATTTGTTTAGTATTTTTTAAATGCAAAGTATATTTTTTTAATGCTTCTCTGTTTATCCCAGTTCTTTCTGATATTTCCTGAGAAATTAATCCTTCATTTTTAATAGAATCTTTAATTTTATTTAATTTTTCTATTAATTGTTTGCTTTTAAATGTATAAGTTTTTGTCATTATTTTGATTTCTCCATACCGAAAAACGTTTATGTAAAATATTAAACTTGTATTTATTCAGGCAGCTAACAGAAGTCAATGCCATTATTATAAATATAAATGTAGTTAGTTTACTGTTAAATTGCTTCATTTTAAATCTGAGTCATTAATTTCTGGGAAACAAGCACCATCACAATACATGACATTTTGGCAGTTACAGCCTGACTTTACATACAGCTCGTTTTCTTTTAAGTCGTATATTTGTTTAGCATCTGTGAAGCCTTGACGATAACCTTTTGCAAATGCCTCAAATTCTTTTTTCATTTGATTGCCCTTTATTGTTGTTTAAAGAACGCGTCCATAGTAATTGGCGCTACAGTACGCAACACTGTTAATACTTGTTCTGCAATGTCTCTATGCTCTTTTTGTGTACTCAAATCTAATCTCTGTTGCAAGTAAAAGATCCAGCTTCTAATAGTCCCGTTCATGTAGACACGGCTTGACGTTAAACCCTCCGGCAATAACGCCCTGGCTTGTTCCTTCGCAATACCTGATGACAAGGCAAATTGATACGAAGCTATTGCATGCTCATATAAATCACGTTGGCATTGCTCCCATTTCTCAATTAACTCTTGATCTTCAGTCGTTAAACTGTTCTGCCTGTTTGCCGTGTCTTGTAACCTGCATTCTCTAAATTCTGCCTCCGGTAATGAATCAATGCTTGCATAACGCTGACTAAACTCTTGAAAACTAAAGCTACGATGCCTTAAAATCTGCCTGGCAATGTCGCGGGTTGTATCAATTTCTATACATGCGCTTGCCATCTCAAACGGGCTTACGTGTCCGTGTTTCATGCAGTAGTGCAGTAGTGCTGAGTTTGTACTGCTCTGGCCGGCAGGGTTTGATACTCTAGCCATAAACATTATCTGTTTATCTATGTCTGGAGTTGCCCATTGTAGTTTTACATTCATGCGTTTTTTCCTGTACTGAGTCTGTTCAATTCTTCCAGCGCAGTCAGTAATTTATGCGCTTCCTCGCGTGTTAGTGTGATGGTCATTTGCATTGATTGGTTCCGTTCTGTGCGTGTCATCTCTGTTTTCTCGCCTTCATCATTGCGTCTGCCATTTCATATGCGCCTTCGGCTAAACATCCGGCAATGTGCATATTGCACTCCTGATCGTCGTTGTAATGAAGTTTGTCTGCTGTATTCGGCCCACACTTTCCTGATGACAAAATCGCTTGCATCGCCTTTGCCGCAAAGTAATCTCGCAAGTCCATGCCGTGTTTTGAGTCTCTGTCGAATATATCGCTTGCTGGAAATGCTTTCATCTCATGCTCCCTGTACGAACGGTACTTTGCGGCCAACCCACTCCGCACCAATAACTTGCGCGGATAGCGTCGGCAAGCGATTCATTAAGCGGCTCAACCATCTTTGCGCATGCCTCGCGTTTTTCTGCTGCGTAGTCACGTAAGTTCATTAATTCTCCTTTTGCTTTCTGCGTTCAATGCAAAGCTTGCATATCCAGCGCCTGTTTTTGCCCTTGTTAAACACCAGAAAATTACCTCCATCAGACCTTACAAACTCGTTGTGATTCGTACAGAATCTAAACGGTGGCGGGTCATGTGGCACAACTTTATCGTCCATTAATCTAACCATCCAATTACTGCAAACACACAAACTGCAACTATAGACAAAACCGAAACAATTGTCACAACCAAGTCGGCATCTTTTTCTCTTTCTTTAAAAGCCGCGTTACCCCAGGAGTGGAAAGTTGATTCATCAAGTGTGCGTGGTGTTTTGTAGTATGAGTTTTTCATGATTAATCTTTTTAGTTAGTCTCAAGTTCTTCATCGATATCATTTGCTTCGTCCGACCACGTATATCCCAAAATTTTCAACAGCATGTTGTACGTGATAAGTGCGTTTTCGCCTTTGTAGTGCCAATAATCGCTATTCTTGCGACGAACGATATTGAGTGCTTTTGCTTCTGTAGTTAGTGTTTTGATAGTTGGTCGCATTTGTATCTCCTGGTTAGTGGCGCTGCGTTTGCTGCGTCGATGTATGAATCATAGACCCATCAAAATGTTTCGTATAGTTGATAATTCCTATTGATTTATGTTTGCCGATAGAAATTGTTTTTACACAAGGAAATAAAAGACAGGTAAGATTCATTCATCGGAGGAGCAAATGAAAATAATCAAATTAGAAGTGTGCAAATGTACAGCTTACAAGTTCCCACACAGACTTAATGGCGGCAATTGTCATGGAGAGGAGCCAGAATGCAGTGATTGCGAATTCTCAATCAAGACTTCCGATCCTTACAATACCGGCGACAGCTACTACTCACTAACAGAATGCAATCATCAAACAGGTTGCCCGTGGGGGAAAAATGGATAAGTCAGCCGAAATGCTCTACGTAATACGCTTGTTAGTGTCTGAATTTCAAGACGGATTTCTAACAAAAGATCAAGAATTGGCTTTGCATCTTGCAAGGCTTGTATGTGCAGACCAGCCAGCACACTTACATGGACTAGTTAATCAAATGGAGGATGATGAAAAATTGCAATAGTTTGCTAAATGAAGTATATTGATTGGGGAAAATAGTGGAAAACTATCGACAACAACAGGAGCAAGAAGAACAGCAGCAATTTGAAGAATATTTTGCTATAATAGGTTGTCAGCAACCTATGGAGAATTTAAATTGGATCAATTTTTGTCAGCAAAAGACATCAAAGAGCTTATCCATTACGATGAATCAACTGGATTTTTTGAGTGGAAAAAGAAAAGACGAGGAATTCAAATAGGAAAACAACTTGGAACAGATAATGGATTTGGATACTTGCGTATTACTGTTTTAGGAAAGTCTTATTATGCCCATAGACTTGCATGGCTTTATGTTTATGGTAGTTGGCCTAAAAATGAAATAGATCATATAAATGGTATAAAAAATGATAATAGAATAAGTAATCTAAGAGATGTAAGTGGAATTACTAACTTGCAAAATAGAATAAAAT
>Ga0209536_100015803_pt1 | contig 10758 bp, 11 predicted proteins | sample DeeMarSeWOR28_12_FD_187461 | JGI IMG/M metagenome (GOLD analysis project Ga0209536, IMG submission 187461) | Marine sediment microbial communities from White Oak River estuary, North Carolina - WOR-2-8_12 (SPAdes) (version 2) | ecosystem: Environmental > Aquatic > Marine > Intertidal zone >...
AACCTGTATTTTTCTAACAATTCCTGCAACTTTGTTTCCTCTTGAAATCGCCGGTTCAGCCATAGCGAGCCTTAACATCTTCAACTTTATTGGTGGGGGCTTATTCCAATATCTTATGGGGTTCATAATTGACTCAACACACCAAACTGGAAAAGAATTCTTCTCTTACCAAATCATCTTCATAGTCTGCACTTTAGGAGTGTTGGTTTCTTTGGCAGGTGCAATATTGTTTAAGGAATATTCAATGAACGATAAAGAAGAAACTGATAAGACGGCTAATGCTTGACTTTGGATTTGCGCTTACACTCCACGAATATTATTATTTTTAACGGTCAACGCCCTTACTTCATACCTAACCAGTGATTCTTTCATTTTGGGTCTAATTCGAGTAAGTTATATTAAAAAAAGGAGATACAAAACAAACAAGCGAAAAGGTTACGGTTGACACTAGACGAAATTTTTGAAGGGAAAACTGCAAGCATAATATAATAGAAGCTTGGATGATTCTATTTGTTGGTTGGGTGCACTTGGTGGCGCAAAAATTCTTTTCACCGCTAAAAATCGGGTTCTTGATAGTTACTTCAGCTTATTTCTTGTTTACCTTCCACGCCATGTTTAGCCTCTCTTGGATTGGAGAATGGGAATCTTTCAGCGGGTCATTAGGTTTCGTTATTTTGGTCGAAGATATTTCAGCCACCATTGGACTTGTTGCTAGATTAGTAGCTAGCACAATCGCTTTTGCGGGTATCCTTCTATACTTCCTGAAAAGGGGGCTTTCGAAAAAAACTAGGATGAAGATGTTGAAATTGATTTTAGTTTGGGAGGCGATTTTTTGGCTAGGGCTCTTGGCTTCGGGGATTCTGCCCTTGTTTTTCACGCTAGGTTTCGCCACGTGGCGATTAAACGGTCATATCTCGACTCTCCCTGTTTTTACTTCTCTTTTAACAAATGAAATACCTATACTTGTAGAATCGATTGCTATTCCATTTTGCTTGTTCAAGCTATCCTATGAGTTGAAACCTAACAAACCAGCGAAAGGGGCAATAAAGTGGGGGTTAATTGCGGGTGCCGTTTACGTTTTTGTGTTTTGGATCACTAATTCTGCCATGTGGGTATTAACTGTCATGCGACAAGGAATAGATTATTTGACTTATAATCCACAAAATCTGCTTAGTTTCGCTCTAACCTTGGTAGGAATGCTTGCATTAACAGTCTTTACGGCGTACTTCGCAAAAAAATCTATCGGGACAGAAAGCGTGGAAAAGCTTAACCTTAGAACAATTGGGGGTATCACTGTTGTTTTAGGCTTGTTCTACCTTTGGAATTACCTTACATGGATTTTTTTTGGAAGCGATGCAATCTGGAGTAACTGGTACGTATGGTTCTTGGGGCATAACCTAAACTTATGGCTCCTGTCGATTCCACTGGTTGGCTTGCCGTTAATCTTCGAGGAAAAGACTACATTTGGTTGACCTTTGCTGAATTCTAGTGCTCTTTTTGCTTTTTGAATATCTTTGCAAGTGCCAGCGTTAACAGTGTTGCTAACATTGCGAATGGAAGTAAGAGCTGACCGGGAAAATCAGGAATCACATTGGTGCCAAACACTTCAATCACGTGACTGCTATGTTCATATGAGATGCTTAAAGTATTATGAGTGCTATTGGATGAAAAGGTGTAGTCCACGCTTTCTTCTAGTTGCAAGTCGTCCATGAATACGGTGAAGTCTCCTGAAAGCAGTTCTATTGGGATGGTGATGTTGCAAAAGCTTTCTGTTCCATTGTTGCCTGTAACGTTGAATCTGATTCTCTTCATTTCCTGATTAAAGGTTAAGTCAGCAAGGGTTGAGTTGCTAAAGGTTTCTACTACATAGACATCTTCTTCGTAGTTTACGGTGAAACTCCGATAGTATGGCATAATTTCAACTTCTAAAGTGAAGGTATGGCTATTATAGATGCTATAATCGCCTAAAGCATCTTGAACTCTCACTGAAATCGTGTGTTCGCCTATGGCGTCACTGGACCCAAAAATGTGAGTTAAGTTTGGTTCAGTTGATTCTAGTACTCCATCCACGTACCACTCGTAAGTTAAATTATCTCCTTCAATATCTGAGCCAGTTGCCGTAAAAGTGTAAGCTTGATCTCTGTAACCGGTTACGGGACCTACAGAGCTCACGGTGGGTGCGTGATTTAGAGTGGTGAAAGCCATACTCATCCAGTCGCTAAATAGTCCGTCTAAGTCTTTTGCCCTAACGTATATAGTGTGGGAACCAACTACGATAGGGTTATCTACGATCGTGAATGTGAACGTTTCATTAGTTTGGTTGGGGAATGCTTCATTGTCTATCTTCCATTCGAAGGTTAAATTGTCGTCTTCTGGATCTGAGGCCGTAGCAGTAATGGTGATGGTGTCTCCTCTGTAACCGGTTGCGGGGCCTACCATGCTGTCTACTGTTGGGGGATCGGGGTCTGCTTGCACTGGAATCGGTAGAAGTCTTAATGCTAATATTCCGGTTAGTCCTAAACTAGCCAAAACAATTGTCAATAGCCTAGTTTTGCTCTTCAAACCGTTCTGTCCCTCCCATTTGCTATCCAATTATAATCAAAGATAGATGATGTGAAATCATGATTTCTTTGGTTTTCACTCTTCTCCCTCTAATCTCGTTAAAAAAACCTTCTAATTGCAAAAACCAATACTGTTTTTGTATGTTATTATAATTTGTGAAGAAAAGTTCTATTGATATATTTCCAGATTTTTTATTTATTTAATGACCTAAGTTTGAGATATATTTTAAACTGCAATGTCTGCTATTTGATTTTGCCATGGAAAGGGTGTTCTGTTGGAAGTTAGTTATATCCACTTGCACCGAAGTTACCTCACCTCGGCCATTTTTATTTGATATTATTTTGCTGGTGAATTAGGGTGCAAATCTCACTCCCTTATTATTCTCGGTTAGTAGAACAGAGATAGCATATGCGAGTTTTGGACTTTGCTAGTGATGTTTTTTTGTTTTTTGAGGAAATACCATATCAACCATGTGATGATAAAAACAGGAAACACATCTGCACCTGGCACAAGTTCCACGAATGAGAATAATCCAATCCATCGGAAAACTACAATACAAAATAGTATTCCTACAACATCAAATAAATCTCCTGTCAATGGCATTATTAAGATTACTGCTGCATACTCGATTACATCCAGAATTATGCAAAATACTAGAGAGATAATTTCAATTTCGGTGAAGACAAAATATTGGGGAACATGCGCATTTCTAGCCTTTTCGGATTGACTGCAATTCGCGTTTTTTTCAGAAAATTTCGATTTCATGTTCAAATCATATGTTATGCCAAGTATAAAGCATAATTGCACACTCTCAAAACTGGAACTTTTTTTGGTAATTACCTTCAGAAGAATTATCGATGGAAATAGCTCACTATAATTACGCCTAGGATTGTGAAGCCGCCTCCTACTAGTGAGACCAATGAAGGGATCTCACTTAGCAATGCCCATGCAATGAAGATTGCTAATACTGGTGATAGGTATAGGAAGCTGGATACTAAAGAGGCAGGGTTCTTGGAGAGGGCTTGGGTCCAGGCTACGTAGGCTAGAGCTCCAGGAAGAATTCCCAGATAAGCTACAGAAAGCGTTGCGTTTAGTGGAGCTGAGAGTATGGCCTGTGGCAATCCTGGAAGAAAAACCAGCATAAAGAAGGTTCCAGCGCAGACCACGTATGTGGTCATGGACAGAGCATCGTATGTTTCTAGAAGAGGTTTTTGGAGTACAAAATAAGCGCTTGTAGAAAAAGCAGCTATTAGAATCAGGATTGCCCCGAAGTCAAATTGGAGACCATTGCTTTCTCCTATAGTGACTAGGAATACGCCGAAGAAGCTTGTGGCTATTCCAGTCCACCCCCATTTGTTCATTTTTTCTTTAAGGAAGATTATTGCGAAAAGTGCGGTTAATGCTGGTGTTGTAGCGATTAGGAGACTTGCTGCGCCGGCGGTAACGCTGACTTCTCCATAGTTCAACGCTACGTGGTAAACGGTGATTCCTAGAAAACCAAGAAGCATGATCCTGGGTATGTCGCGCAAGTTGGGAAATTTCACTTTTTTGACAACCGAATAAGCAAATAGAACCCCCGAAGCTAGTAGGAATCTGAGAAGAGCTAGGTGCCAAGGAGAGTAGTTTTGAAGGGCGGATCTGATTCCTGCAAAAGCAGAAGCCCAAAGAACTATAGCGACAGAAATTTGAGTTAAAGTCTTTGCGTCAGCTTGCTTTTTTCTGCTTTGCATAGCTCTTTCGTCCAGTAGTCTTGGGTTTAACCTTATAATCTTTGTTGAAGGTTTAAAAGAGAAGTTTTTCTATCATGCAAGTTAGCATTTCGAGACAACGTAAGGTGGAAATTGTATCTGATGTGGATATGTATAACTGCCAGAAAGAACTGTTAAATTAGTACCCGCGTCTTTTAAAAGCATCAGTATATGCAAGAGGCACGTTCTAATGAATGAAGCTGAAAGCCAAATGATATTTCAAAAATGTGTTTGTGATTCACTTAAGACAGAAATCCGCTTTTCTAAATCAGAACATTTTGTAGTTTGCTCTAAATGTGGTAGAATTAAATCTATATTTCAATGGTAGGAAGAATCCGGAAAGAACGAACAAGGTTACCTCTCTCTTCATGTATTCTTTTGGCCACTAGACTAAACCTAAAAGAACATTTTCGTTTCTACCAACAAATATAAACATTGAAAGGCTTGGTTCATGTAGATTGGTAAATAGAAAGGAAAATGCACTCTTCGCTTTTCCTTTTTTGAGAATGAAGACGATGGCTTGCGTTGAAAGAAGGATTATACTACGTAATCTTGGTTGGGTTTTTCAAAGTCCTTAACGATTTCCATTCCACTCTTCGGAGAGGATAAACCATGGATGGTAACTCCTTTCAGCAAGGACCAGGGGCTTTTCTTGGCGAGTCTTGTTGCTAAGTGGTTTTCTCCGAACGCGTTTCGCGAGATTTGATAGACTAGACGTCGAGCTTCCTCCTCCGAAAGGTAGCCTAAAGCATGAACGTACTCGTGGACCAGAATGGTGTAGATGAAGGCGTTGACTTCCAGCTTCGTTTTAACCGTAGCCTCAACGATCTCGACAAGAGCCTTATTTAATACTATGTTGTTTGTGCCGACTGTGTGATAAGCACCTAAATTGAGAGGAAGATCGTCAAGGAAGAGCATCATTCCAACTCGACATTTACCCAGATATTTCTTTACGGTTTCTTTGACTATTTTCCATACTTCTCCATAGCCTTCAGCTCTTTCAAGTTTTGAGGAGTGGAACCTTGCATTTCCAAGTTTATCATAAGGTATGTTATTTTCTTCATAGTTCTGGAAAACTATCAGAGGGACATCAGAAATTGTAACTAACATGTTAAGATATTGCCAAAAAAAGAATTTAACCTAAAAACCTTTTGTTTTTAACCGTAACCTTTACGCTTTTTTGATTTTTAGCAGATACGAATTATTTTTAACGGTCTCTCTAGGGTGTGTAATAGTCTTTTTGCCCCTCTTTTTTTAAGGTAAAAGACACCTACAGTTTTCAGAAGTGATTTTGATGGCGAAGAGGAAGAGTCTGGATGATCCTTGGTGTTGCAGTTGGGATTGCGGATTTAAGAGTTGGGATATAACTAAAGTTATAGCACATGAAAACAGAGGAACGCACTAAAGTAAAAAGCGGGCATCATTCTTTTCATGACCTGTGACACCTTGCTCTTTTTTTGATTTTTTTAATTCGCTTCTAAGTTTTTGAGGTTTTTTTTACTACTTTCTTTTTGAGGTTGAAAACTGGATTCAGATATGGACAATTAGCCCTTGAAGATAGACAAGCAATCCTGTTACTATAGGTACGGTGATGTTGTCATCAATTTTTGGGATCTTTTCTACAAGAGTTGCCACAGATCCTACGATGACTCCGTAGACTCCTAAGCTTATGAAGCCGGCAATCGAACAGACCAGAAACATTGCTAGTGACCCTTCCCACGATTTTACATGTCTCTTTTGGGTTACTGCTCTAACAAGACCCGTAGCTGAATCACCAAATGACATGAAAAGGATTGGTAGCAAGCCAATCCATAGGTTTCCTAGGAATACTCCAATCAAGAGAATCGTGCCATAAGCCAAGGCGAAGTGTACTTCGTATCTGTTTTCTTTGATTTGGAACCAATCCATCAATCCATATTTTCTTCTTAAGAGGCAGTAGGCGGCGAGGCCGTAAGCGGATAATGCTATAAGCGGGTAGTATCCTTCATAAAATATTGGGATTAGTAGAGCGGTGATTCCTCCGCCGAACAGGTGTACAATTTTGCGTCCTATGTAAGCTGCCGGTATATCCTTGAACTTTGAAGCATAATCGTAAGCCCATTTTGCCAAGCAATGAATGACTAAGAGATTCCAAACCAGCAGTAGTGCTGTAATAAAGAGAATAACTGTTAACGTCAATTTCATTATCAACAGGTATTGTATTTCTAGAAGTGATTCTAAGGTTTTCCCATATATTGTTTCAGCATCAAATCAGAGCGAAGAAGAAAGATGACTCAATTCTTGCTCTGGGGATGGAAGTTTTTTTTCTATAGGCTTTTTTATTTTTTTAATTCTTTGTTGAAGGATCAGAGCACGCCAAAAAGCAATTAATTTTATAACTACTGAACGGAATAATACATATTAACAAACTATAGGAGAGAAAAAGAATGAAGAAATCAACTATTGGATTTACATTGCTTATGCTGTGCTGTTTGCTAGTGGGAAACTTAGCTCTAGTTCAGGGCCTTGAAGAAGGCTATGAGATAACGGAAGTTAACGGTGGAGGCCCAACTACTCTTGACGGAGCTTGGGATACAGATGAATGGGAAGACGGTTGGATAGAGTGGATGGACCCAGGAGTAAGCTATGCTAGATTTGGTTTCAAAGCTGATTCTGGTGCTGGATATGCACCGCATATGTTTTGGGACTTCTCTGATGATACCGATGATGCGGCTGATTTGGTGCAAATATGTATCGGAAGCCAAATAGGTGGAGATGCTCCACAATCAGCTCACAACAAAATTGAGATTTTAGGTCACGAAACTCTAACAGTTTACGAAGGAGACGGTGCAGAATGGGTCGAGATAGACGACTCAGCAGTAACATGGGCTGAAAGTTTGACTACGACTCCTGCGCCGATGGATTATGAGCACTGGTTCACTGAAGTTAGAATCGATAAGACAGCGATAGGAAGTGCAATGTGGAACGGACCGCCGCCTTTCGACCTTAGAGTTGCAATGTACGATGCAAGCAATCAAAGCTGGGTGGCGTGGCCACCTGAGAGCGACCCAGACGTCCCAGAAAGCTGGGGAGGAATAATAGATTATGCTGCTACGGTTCCGGAAGCCTTTAGTTTCGGAGTTATAGCCCTACTATCATCTGTTGCGGTTGCTGTTGTATTCTACTCTACGCGGAAGCGACCAAAAACATAAACTGTGCACGTTGAAACCTGCAAGCACTAAAAAATCCCCCTCTTTTTTATTAAAATAAAAAATAATTATTAATCCAAGACTCTTTTCTCCAGCTGATATGGCAAAGAAACCTAAATCAAACTAAATGAAAGGCTAAAAAAACCCAAGATGTACATTCCATTAGCCTTTCAAACAACTGGACCAGCATGACACACTAGCTTTTGGAGCAAAAATATATCTACAGGATGAAAACGTATTGCTTTACTGGGGTGAACATTGGTGCCGTTATTTGAAAAGATCCTAGTTCCTTTTGATGGCTCTGAACATTCCATTTGGGCTTTGGGAAAGGCGGTTCAAATTTCAAAGAAGGTTGGGGGTGAAATCACCCTAATCCACGTATATTCAATAAGCCGCAGTGCTATTACTCCTCGTCAGGTTTACAATTATGCTCAGGCAATGCGCAAGCATGGTGAAGGGATTTTGGAAGATGGCAAAAAGAAAGCTGAAGCTGAGGGAGTTCAAGTGCAGACTTTGTTGGTTGATGGGCACACGGTTGAAGAGATTCTCAAGGTAGCAAGGAAGGGCAATTTTAGTTTAGTTGTTATCGGTGCTAGGGGCATAAGCAAGATAAAGGAACTGCTTATGGGAAGCGTAAGCGAAGGGGTTACAAAGCTCGCGCCTTGCCCGGTTTTAGTGGTGAGATAACTAAAGTATGTTTTCTAAGTTTAGCCTGCTCATTCTGACTGGGAATAGGCATAAAGGTTAATTGTGCTTCAAATAAAACGTAGTACTTAGAATGAGAAACTGAACTCGTGGTGATGATGTTTTGGAGACTTTGGTGTTAACTGATTTTGAAGTGAAACAGCTTCTTTCTATGTCTGAAGTAGTTGAAGTTGTTGAATCGGCTTTTAAAGAGAAGGGTCTTGGACGCGTTCAGATGCCAGCCAAGATTTACATATACTACAGGGAGCACGATGGCGATTTGAGAACCATGCCTGCATTTCTCGAAGACTTAGGGATATCGGCTGTGAAGATTGTTAATGTTCATCCTAAAAATCCCGTTGAGAATGATCTTCCAACGGTTATGGCTGTAATTATCCTAATAGAGCCTTCGACAGGAGCGCCTATTGCTATTATGGGTGGAACAACGATAACGGATATGAGAACGGGTGCTGCTGGTGCTGTAGCAGCAAAGTACTTGGCGAGAAAGGACTCTAAGATTTTGGGTCTTGTTGGTGCTGGAGCTCAAGCCCGGACTCAGCTGCTTGCGCTTCTGGAAATTCTTGATTTCGACGAGGTTAGGGTGTGGAGTCGAACTGCAGAATCAAAAAAACGGTTTGTAGCTGAGATTCAAGAAGGTTTTGGCAGCAGAATCCAAGTTATTCCTGTGGAAAACATAGGTGAAGCGGTCAAGAAGGCGGATGTTGTGGTGACGACGACTCCGTCTAGGAAACCTTTGGTTACGAATGATATGGTGTCGGCTGGAATGCATATTAACTGTATTGGTGCTGACGCGGTTGGCAAGGAGGAGCTCGACCCAGAGATTTTGAAGAGAGCTAAAATTGTTGTGGATGATTGGGCGCAAGCTTCTCACAGTGGAGAAATAAATGTTCCGTTGAGCAATGGAGTTATATCAAAGGAGAATATTTGGGGGGAGATAGGGCAGATTGTGGCCGGTTTGAAATCAGGTCGACAAGGACGAGACGAAATTACGATTTTTGCGTCTACTGGTCTGGCCGTTCAAGATGCAGTCACAGCTGAAATTGCTTATCGTAGGGCGATGGCGAAAAAAATTGGGCGGTTCATAGGAATAGTATAATCGACAAACACGTGCTGTTTCTTGTATAATCGATTCTCGCGGTTCTTTTTACAAAAATCTTAAGAATTAAAGAGAACATACTGGAAAAAATGAATCTCAGAGGAGAATTTGATGGTTGAAAATAGAACTCTAGACAGTCTATCATGGGGGCTCTTCATAATACTGATTGGGGTTGGTTGGTATGTTGGAACAGCCTACGAAATTGACACTGGAGCATACATAGCATTAGGAGTTGGACTAATACTAGTAGGTCTCAACATTACTAGAAATCAGATAGGAATCAACATAAGCAAGTTCAGCCTTTTCGTAGGTTTGGTGGCTTTGGCTATAGGAGTAGCAGGAGTTCTAGGATACTCATTAGACCTGATTCTAACCGTTATCATTCTAATAGGACTATTCATAATTGGCGAAGCTATAGAAAAAATGCTGAAAAAATAGAGTCCGACAACTCAAAAGGGCCGCATATACGACCCTTTCACTTTTTTCCTACTTTTGACTTTATATGAAAAGGAGCAATTATGAAGCAAATAATGCCTGAAGAAGATAGAAAAAAGGAATGGATGGAAAAATGCTTGTTATTGTTTTCTCCGTTTGAATGCGTATGCTCCCAATGCTACTAGTGATGATCCCGCTGCGAAAATTGTAGCGACCTCTGGGATAACAAAGGTATAATCGTGCGAATACGGACTGGTGATAGTAGCTGTACTTGCATCACCATGGTCTTCAATTGTCCAGCCATAAGCGTCGAAGTGGATTCTTGCTTCTTCTGGAACAGCGTCGCTCAAATCAATGTCAATTGTGATTTTCAGAGCGGTTTCCGAGTCGATATCTCCTACAATAACCTCCGCGTATCCAGCCCATTCTGCAGAATTGAAAATGCCATGTGCTGATATTGGATAACTCGGGCCTGTTGGGTCAACATTACTGAACGCACCGATTAATACAACTTGTGCGGCTCCTCCATCTGGCGTTACTGTGATTGAAGTCATAACGCTGGCGGCAGCATCATTAATGGATATGACTAGTGTTGTGTCATACGATTTTGTTCCACCGTGAAGACCTAGCCAAAGATCGTAGGGGGTGTCCCAGTTACCTTGTGGATACACAACGCCCTCGTTCAGCCAGTCATCAGGGTCGGTACCGAGATAGTTAGGATCCGTCCACCCATCACTACCATCAGGATTAGCAATCTTACCGGATATTATTGGAGGATCTACAGAGTAGAACCAAAGTTTACCTGCAGATTGAGCGTAAACGGGAGCAGCAAAAAGCGTCAATAGTAAAGCAACAGCTATCAGAGGACAAATCTTTAGTATCTTATTATTCAAGATTTACTTTCTCCTTTGAAAAAATCAGAGTCTTGGCTCTTTATAAAGAGCCATGGAAAAATATAATAGAATTATTTACTATCGGTTTTCGTAATATAACAGCTCTTTCTATTTAGTTTTCCTTGAAAATT
>Ga0209536_100015804_pt1 | contig 10758 bp, 8 predicted proteins | sample DeeMarSeWOR28_12_FD_187461 | JGI IMG/M metagenome (GOLD analysis project Ga0209536, IMG submission 187461) | Marine sediment microbial communities from White Oak River estuary, North Carolina - WOR-2-8_12 (SPAdes) (version 2) | ecosystem: Environmental > Aquatic > Marine > Intertidal zone >...
CCAGCCCGGAGCGCGCCAAGCCTTTCCTGACGGATTTCCCCGGCTATGGTGGGGGTCTGCTCACCGAATTCACCTGGGTGCTGGAGCGAATGGGGAGCGGCGTCGGAATTTCCCTCAACCCCGGCTGGCCGGTCGGCATCGATATGGAACCGCAGATGGTTGCCCAGCTGGCGGGCAGGAAGGGTTGAGGCTCAGAAGACAGGAGCCAGGCATCAGGCGTCAGGCGTCAGGGCAAATCTGAACCCATAGCGCAGCGCCTCAGCGGTGGGGCAGTGACTGCGCCAGGCACATCGCCACGGAACCCACTGCAAAACCATCATTCCTTTCGTCCGCGGATTCCGTAGGTGAAATCTCATACGGCAAATCCCCTCTGCCTGCTGAGCGCCGCTTTGCTTCCCCTCACGGCTTGCCTGCCTCATTTCCCTTTCCTCGCCCTTGCCCTTATAGTCTCCTCCCACCATGGCCGTGCAGGACGACATCCTTTACATTGATCAGCCGCAGGCGCTGCGTGAGTTCTGCGCGGAGTTGCGTTCGCGGCAGTGGCTGGCGCTGGATACGGAATTCCTTCGCGAAAGTACCTACTATCCGCAGCTCTGTCTGCTGCAGCTTGCTACCCCGGAGCGGATCGCCGTGATCGATCCACTGCGACTGGGTGAGCTCGAGCCATTGCTGGATCTGCTGTTTGATACCGCCGTCCTCAAGGTCGTGCATGCCGGCAGGCAGGATTTCGAGATTTTTTTTCATCTGCGCCAGCATGTACCCGCGCCGGTGTTCGATACTCAGATTGCGGCACCGCTGCTGGGTTACGTGGATCAGATTGGCTATGGTCCTCTGGTACAGGAGGTGCTGAATGTCCGCCTGCCCAAGACGCACTCGCGCACCGACTGGTCGCACCGGCCCCTTTCATCGGCGCAGATCAATTACGCGGCGGACGATGTACGCTATCTGGCCCAGCTCTATCCGCGCATGTATGACGAGCTGGCGCGCCGCGGCCGCCTCGAGTGGTTGCGCGCGGACTTTGAGGCACTGGCTGCTCCGGCGACCTACCAGGTCGTCGCTGCAGATACCTGGTTGCGGGTGAAGGGCTACGAACGGCTGAGGGGCGTCCAGTTAGCGGCGCTGCAACTGCTTGCCGCGTGGCGCGAAGAGGCCGCACAGCGGGAAGACAAACCCCGCAAGTGGCTGCTCGGGGATGATGTGTTGCTGGCAGTGGCGAAAGTCATGCCAGAGGCGGAAGGCGATCTTCGCCGGATTCGCGGCCTGCATGCGCGGGTGCTGAAGCAATACGCGCGTGAGCTGCTGGCCCTGATCCGGCAGGCGAAAAGCCACACCCCCGAACCTCCGCCGGAGGGCAGACGCCCCCAGCCGCTGGAGCCCTGGCAGGAGCCTCTCGTCGATGTCTTGAGTGCGGTCGTCAAGCAGATTGCCGCCAGGGAGGATCTGCATCCTTCGGTCCTGGCATCGCGCAAGGATCTTGAACGTATCGTGCGGGGTGACCGTGAACTGGCAGCCCTGAGTGGCTGGCGGGGCGAACTGCTCAAGGCGCCCCTGCTCGCCGTGTTAGGCGGCGAGCAGGGGCTGCGTGTGACGGCGTCAGGCCTGGAGCTGACCTAGCCCGCATTTCTCACCAGGATGACACACCCTCGCTTGATCTTTGAATCCACAAAGCATTTTTCTCAGTCGGGAATACAGCCCGTATTCCGCTCCATCGGAAAATGGTTTGTGAATCCAAATCTCTGCGCGATCATCGTGCCCCCCGGTGAGAAATGCGGGCTAGCGCGCGGGTTGCGCGTGGCCGTCTGATCCCTCGGGCGGGCATGGCGCAGCGCCCGGGACCCTCAGGCCTCAGCTGTTGCGTGCCTCCATCATGTCCTCAATGATGGGTGTGAGGACGATCTCCATGGCAAACCCCATCTTCCCCCCGGGAACGACCAGACTGTTGCGACGTGACATGGCGGAACCATTCAGCATGCTCAGCAGATAGGGGAAGTCGACATTGTGTTTCTTGGGGTCGGTGAAGCGAATGACCACGTAACTTTCATCCGGTGTCGGGATATCACGCGCGATGAAGGGATTGGAGGTATCGACCGTCGGCACGCGCTGGAAGTTGATGTCGGTGCGCGAAAACTGCGGCGTGATGTAGTGTACATAGTCGTGCATCCGTCGCAGGATCGTATCGACGATGGCTTCGGCGGAGTAACCGCGTTCGGACGCGTCGCGGTGTATCTTCTGAATCCATTCCAGGTTGACGATGGGCACGACCCCGATCAGCAGGTCGACGTGCTGGGCGATGTTCACCGTGCCATCAACGACACCGCCGTGCAGACCTTCGTAGAACAGCAGGTCCGTGCCTGAGGCAATTTCCTCCCAGGGCGTGAACTCCCCGGCGTTCTGATTGTAGGGGGCGGCTTCCTCTTCGCTGTGCAGATAATAGCGGCGTTTGCAGCCGCCTGTCTCGCCGTATTCCCGGAAGGACTCTTCGAGCGTGTCGAACAGGTTCGCCTCGGGACCAAAGTGACTGAAATTCCTGTTGTCATCGCTTTCAGCCTGTTGCAGGGCCTCCTTCATTTCGGCACGGTTGTAGCGATGGAAGCTGTCGCCTTCAACCACGAGCGGATTGATGCCTTCACGGCGGAAGATGTGCTCGAAAGCGACTTTGACAGTCGTGGTTCCCGCGCCGGATGAACCTGTAACGGCGACGATAGGGTGCTTCTTGGACATGGATATCTCCTTGGTAAAGCTATGATTTATAATCTTTTGTTGCGGTTTCGCGCATGCAGACCGCAGGCATTCTGTTGGGCGGATCTCGGCCGGGACGTCGTATTGAACCACTTGTTCGGCGTCGTGAACAAGTGTGCCACGTCAGGTGTTCCCAGGGACTCGATCCCCGGAGCCGGGTGCTGCCGGTCGTTCAGGCAGCGTCGCGCTTGTCCTTGATGATCTGCAAGGCGTGCCGGAGTGCCGGTTCACGGTCGCGGTAGCGATGGTCTTGGGGCACGAAGCGCAGCGAATCCTGCTTGAGGAGCATGTCATACACCTTTGGCCGTGCGCCGACCAGGAAGGCGGTACGGCCCCGGTCCACCGCATCGTGGATCATGTCATCGAGGGCCCGGCTGGAGGTGAAGTCTATCTGCGGGACGTTAGTGAGATCGATCACCAGCGCATCGTAGTTGTCGAAAGCGGCGAGTCGCCGCGCCATTCCCTTGGCGGCGCCGAAGCTCATGGGACCGCCCGGATGGAACAGCAGGATCTGACCCCTGGCTTCCGTGAGGATCTCACGTTCCGCTTCGGACAGCGGTGCCTCAGGTGGGGGTTCCGTGATGGCGGTGATGGATTCCAGTTGCAGGTTCACCATGCGTTGCATGAATACCATGGACGCCATGATCATGCCGATGGCCACGGCCGTGATCAGGTCCACGAACACCGTGATCAGGAGCACCGTGATCATCATGGCAACGCCTGCCTTGGGTGCCTGCCTGAGTCGTTTCAGGTAATCCCAGTCGATGATGTCTGTGCCGACCTTGATCAGGATTCCCGCCAGGACGGCGTGCGGAATGTAGCTCGCGAAACCGCCGGCTCCCAGCACGATGGCGAGCAACACCACGGCGTGCAGGGCGCCGGAGAGGGGCGTGCGTCCCCCCGCACGCACGTTAACGACCGTGCGCATGGTAGCGCCGGCACCGGGCAGCCCGCCGAAGATGCCGGCAAGGGTGTTGCCGATACCCTGGCCGACCAGCTCGCGGTCGGATTCGTGATAGGTCCGGGTGATATTGTCAGCCACCAGGGATGTGAGCAGTGAGTCGATGGAGCCGAGAGTTGCGAGTATCAGGGCGGATTTCAGCATGTCGACCAGCAGCGCTAACTCCAGTGCGGGCAGTTGCGGATTGGGCAGCCCGGTCGGGATGTTGCCGAGCACCGTCGCCTGCCCCAGGCGATAGATGCTTTTGCCATCGATCTCTCCCGTCACCATCTCACCACCGAAAACGAGGTACAGACCCAGCGTTCCGACGATCAGCGCCAGCAGGGGTGAGGGCAGGATCCGGTTGATGCGGGTGGGAAGCAGGTAGACGATGGCCAGTGTCACCACGCCCAGGACCACGGCATCGAGCACCGGCGTCGTCAGGAAGTCGGGCAGGGCCCGGGCGGCGGCGAGAGGGCCCGACTGGGCGGGGTGGCCCAGAAGCGGTCCGAGCTGGAGCAGGATGATGATGACCCCGATGCCGCTCATGAAGCCGGACACCACCGGGTGCGGGATCAGATTGATGTACTTGCCAATCCGCAGAATGCCGAACAGGACCTGAAACAGGCCGCCCATCATGACCACCGTGAACGCCAGCGCGGCACCCTGCGCCGGGTCTTCGGGATACAGCCCCGTGTAGTGGGTAAACACGGCGGCCATGACAACGGTCATAGGCCCCGTCGGCCCGGAGACCTGGGCCGGTGTGCCGCCAAACAGTGCAGCGCAAAAACCGACCAGGATGGCGCCATAGAGCCCCGCGACCGGGCCCGCCCCTGAGGAGACGCCGAAGGCGAGAGCCAGCGGCAGGGCGACGACGGCCGCCGTAACGCCACCGTAAATATCGCCGCGCAGGTTCTTGAAATGAAGTCCGTGGACTAGTTGCATCGTTCATGCTCCAGGTAGTGGTCGGTACAAGGGCTGCCTACGCGGCATAGGCGGTGTAGAGAAAGTCAAATGTCTTACGGGCTTCGTCCAGCAGGGCGTCGTCATTCGGGCAGCTCTGGCGGGCACCGGCCAGCAGGGTTTCGACACCCGTTGCTTCCGGTACGCGCGCGCCGCCGACATCGAGATAGTGCACGAGATCCGCAAGCCGTGACAGGGCCCGGTCATCCTCCAGGCCAAAACTGTTTAGCAGCGTCTCGAAGGTCACCCGGTCTCCGACATGGGTGAAGGTTGCCTCCTCGAAGTCAAACCCGATCGCGTCCGATGGGCAGTCAGCCGGTGAATCCAGCCAGAGAAAGGTGGCCTGCGGGTCGATGAAACGGCCGATCAGCCAGGCGCTCGCCATCCGGTCGACCCACAGATGCTTGCGGGTTGCCCAGCGCCGCGCCTGGTAATCGGCCCGTTCCACGCGGCGGATCTTGCCCGCCGCAGCCTGGGGTCTTCCGGGAGAAACCGCCTTTGTCGCCGCCGCGTCGAGCGCTTCAAGCTCGGCACGGGCCTGGGCCTGGATCGGGGCGGGGAAGAAGTCGGTTTGCGCCAGGGCATTGAAATTCCGGCGCAGACCACGCATCATTCGCCTCACCGTAGCCGGGGCCAGTGACGGAAAGGAAGCCCTGGACCCTGCAATCTCGTCCATGCACCGGGCGTAATCGTCGCTGCGGTCAAACAGTTGCCTGAACTGTTCCTCCTGGCTGCCATCCCGAGCGGTGAACTGGAGCAGGTGGGCACTGCCGCCGGCCCGTCGGGTGTCGTCGGCGAGTTGCGACAGTGCACGGTCATGTACCGTACTCATTGGCAACAGATACACGCCGTCGCGCAAGATGACGCAGCCAAGTGCCTTGAGCGCGCGCCAGATCCGCATCCGGTCCGTGGCGTTCTGCGTGGGCAGGCTGACCACCAGGGCCAGCCAGTTTGTGGGAGCAATTTTCATGTAGAGTGCATAACAATTACGTTGTACACTCTACATTCTCTCTCGCGCCCGCACCAGTGTTCCGAGAGGCATGCGGTCGCGCGGGCTAGTCGCCCCCTTCGGAACGCCGCCCCCCCGGCTGGGGCGGGCCTGCCGGTTGCCGTGGAGGAAAGTCAGTGATCGATCTACAGCGTCTCTTGTCAGCCTGGTCGAAGACGTTCCTTCCGTTCTCGTCCTGGATCGGCGAACTGCGCAAGCCGGAGGTCCTTCGAGCCGACCTGATTGCCGGTATTACCGTGGCGCTGGTGCTGGTCCCACAGTCGATGGCCTATGCGCAGCTGGCGGGGCTTCCGGTCTACTACGGACTCTACGCCTCGTTTCTGCCGCCGATGGTGGCCGCGATTTTCGGATCGTCGCGGCAGCTGGCGACCGGACCGGTGGCGGTCGTGTCATTGATGACGGCGGCCGCGCTGGAGCCGCTGGCATCCGGAAACCCGCAGGGGTTTCTGGCCTACGCCGTGCTGCTAGCAACGCTCGTGGGGGTCTTCCAGATGGCTCTGGGTCTGTTCCGGCTCGGTGTGCTGGTCGACTTCCTGTCCCATCCCGTCGTGCTCGGTTTCACCAATGCGGGCGCGCTGATCATTGCGACCTCACAGCTTGGCAAACTGTTCGGAGTGAGTGGGGACAAGGCGGAGCACCACTATGAAACCGTGTGGAACACGGTGCTCGCCGCGCTGGAAAGCTCACACCTGATCACCATCGGGATGGCCGTGCTGGCCTTTGCCATCATGCTCCTGCTCAAGCGTTATGCACCAAAGCTGCCAGGTGTCCTGATCGCGGTGGTCATCACGACGCTGCTCTCCGTGTCGCTCGATTTTCAGGGCGCTGGCGGCGCGGTCGTCGGATCGATCCCCGCGGGTCTGCCGCCCATGGCACTGCCCGAGTTCAACTGGGCCATCATCGTACAGCTCATGACCGCGGCGGTGACGATTTCCTTGATCGGCTTCATGGAGGCCATTTCCATTGCCAAGGCAATGGCCGCGCAGACGCGCCAGCGACTCGATGCCAACCAGGAACTGGTTGGTCAGGGACTCAGTAATATTATCGCCGGGCTCTTCTCGGGGTACCCCGTGTCGGGCTCGTTTTCGCGTTCCGCGGTAAATATCAATGCCGGGGCGTTGACCGGCTTTTCATCGGTGGTTACGGGTCTGGTGGTCGGTATCACACTGCTCTGGCTGACACCACTGCTCTTCCACCTGCCCCAGGCGACCCTGGCGGCGGTCATCATCATGGCGGTGGTCAATCTGATCAAAATCGCGCCCATCGTGCATGCGTGGAAGGCTCAGCCCAGTGACGGTACCGTCGCGGTGGTGACCTTTGTACTGACCCTGTTGTGGGCCCCGCACCTGGACAAGGGTATCCTTGCCGGCGTCGCCTTGTCCCTGGGGCTGTTTTTGTACCGTACGATGCGGCCGCGCTTCGCCGTGCTGGGCCGTTATCACGATGGCACCATGCGCGATGTCAAGGTCATGAATCTCCCTACCAGCCCCAGGATCTCGCTCGTCCGCTTCGACGGCTCGCTGTATTTCGCCAACGCCGGTTACTTTGAGACCAAGGTCCTGGCCACAGTCGCGGCGAACCCGGAGCTCAAGTACCTCATTCTGGACGGCGAAGCGATCAACCAGCTCGACGCGACGGGCGAGGAAGTCCTGGATCACCTGGCGGAGCGGCTTGAGTCCGTCGGGATCGAACTGCTGGTGGCGCGCATGAAAAAGCAGTTCATGGACACCATTATCCGTACCGGGCTTATCGACAAAATGGGTCGTGAGCGGTTTTTTTCCCGTATCCAGTATGCCCTCGAGTACGCCTGGGACGGGCTGGGTGACGAGTACGATCGGGAGAGCTGTCCCCTGCGCCGGCCGGACACCCTGTTTCGCGGTTCCACCGAACAGACTGAACTCCCCGGATTGCGGGATCTCGAGGCGCACTCGGCCCCGTTGTCGCAAAGGAGTAGCGGTGGCCTGACTGCAGGTCCTGCAGACCGCTGAGGTGGCATTTACCGAGACCTCCGCTAACATACCCGATACCCTGCGCCTGGCGACCGGAATGGGCCGGCGCCACCGTGCTGTGCTGACAACCATGGAGAATGCTATTGACTGCATTAGTTCCGGTTCTGCTCGCTGTTGCGGCTTTTCTCGTCCCTGATCCTGCCTGGGCGACCGCATCATCCACCCTGCCGCTCGATCTGACCGCCAGCACCTTCGGTTTGATCGCCGTGCTCGTCTTCATTGCGGCCTATGGGTTCGTGGTGTCCGAGGAGGTGCTGCATGTGCGCAAATCCAAGCCGGTTATCGTCGCGGCGGGAGTCATCTGGGTGCTGGTCGCCATGGCCTACGCTGCTGAGGGCGACACCCACATGCCGTCCGAGTTGCTGCGTCACAATATCATGGAGTATGCCGAACTGATGCTCTTCCTGCTCGCCGCCATGACGTATATCAACACCATGGAGGAACGGCGGGTTTTCGCTGCGCTGCGAGGCTGGCTGGTCTCGCGGGATTTTTCGCTTTACAGCGTATTCTGGGTCACGGGTGTGCTGGCCTTTCTTATTTCACCGATCGCCGATAACCTGACAACCGCGTTGCTGATGGCCGCTGTGGTCATGGCGGTCGCCGGCGACCGGAAGCAGTTCGTTGCGGTCGCCTGCGTCAATATCGTGGTGGCGGCCAACGCGGGTGGTGCCTTCAGTCCCTTCGGTGACATCACGACCCTGATGGTCTGGCAGAAGGGGATCGTGCGATTTGAAGAGTTCTTTGCCCTGTTCCTTCCCTCGGTCGTGAACTGGCTGATCCCGGCGATTCTTATGTCGTTTGTGGTACCGAAAGAAAAGGCGCATGCGAGCGAAGGTGATACGCAGATCAAGCCGGGCGGACTCATCGTCATCGCCCTGTTCCTCCTGACTATCGCGAGTGCCGTCTCGATGCACCACTTCTTCCACCTCCCGCCGATGCTCGGCATGATGACGGGGCTGGGTCTGCTCAAGATCTACGGGTATGTGATCCGTCGTCGGGAGCTTTCCCGATTCGAGATCGAAGGCCCGGAACAGGCGGATTCCGACGTGGACCCGGGACTCATGGTGCGCTACAAGCCGCGCCAGCGGCCTTTCGATATCTTTATCAGCATGAAGCGGGCCGAGTGGGATACCCTGATGTTTTTCTACGGGGTCATTCTTTGTGTCGGTGGCCTCGGGGCGCTGGGTTATCTGGCGATGGTCTCAGAAATGTTTTACACGGATCTTGGCGCCACCACTGCCAACGTGTTCGTCGGGATTGTGTCTGCGATCGTCGATAACATTCCGGTGATGTTCGCTGTGTTGTCGATGAACCCGGACATGGCACATGGCCAGTGGTTGCTGGTGACACTGACGGCCGGGGTGGGCGGCAGCCTGCTTTCCATCGGCTCGGCCGCGGGTGTTGCGCTCATGGGCCAGGCACGCGGCAGATACACCTTTTTCCAGCACCTGAAATGGACGCCCGCAATTGCACTCGGCTACGCGGCGAGCATCTGGCTGCACCTGGTGATGAATGCGAGGCATTTTTAGGCAGAAAGTCCAGAAGCCAGAAGCCAGAAGCCAGAAGCCAGAAGCCAGAAGACAGAAGCCAGAATCCAGGAGGCAGGAGGCAGGAGGCAGGATCAGGGACGAGAAAAGCCGCAACAGCGAGCCGAACCGGAACTAATGCAGTCAATAACATTCTCCATGGTTGTCAGCACAGCACGGTGGCGCCGGCCCATTCCGGTCGTCAGGCGGCGTCTGGCGGCCCTATCCAGAATTCTGGGTTCTGAATTCTGGATTCTGTCTTATGTGCTCATGTCTCGTACATACACCAGATCCCAGACCCCGTGCCCGAGCCGTTGACCGCGTTGCTCAAACCTGGTCGCCGGCCGATAGTCGGGTCGCGGGGAAAACTCGCCTTTGCCGGCGGCATTGCAGAAACGGGCACACGCATCCAGTTCTGCCAGCATCTGCCGGGCATAATCCTCCCAGTCCGTCGCCAGGTGAAATGTGCCACCGGGTTTCAAGTGGTCCGCGACCAGCTCGATAAACGCAGGCTGAAGGATGCGACGCTTGTGATGACGGTGCTTGGGCCAGGGGTCGGGGAACAACAGCAGGATGCGTTCGAATGAGGCCGGTGCAAGGTTGTGTGCCAGCATCTCCACGGCATCGGCGCAAATCACACGCACATTCGTGAGCTGGCGCTTTTCGAGTTCCAGCAATAAGTGACCCACACCCGGGCGATGCACCTCGATGCCGAGAAAATCGCTGCGCGGCGAGGCGGTAGCCAGTGTCGCGAGTGTTGCACCGTTGCCGAAGCCGATTTCCAGGGTGCGTGGCGCCACCCGGCCAAACACGCGATCGAGGTCGAGGCGGCCGTCGGGTTCAATGCCAAAGTGAGGGAAGAGCTCGGCAAGTGCGCGTTTCTGTGCGGGCGTCATGCGGCCTTCGCGGCGGACAAAGGAGCGGATAGGACGGGCCGGCAACGGCCGCCTGTCAGGGATCACTGCGCGAGTTCCAGGGTGAAGTACTCGCCCAGCGCCTCCCGCACCTGGGGCACGGAGATATCCCTGCCCATGAGAGGATCGTTCCATTCCTCGCAGTTCAGGTCCAGGACATCTGGCTGTGTGGCGGATTTCAGATAGAGGATTTTCGAAAACTGCATGATACTGGGCGGTGAGATCCATTCCTGCGGATTCTCGACCCGGGTGATGTGGAAGGTGTCGGGATGAATGACCTGGGGTCCCAGGTTCTTCACGTCAAAGCGGCAGCTCACGGTGTATCCGCTGTTTCCGCCGACCGACCGGCCTTTGGCAAAACGGATATGCGTCTGACCCTGCGGAATGTTCAGTTCCCGATGCAGAACCAGCGTTGAGCCCGAGCGTATCCGGTAATAGGGCGAGCTGACGTCGTTGAGCGCGGCGCTCTGGCAACCGGCCAATACCAGCGCCAAGGCGGCCAGGATCAGGGTCTTCGGCATGGGCGGTGTCCCGCAAACGCTCAGAAGAAGGTCCCGTCAAGCGGTGAAGAGGCGCTGGCAAAGCGCTTGCGCGGGATGCGGCCGGCCAGATACGACTCGCGGCCGGCCTCGCCGGCCTTTCTCATGGCCGAGGCCAT
>Ga0209536_100015805_pt1 | contig 10758 bp, 7 predicted proteins | sample DeeMarSeWOR28_12_FD_187461 | JGI IMG/M metagenome (GOLD analysis project Ga0209536, IMG submission 187461) | Marine sediment microbial communities from White Oak River estuary, North Carolina - WOR-2-8_12 (SPAdes) (version 2) | ecosystem: Environmental > Aquatic > Marine > Intertidal zone >...
TGGATCGCTTTTGGCGGAGAAGCAGAGGATTATGGGAACAGAGGCCAGAAAGGGGAGATAAAGTTCATTGTTTCTACGCGCGCCTATAATCACTATCACGACCCTTTGCTAGCCTGGGATAATGCGAGGTTCGACGATGACCTGAATCTCCTCTATACGCAATATTACCGTGGCCTTCCAGTGTCAGCCCTCCTCTGGGCATTAAACCCTGGGGAACAAGATTTTGAAGAGAATACCACAGGAGATTGGTCATGGAGCAACGCAAGGGATTATTTCTACCAGGCCCTGACGAGCCCGACTGAAGATGAAAGAACTGCGAAGTTCGCTGACTGTTTCCGCGCATTGGGTCAGGTCATGCACCTCTTACAAGATATGTCAGTACCCCTTCACACTCGAAACGATGTTCACATCTTTCCCCTTCATTGGCTTCCAGAAATAGGCATCAACGCCAGATGGACCTATGAGACCTACATTAAGAACACGAGGGTCACTGATTTAGATTTCACACCCGATAAGCCCGGCGATCTTCCCGATTCACGTTTACTGGAAGTTCCAACCCTGATTTCAGACCCAAATTACCCTAATCCAGTTCCGGTGACAGGACTGTTTGACAGAAATGCATACAGTGCTACAGGTCCGATACCGCGGAATGACATTTTAGGTTTAGCCGAGTATTCCAACGCCAATTTTCTTACACTTGATACCATGTGGACTTACCCGCACCCGAGCCTGGATGATACCAATTATTTGAGCATTGACTGGGCGCATCCTGAAGAAGTTCTAGCCGAGGACGGAAAGGTCGATAGGCGACTCTATGTGAGATTTAAAGAAGGCGTTGGGGAAGACATAAATCACTTAGCTGCTGTTGACTACTATGCTCGCGAATATATCGTTAATCTCCCCTTCGTAGAGCGCGATGGTTTTACACTCGATCGACTATGCTGGAAAGATTATGCCGACAAACTCATTCCCCGAGCTGTTGGTTATTCAGCTGCTTTGTTAGACTATTTTTTCAGGGGGGAGATAGATCTTGTTCCGGATCTCGAAGAAGGTGGTTATTTCATAATCAACAAAACAGAAGAGGAAATGGATGGGAGGTTCGAACTTTACTATGACAACATAGACGGCCAGAGAGTAAGGCTTTGGACTTCTGATTTTAACATCGGGCCCTCCGGCTCAGCCAATAACAAAAGTCCGAACATTGAATTTGAGTCACCAAGTGATGCGAAAGACCTGGGCAAATATTTCCTTGTCTTCACGGGACGATTGGGAAGTGAGGAAGGCAGTGTAGTTGGCAAGGTTTTACACCCTCCAATATTTTTTAGAATGTTCATAGATGGTGAAAATATTTACTATGGTAGGATAAAGTTCACCGTAAAATGGTGGGATGTCCATGGAGTCGAACACAAAGAGGATCACACGGTACCCGGTTATGGTGAAACATATACATCGCCAGAGGGTGCGGTTTTTTCTTATATTACTGGTTTAATCGGTCCTTTCTTCCCATCACTGATTGATTTGGAAAAGCCAATCCTTTTCTCTCTTCAAAGAGACAGAGACAACATAAATCCCGACAATACCAAACTGTGTGAGTCCTGGAGTATTTCTCGATGGACCACAAGAGCCTACACAGATGGCAATGGTAATTGGGCGAGAGTGCTTATTTCAAGGGGACCAGCTAGTGCTTCCTATTCTATCTATTATCTTCTCAATTGGGTTTTTTCTGCAGTATATCCGGATCCCGCTGGAGAACTTTTGCTCGGTTCTTTTTCAGACGAACCGTTCTTTCCCTATGATCATAAAGGTGAAGATTTCGAATGTTCTGAGTGTTGTGTTGATGGAGTCTATTATGGATCAAGTCATGAAAGGCACATAGGGACGAACCCCATTTCGCTATATGGTCATGGTTACGCTTTTTGCTATTACAATGAACGAGCCATCGTAGAGTCAAAGACAGGAATTTCGTTTGGGACCCAACGCTATTCTATGGTGACAAGGCTAGATATTGATAAGGATATAGGGCCCTTACTAAATAGTAATTACAAACTTTCTAATGTTGTTACCTACCATTCTGTATCAGAGAGCCCGAATAATCCCAGAGGTGATGCATGGGTCATTGATGTGGATTTGCCGTATGGAATCATGCGCAGGGCTGTGACGAAAAGCGTTATACAGGGACCGGATGGATGTGACGATGCAGATCCATCTCGGAAATATGGACTCGGAGGCAACGACTCACTTTTTAAGGGTCATTATCCCCAAAATCCGTATGAGTGGGCGGCGGGTAATTATTTTGTTGACGTGAAATGGTATAGGGAATCCTGGCTGCCTATTATTAAATATGATTCTTTACGCGACGAGGTTCACTGGGAGCCTGAGTTTATTGAAAAGGTAGCGGAAAACCCATTGCCTCACATGGATGCCATCTGGTTTGGAATGAGAGACTATGAACACGACAGCGTTGGGGACCCGCACTATGCAGCTCTTATGTGTTGGAATCCTTATATAGATAAGGGAGAAGCAGGCTGGGAAAATGCCAAAATGTGGCAAGTCTGGCATATAGGTCCTGTCACGCTCATACCCGGTTCCCCATTTGATGATATTGGCCCGAATATTCTGCCTAAAGACGGAGGGCCATGGCCCGCCTCCAACGATCAGGAAGCCAACTACACTTTGCAAAGGGAACTGGGTTGGTGGAATATCGGTCACATTGGTGGGAATTATTATCCAGGAGCCTGTGCCGGCACCTCTAAAATTGATGAGGTCATTGAGGTCAATAATAGAGTAACCAGCCTCCTTTATTAAGCTCCGGCAACAAATGAACCCCTTTTATTCGATGCTGCAAGAAAAGGGGCTGTTCAGGTCGCGGAAAAGGGTGTCACTGATTTGGTTCTGGTACTGTGAACGTTTTTGAGGGTTTTGATGTTTAAGCAGATTCAACTGATACACCCTAAGGCCCAGGCATACCTGTGTTCTCTGTTGTTCATTCAGTTGTTGAAGAAAGGGGTCTTCTGCAGGGTGGCATCCCTTTAATATGTCCTTTAGAAAATCCAAAAGCAGTCCGCCCTTCATGGCCTTTTCCAGCTTGGCCACACGGTTTTGATAGCTAATCGGGGAAGTAAATTCGATAAATGGCCGATCATCCGTATTAATGGGGTGATTCATAAAAAGCGCTCTGTTATAGGTGAGATTGCCACAATATTTCATCAAGCTCCAAGAGAGAAGTCTTTCCGGCGGCAGCGCCACCTTTTTCAACTTGTCCCCTTTATGACTTTCCAGCATGACCTTCGGATTTAAAGAGGCGTTGTTATTTGAGCAGACTAAGCCAAATGCAGGCCTTGTCGTGGAATATGAAGTGCGCCACAATGTGACCTGGTCGAATACTTCAAGCAGGGTTCGGACAATCGAGTAAAACTCATCCTTTGATAATTGGTACATGGCCAGCCACTGTACGAATAGCCCATCCGTCTTTAAGCGCGATCTCACGGTCTTAAAGTGTTCCAGGGTATAGAGATTACCGACCCCCGCCTTCCACGGCAGGAAAAGGTCAGCAATGATAAGATCGTACTTCTCTTGTCGCCCAAACAGATAATTGCGGCCATCCTCAATTAAAACCCTGGCACGCTTGTCTTCATACAGGCCAAAGCAATACTCCGCAAAAAACTTCCGCGATGCCTCGACCACCTCGGGAACCAGCTCGCACACGGTTACCTTTTCAACATCGCTGGCCAGAGCCGATCCGGCCGTTATCCCTGTCCCCAAGCCAAGATAAAAAAGCGATTTTGGCTTGGCGTGCAACATGAGGGGTATGCGGCTTTGGGCCATCTGCACACGCATCCCCGACGGCAGAGTCCCACCGGCAGAGTACTTGTTGTTGATATACATCCTCAAGTAATCTTTGTTTCCTTTTGTTTTATGTTGAATAACGGATGTAATGGTGGCCGGTCCCTCAAAGACTCCAAGAACCTTGGCGTTCTTGTGGGACTTTACGTATACCAGCGGAAAATCCGCAGGCAAGATCAAGACGAACACTAGAATACCCATCAAGGCAAAAATCACTTTTTTTGATTTCCTGTACTCGCCACTTAAGACTAAAAGGGTAGCAAGCCCTGCGATCGTATACGCGATACAGACCAGTTTGATACTCCACCACAGCCCCAGCTGGCCAAGAAAAATAAACCCTGCCGCCAGAGAGCCCAAAATCGCCCCCACCGTGTTGACCCCCAAGAGATGCCCGATAATCCTCCCGGGCACTGCTCCCGGTGATTCGGCCGCTTTCAGGAGATAGGGGAAAACGCTGCCCAGAGCCATTCCGGGAATGAGGATGATCAAAATGGCTGCCCCCAAGACGGCCAGCAGGTAAAGATGCCATGGCGCCGTCCCAAAAAACATGAGTCCTTTGGTCCCTTCGGTGAGTCGTGTGAACAGCCATGGAGTCAAACCGCAGGTGAGTGCGGAAACTGCCAGCAAAGTGACCGTGGTTTGGGTGGGGGGAAGTTTCTTATGGCTCAGGCGATTGGCCAAAACGGCGCCCAGTGTCAGGGCGGACAAAAACATCGTAAGAATCACGGAAAACGAGTAAACCGTATTTTGAAGGACCTGGCTAAACATTCGTGTCCAAAGGATTTGCATGGCCAGAGCCAGGAATCCCGAGACAAACGCTAACATGTACAAAACGCCGGGACGAAGAGATCCATCAGGCATCTGCGGTGTGTGCCCATTGCCCGCACATACGCCCGCTTCATATGCAGATCGTTCTTCTTCACCAAGTTTAATGGCCACAAAGCCCACCGAGACGCTTGCGAGCATAGCAACCAGATAAGAGCGCATGTATCCTAGCACAGGGGGCAGCATGAAGCCCCCCAGCCAAACACCAAAAACCGCCCCGGCGGTGTTGACGGCGTACAAAAAGGTCCCTTTTTCGGCAAGTCTATTCGGGTGTCGGATGAAAAACTGCCCCAAGACTGGCAGCGTCCCCCCCATGAAAAACGCCGGCAAGAATAGCATCGTCATGGCCAGTGCGAGCTTTATCAGAACCAACATTAGCGGCCACTCTCCGGCGAACTGAAAGATCAGATTGTAGATGGATTGGTAGACCCGCAGCATAAAGAAATAAAGTCCGGCCGTGAGACCAATGCCCACCTCCAGTAAGCCGTACGCCCGCAGTAAATTGGCTATTTTGGGCGCCCTGCTCCCCCAGAAAAAGCCGCCAGCGCTCAAGCCTAGAAAAAACGCGGCTACGGTGACCGATGCCGCTTGGATTGTACTGCCAAAGAGCAGTTTTAATTCTTTTAACCATAGAATCTCATAAACAAGCGCAAGGCATCCGGATAGGAAGAAAAGCCCGATGACCACATGCGTGATTTTCTTATTTGCCATTGACGGTCTCGTAAGGATTCAATTGGAACGTGTCGAAAAACGGGGAAAGGCCAAAAAATATCAAGTTAAGGGCGTTTGAGAATTGAGGTGCGTGGTACCTCTTTAGCAGACCCTCTTGGAAATGGGAAGGGGTTAAGCTAGGGGGAGATCTTCCAGGGTTTCATCTAATTTGATTCCAAGGACATAAGAGCCTTCATATTTCTTCTCCTGCAACCTTGTTTTATGTCTCACGCTCCCGGTTACTCTCACCACAGCGGTTGGCGCATACAACTCCAGGTCCTGAAGTTCATCTCCCTCTTTTAGGATTTCAAGTAGGTCAAAGTCATTCTTCGTTACCAGCATTCCGATTCCATAAGCTGAACGGTTAATGATCTCCAGTTCGTAGGTTGCACTGCCTTCTGTTCCTTTCCGCAATACAAGAATACCGTAAAGGAACGCGGGTATTTTCCCGCTGTCCCTTTCATAACCTCGTCTATCCACCAGTTTCACAGATTCCGGAAAACTTATAATCTGGCCGATGTGAGGATACTCGGTGCTCGCGCCAAGATATCTTGAGTCGAATTGACAGGATTTTTCTCCAAGCAGGAATTGTATCTCTACGTTAGGAGACATTTTGAGAAGGCCGTTTCCTGAACCAGGGACCAGCATTTCTATGATCAATTTAGAGTCGTCACTCATTTTTGAAAGAAGATCGCCATAGTCCGCACTTATAATCATCGAGGTGTATAAGGTTCTATTCCCCTCAATTTGAACGGTGATTTCCCTCTTACGAGAAATGAGAAAGTCTATTAGCTTTCTCAGGTTTTGCCTGGTCTCAGCGATATGGGGTGGCACAATCCCTTCTCCAATGGCAATCTCGAATGGCTCCCATGCACAAAACCCCATCCTCTCTTGAGAATGGGGTCTAGTACTTAGTTTGAGGCCCCATGTCTAATAGGATTAGATTATTGAACCAACTTTTACAATATTTTAGTAAAATTAAGGGTTTGTGTCAATTTATTCGGAGACTGAGTAAAGCGCCAAGACTGAACAGTCTTAAAGGGTGCTGACGAGGAGTAAATGAATGATAACCGCGTTGACGCTCATCCCCTATTCCTGTATCCTATATTTTAGATAAGCGGAAACTTCCCTTGTGCAAATCCCCCGCTTATCATCAGCCCCAGGTCGAACGACAGTTTGGCTTTGGGGCTTTCTCTTACCCAGATCCCATGCTTTCGTTGTTATCCTAAAGTATACCAGATTACATTTTCCATACTTCCGTTCCATGTAGTGGCTATCTGTCAGCCCCTGAGAAATGTCTAATGTAGAGCATAAGATACATGACCTTTCCTCCCTTTTGGCACGGAAGCTGCTTCTTCATAAAACCATTCTTCGCACTGTCCTTCTGAGAAAACTCCAAAAACATTTGGATCATATTGCCGATCGTTCAATGCCGTTGAACATGGTCTGATACTGCTTTGAACGTCTGAAAGAAGGACTGACTGAAAGGGGGTGAGAAAGCTAACTTATCTTTTTTAATTGGGGGGATATTTGCACTTTGCACAAGGGAGGTATAGATAATGAAAAAGATAATCCAGGTAAACATACTACTCACTTTCATTTTAACATTGGTTTCAGTGACTCACGCGGGGAAGCCACGAGATGAGGGAGGGAATTTTCTTGGGAACGGGTTCCCTAGCGGCCCACATTACAACTTGAATATCATTTTCAAGAAGTCCCAATTTACGTGTCCTGATCAGGAGTATTTATGTCCCGATGGAGAGCGAGTAACCGATTGCAGTCTATGTTCAGACGCGGTCACTGGCCCATGTACTCCGATCTACGGTGGGGTCATCTTTGCACCGCAGGAACCGGGTTACGACCCTGTCACCATCCTGATGGAGTCTGGCAAAAAGGGGCCAAAGGGGAACCCGGACGCCACGTCATTGGAGGTCACTGACCCCTGCACAGAAACTATTGATGACGGTCCAGCCGCCTTCCGCTTGCCTGCCAATGAAGACGGCTATGCCGTATATGGCAGGATCACTGGTGATCCCAAGCAAAATCCACAGTTCGACCTTACCAATCCAAAATTCCGTTATGTGATGGCCGAAAATGGAAACGAATTATGGTTGCTCGGCTTTGTGACAGACTCTGTTTACGGACCTGACGGGCAACTGCTATCCAGATATGATAGCGGAAAGAAAGGTAAAAAGGTACGGAACGCAACCGATATCTCCGCATTCTTCATGTGGATGGGCAGCGTCTGTTACTTCGATGCCACGGATTATTGCTCCGGGGATGATTGCTCCACTGTGGAATATTGCTGTTTGGATGTGGACGGGGATGGTGATTACGAAAATTGCGCCTTCTTGTCGAATGTCGGTGTAGATCCCGGGACCGGTATTTTGGAGTGCCCCACAATGGTTCAGAATTGGTGTTGTATTGACACTGATTCTGATCTCCCGGGCTATGAGTACTGCGAACTAGCTTCTAGTGCGGGTTGTCCGGAAGATTATGTGCTTGTAACAAACGGAGGGGCACGGGAGAATTATGTGGAGGCGTCTTGCAAAACCTACGACGAACCGACATGGATCTTCAACATAGCCGACTTTGTCGGCTTCCTGTTTGATGTAGTATCCGACAAAACCAATACGGGCTCGGTCGTTCTCAAGCTACGCTTCTACCCACTCCCACTTAATACGAGATAATTCAAACCTGGAGGGCATAATCATAGGGGCAGGCAGGGGGAGAAACCCTTGCCTGCTCATCTTTTTCGCGGATTACGCGTCTTAGCCTTAGACAAAATTAATTGTTGTGAAATTCTTCTTCCCCTGCGATAATATTTATCTTTCTTGCCGATGCAGACCGATTTTGGGAATAAGGGCTGAAATAAGATAGCGCTAATGTAAAGAAAGGCTCACGTGATGGATGACATAGGTTTCTACAACATTGCTTCTGAACAGAAGTATGATGACGGTGAGATCATTTTCGAGGAGGGGAAATCTGGAGACTGGGTCTGTGTCGTCCTTGAAGGCGCAGTGGAAGTCTCCAAGACCGTCAGTGGGGGGAAATTCATCCTGGGCAAACTCGGCCGAGGTGAGATCTTTGGCGAGCTTGCCCTGCTAGGTGCGGTCAAGCGAACGGCCACCGTGCGCGCCATCGGTGAGACCACCATCGGCATCGTGGATCGAGAGTTTTTGGATAAAGAGCTCAACAAAATGTCTTCAGACCTGAGGAATATGGTTGTCAGTGCTGCCCAGAGATTCAAAAAGGTGATAGACAGGATCCAGGGCTTTTCCCAGTGAGAATACAGTTGTCCCTGACAACTGAGAGTGGGTTAAAACAAAAGGCGATTGAGATTATCACTCGATCGCCTTTTCCATTCTGGTGCTTTTGTGGCCAGTGAACAGCTGAAGTTCAAGCCTGCTTGTGATAACTAAGTCAAAAATTTAATCTTTTCTTGCTTCATGTTATTCATTTTTGTTATAATTTTAGAAGTTTTAAAAGAAAATTAGCGTCATATCAAGAATCTCTTCTTCTATTCCACGCGTCAAAATATTTCCCCAGGTTCCCTGCTGAACTGTGCCTCCCCGGAATCAACTGGGAGTCTCAAGATTTGAAACCAGATCAGACCTTAAATGTTTGCTACGCAATTCTGGCGATGAGAGAGTGGCACAGGACGCGCAGAGTCTTACTGATACAAGGGAAAAAAGGAGTTAACAATGAGAAAGTATGTTGTTTTGTTCAGCATCGTTTTAATGGGAGCTTTGCTGTTTTCGTGCAAAGATACCAAATCGCAGGCCATAGATTACAACGATAAAATTGTTCGTCTCCAATCTAAAATTGGAAAAAGCATGATTGCGTTTTCACGAACCTTTTCCTCTAACAACATGACACTGATGGAAACAAAGTATACCGAACTGCTGGATTCAATCGACTTCGCGCTCAGTAGTGCAGAGGCCATGGGACCTTTTAATGGAACTAGTGAGCTCCGGGATACGGCCATTAAACTCTTTGAATTTTACCAGGATATCAGCGAAAACGAGTATGATGAAATACTCGACATTTTTAGCCAGAATGAAATCACAGAGTCTGATGTGGAAAGAATTGAAGAACTTGCTGAGGGCATTAGCGAGAGAGAAAAGGCCCTCGACTACGAATTTGCAGCAGTACAGAAGGCCTTCGCCCAAGAATATGGCATTTTACTCAGAGATAACAAACTTCAACGTCAGATCGATAAGATGTAGCTTCCCCTTTCTTTGATGGCGTTATCTGTGCAGGGAACTCTTTTTAGCGTGGGCAAATTCTGACCAAACACTGGACCACTTGCTCACTTTTACCCAATCTTTTCTTCTTTCATTGCCAGATCTTCGTTCTTTTCCACCCCTTCTTTCGTCACCGCCGTTACGAAAGTATCCCCGATTGACTATCCTGCGTCGATCTCCACCGGAGCGCCTGTCATACGGGAAGCGAATCCTTATTGCCATTTCAAATCTCCTTAGAGGGAACCCATAGTGTCACACCTATTCGAGCCTCAAAAAGAAATACCAAACCAGACTTTTTGTTAGACCTGGCCAGATCGGCTATCCCTGAAGGCATGATAACGAGTTTGAATAACCACGCGCTTCAGAATCATAATAATGCAGCATGTGATTATTATGCCAACATCTCGAAAACCGCTCAGAAAAACGAGACTGATCACATCACGCCATCCCTTATATCCGGCAGTCCAATGGACCTCGAGAGGCCAGAAAAAGGAAACGGCTGAAGAAGTTAAGAAAAAATCAGCCATCACGTGAGAAATAATAATCACGGCGCAGGCCAGGAAATTCATCCTGGGAATGTGTATCGAGAGTCTCCAGGCATTGGAAGCCAGGAATCCCATCAGAAGAGTAAACACCAAGCCGTGAGTGGGGCCCCGATGGTAGGCATTTCCATTCCCCTGGAAAAGGAGGCCCATAAGGACGTCCATGTCGGGCAGATTGGCAAGAATTGCAATGAAAAGAACCCATGTCCAACGGTTGCTGACCGAATTGTCTCTGAAACAAACATCTTGGACAGCCAACCCTATAGCAGCATGGCCCAACGGCAAAGGCATTTAGAACTTCCCTCCAGTTATGAGACTTTTCAGATCCAATGCCACGGGATCATATCTCTGGAAAAAAATTGGACGAAAAAATGTAATGGCCTCCCGAAATGCCGTAGATATTTACGCACACCCGAGAGGCCGCTTTAAGTGCCACCTTAACCCCCTCTTGGTTTAAACCGCTGAAGGCTTTCACCCCCATTGGTTTATTTTATAATGTTGAGATTCGGAGGCACTTAATTGGGCATCTCCAATGCCCAGAAGAAGAGATTATAGCTACTGGCTACAGAGCAAAGGTTGTGCCAGACGGG
>Ga0209536_100015806_pt1 | contig 10758 bp, 13 predicted proteins | sample DeeMarSeWOR28_12_FD_187461 | JGI IMG/M metagenome (GOLD analysis project Ga0209536, IMG submission 187461) | Marine sediment microbial communities from White Oak River estuary, North Carolina - WOR-2-8_12 (SPAdes) (version 2) | ecosystem: Environmental > Aquatic > Marine > Intertidal zone >...
CCCCAGCCACTCCAAAACCGTCTGCCTAGCCTTCAAATCACGTTTCATGTCCACTTCATCTAAACCCATTTTTTTTCTGTGTTTCTCCAAGAGAACACTGGCTCCCGGCGCGGTGAACTTATCAAACTTGGGGTTCCAGCGAAACATCTCTTCAGTTAGAATTCTGTTTGTTTTTGCGTCAAATCCTTGAATTTCAGTGGTGGTGCTTACGCGTCTGGCAGGTTTTCCTTTAACCTCCGTGCGCTCCATAACCAAAATAATGTCAGTCATGGCAATCAACGGTTTCGGAATGTTCATAGGCTCAGATTCCAGCCTGTTTATCACGGATTCAGCCGATTCAGCGTGTATGGTGCACATTCCCAAGTGACCTGTCGCCATAGCTTGGAACAACGTATATGCTTCTTCACCTCGGACTTCACCTACGATAATGTAGTCTGGGCGCTGTCTCACCGCAGCTTTCAACAGGTCGAAAAGGGTTATGCTGCTGCTTCGTTTTTCGTTGCCTTTGAAGCCTGCCCGCACGACCGAAGGTATCCAGTTTTCGTGTGGAAGATTAATCTCTTGGGTGTCTTCAACGCTTACAATTTTCATTTCGGGTTTTATGAACATAGATAGACTGTTCAGTATGGTTGTTTTTCCGCTTGCTATTCCCCCTGTCACCATCACCGACGCACGGTGCTCTATAAGGTACCAAAGGTAGGCAGCTATTTCTGAGGAGATCGTGTTGAAGGTGATTAGATCTGAGATTGTCAAGGGGTCGGCTTTGAATCGTCTGATGGTGAAGGTTGAGCCTCTTCGGGTGATTTCGCGCCCGTAGGTTAATTGTATGCGGCTTCCCTCAGGAAGTGACGCGTCGAGGATTGGAGCGGCTATGGAGATGTTCTTTCCAGCAAGATATGCCAGGCGAACCACGAAGGAGTCGAGTTTAGACGCGTCTTTGAAAACTATGTTTGTGGGTAACGACTCGTACATACGGTGCCACACGTAGACGGGAATGTTCAAGCCGTCTGCGGATATGTCTTCGATTAACGGGTCTCTCATTAACGCGTCTATTTTACCGTAGCCTACGAAATCTCTTACTATATAATAGGTGAGCTTGTCAATTGCCTCGTTGGGAATTTGAAGGCGGTATTTTTTTATTAGTTCCTTGGTTTTTTGCCGCAGATAATTTTCTGCTTTTTCCTTGTTTTCTATTTCTTTTAGGTTTACATCTAGTTCATCCATCAAAAAATTTTTTATTTCATGGAGATATTTTTCTTCGTTCTTCTGGAGGGTGGGTTCTATGATTTCATAGCGCATTTTCTTATTTTCTTTGTCTTTGACTATGGCTGAATAGACATAGGGTTCTTGGAGGGGGAAGACTTCTTGGAAAACTGCTGGTTTTTTGACGGTGCTGCTTGTTACGGCTGGTGATTGCTGTTGTTCAGTAATTTTTTGCTTTGTTATGCTTTGCCTTTTCTTCGTGTCATAACCTCCTTGGGCGAACTAGGCTTTCAGAAAATATAGTGAGTCGGAAGTCTTAATAAGTTATATGTACCTTCAATCTTGACTAAAATTCACACCACAAACAAACAAAAACAAGCAAAACTACCGACCACTCATTATATCTATTTTCAGAAAAACCTTACAAAAACTGACTTATCACTGGAATGGACACGTACAAGCGAACATAAATCGCAACCACTAAAATCCCAATAGTCACCGCTAACAATGCAAAATCTCCCCGATTAAGCTTCAGCGCATACAGATTAGTGCGTTTTTTGGTGGCACCCCAAGCGCGAGACTCCATAGCCTCAGCCAACTCAAGGCTCCGGCGAATAGCACTAACAATCAACGGTATAAGAACCGGCACGTAATTCCTAATCCTTTTAAGAATACCGCCTTTCTCCAACTCCAATCCCCTAGCCTTCTGAGCATCCATAATCGTTTGAGCTTCTTCCGCTAAAACAGGAACAAACCGAACAGCCGTTGTAAAGGCAAAAGCAAACTCGTAAGGTACGCGACTCTGCTCCAACGCTAACCCCAAATGGTCCGGAGACGTCGTCAAAAAGAAAACCGAGAACGACTCCACAAGCACTACAAATCGCAGCGTCATTGCAGCCGAATTCTCCACAGCAGTAGCCGTCAACACGTAACCAGAATAAAAGAAGCTGGATGCCAAGTTAACCACGAAAATAAACCCAGCTAGAAAGGCGGCGCCACGCAGCGAACGCAACCATTCTTTTTGCACACCTGCCAAAAGGACAAAGGGAATCGGCAGCAAGAAAAGAGTAATCAGCGGAATGATTTCGCCAAAGAGAATCGCCGCCACGAACACAACACAGACGTACACGAACTTCATTCGTGGGTCTAAGTTATGAATCGGCGAGTAGACCCTGCGAAATTTCAAGCCGTCGAAAACGCTCATTTTCGCCTCTTCTCCAGATGTTTGAGCAGTATTTCCTTCGCTTCGTAAACATCGATAACGTTTTTCGGAAGCCCCAGAGGTGCCAGCGCCATGAATACCTGAGCGATTTGCGGCAAAACAATAGACGATTGAGCTAAAACCTCAGGCGTAGTGAGGATTTCTCGTCCTTCACCGTCCGCAACAATCAAGCCGTCCTTCATCAACAGGACTCGCGGGTTGCATTCTGCCACAAACTCCACATCATGCGTGACTATTACCACTGTTTTTCCCTGAGATTGCATTTGGACAATGAACTGTCGTAGCTTTTCTTTCTGCTGATAATCTTGACCTATCGTAGGTTCATCCAGTATCAGGGTTTCAGGGTCCCAGGCCAAGACAGACGCTAAGGCAACACGTTTACGTTCGCCTCCGCTGAGCAGGAAAGGCGAAGTCTTACGATACTGCGTTAAACTTAACAGGTTCAAAGCCCACGTAATCCGCTTCTCTATGGTTTCATCGTCAAACCCGAAGTTTTTCAGTGCAAAAGAGATTTCTTCCTCAACGGTTTCGCTGAAAAGCTGATGGTCAGGATTTTGGAAAACGAACCCCGTGTTTCTAGATAGGGTTGCAACACTGGTTTTTGTGGTTTCCACTTCATCCACGTACACCGTTCCCTCGGAGGGTTTTAGCAGACCGTTAAAGTGCTTAACCAAAGTGGTTTTTCCCGCGCCGTTTTGCCCCATTATAGCCACGAACTCGCCGCACTTGATGATTAGTGAAACGCCTTTCAAAGCTTCCACGCCGTTGGGGTATCGGAAATGCAGGTTTTGAACTTCAATCACGTTTGAAAGTCTCCTGTAACAGTTTCGCCAATTCCCCAGAAGACAGTGGTGTAAAGTCTCCGAGGTTCACACCATCTTTTCTAAGTATGTGGTAAAGGAATGTTGATTTAGGGATTCCAATACCAATTAGACGGGTTTCCTCAGTGTTTAGAATTTCGCGGGGGTTGCCGTCGAAGCAGACTTTGCCTGCGTCCATGATTATTATGTGGTCGGCGTATTTCGCGGTCAAATCCAGTCTGTGCTCAACCAGCACTACTGTTAAGCCAAGTTTCTTGTTGAGGTCGTGGATTACTTCGAAGATTTTCTCTGCGCTCAATGGGTCAAGAAAAGACGTTGGCTCATCCAAAACTATGATTTCTGGCTGCATAGCGAGAACCGCGGCTATTGCAACACGTTGCTGTTGGCCACCTGAAACTTCGTGAGGTGACCTTTCCCTCAGGTCGTGAATATCCGTTAGATTAAGAGCCCATTCCACTCTTTCACGCATTTTTGCTCTGGGCATACCCAAGTTTTCCAGTCCGAAGGCTACATCTTTTTCTATAGACAGTGCGAACAGTTGGTTTTCTGGGTTTTGAAAAACTAGGCCCACGCTTTTCGCCATCGTGTGTGTCTCTTGTGTGGTTGTACCCATTCCTGCTACTGTGATTTCGCCTTCCAATTCGCCTTGGTAGAAGTGAGGTATCAACCCGTTGAAGCATCGGCACAGTGTGGTTTTTCCGCATCCGCTTGGACCAGTTATTAATACGAATTCTCCTTTCTGCACTTTGATGGAGATACCGTTGATTGCCGGTTTTGTTCCGCCGGGATAAGTGTATGTTAGATCTTTTGTTTCGATTATGGTCATGTTTGCTGTGCCTGCCTATGTTACCTGTTATTTTCCCATTTAAGAGTAGCTACTCATTATTGATTAGAGAGTTTTTCCTTTACTAACCGTAGACAACGCTTCAGTCCTTTCTCCACGTCTTCCATGCCGTTGACTCCCGCGGCTGTAGCATGCCCACCCCCCATCCCCTGAAGATACTCACCCAGAGGTTTGGCGATATCCCTGCCCAAGTGAATACCAGTTGCTTGATTGAAATCTCGGGTACAGCGCATACTAATCTCAATTTTTTCATTTTTTTGTCCAGCCACAGCTGCCATGTGAGCACCTAAATCAACCAGCGCTCTCGCGGCGGAAGCTTGATATGCGCTAACGTGTGAAAGAGCAATTATCCAATTTCCAATTTTCATGAGTTTGGCTCTTCTGCATGCTTTCACTCTTGCGACGCGTTCAGAAAAGTCCATAGGCAACGTGAGCGAGGACAATTCTTCTTGTGGATTTACACCTACGTCGATTAGTTCAGATATAGTTTTGAATGTTGATGAGTCTGCTAAAATGAAGTGGCGCGTATCAAATTTTATGCCTAGAAACAGTGCCTTAGCTTCGTTCAACTCTGGTTTCATGTTGAGCTGCCTGTAGAAGTTGTAGACCATTTCGCATGTGGATGAGGATTCTTCGTTGGTTATGCATAGTCTGGCTATCTGCTCCGTTTGAGGGTGCGCTGCATGGTGGTCGACAACTATTATCGGCGCCTTAGTTTCTGCAACTCTATCAGCCAAATACCCCAGTTGCTGAATGGTGTTAGTGTCTAGTAGCACTATGGCGTCGGCTTTTTCCACATCAGGTTTCAAGCTAATGGTTATGGGAATGTGTTTCATTATATGCTTTGAAAGTCTGCTTATTCCCTGTCCTGTTCCGATTTCCACCTTTATGCTCGGTTTACACTTTGCTATTAGGCTTTGAAAAGCATAGGCTGCGCAAACTGCATCTGGGTCTGCGTTGTGGTGGCACAACAAAAGAATGAAGCTGGCTTGCACTTCGTCTAGAATATTAGCTATCTCTGTGAAGGTCATTTCAGTTTTCTCAGGTAAATTTCACTTGCTTTTAACGCTTCTTTAACTGCTTCGTTAACAAGCGTGCCAGTGTCAAAACCTTTCATTTCGGGTGATAGCACCAAGTATATTTCAACTGCAATATTCACGGGTTTTGTTCCGTCAGCTTCAACAATTATGTCCAGTTTTTCCACCATTTTGAAGGTAACCTTTGACAGAATGTATTTTCTAGCAATGTTCTCTGCAGTTGAGCATAAATTTTCAATTTGGTTGGTGGTTAAGTCGGGTATCCCCAGCTCTTCCACAAGTTTCACCTGGAGACTACTTTGAGGATGGTGAAACTGGCCTGAGATCCTCTTGCAGTTTAGCTTGAGCCTCTTTAACTTGGCTGCGCAATCTTGCTTCTTGGCGGGTGAGAACAGTGCTTCGCGTTTCCAGCATTTCTTTTTTTTCATTAAGCTCTTCAGTTATTTTGGCTTTTTCGGCCTTTATCAGAAGCGAACCAGATGACTTGTAAACTACAGCGTCGTCCGCTGTCTTTTTCAGCTCAGCCAAGGTTTGTTCAACTTCAGTTTTCTCCATATCTACCTGCTGTTTCTGTGCTAAAACAGTCTGCAACGTTTGCTGCAACTGCTGAAACCTCAGCAAGCGTTCTTGAACTTGAGGTGGTAACTTTGAAAGTTCATCACTCATCTTTTATCATTCCGTCTGCACTGCAATAAGCACAGCACTTAATTAAGCGTTTTCCAAACAGAAAGCCAAACTTGCTTAAAGCATTGGCGTGGTTCTAACAACTGAAAAATTAAGGCATAAGTTTATGTAAAGAAGCGGAAAACAGAAAATCTTGAATTGACCGTAGATAATAGGTTCACACTGAAAGGTTGCTGCTAAATGAGCAAGAGAGCAAGCTACAAAGAGCATTTAACGAAGCTCATAAATGAATCCCTCAAAACAGGGAAGGCGGAAAATCATTAAATATCTAACGTCAAACAGTAATCTTCTTGGACCGAGAGGCAACCTAGAATTAGCTGATGTTTTCACTGGGATTGTTGGAGATTACAGTGGAAGAGAGCATGAAAAATTATGGAACTTATGCTTGCAACTGACTCAGTTTTCGCTCATTGAGGCACCAGTGAATACTCCAAAAGAGTTTCTTGTGTTTTGTGGTGCTCGTTGCGTTGGTGCCCTTGGCGCATCACCGAGTCTCTTTAAGAGAGCAATGTCTCGTTTGAAGGAGTTGGCAGGTGACGCCAGATGGAGAACAAGAGAAGGAGTGGCTATGGCAATTCAGAGCATGATTCAAAAGCAATCTCAACAAACTTTGAAGGAAATAGAGCAATGGGTTAAGAGCGGTAATTGGCTTGTGATGAGGGCAGTGGTAGCGGGAGTAGCTGAGCCTGCCTTGTTAAAAGACGAACGAATTGCCAAATCAGCCTTTGAGTTGCACAAGCAGATATTTTGCAAAATATCATCCACTATAGAGCGGAAATCCAGCGAGTTTAAAAAATTAAAGCAGGGATTAGGCTACTCCTTGAGCGTCATCGTGCGTGCAGTCCCGAGAGAAGGTTTTGAATACATGCGGCAACTTGCAAAACAGCAAGACCCAGACATTCTATGGATCGCAAAAGAGAATCTAAAAAAGAGTAGACTGCTCAAAAATTTCCCTCAAGAAGTAGCCTCAATAAACACGCTGTTGAAATGAAGGATGAAAATGGTGCCGGGGGCGGGATTCGAGCCCGCGACTTCTGGTTGTAGGGCGCTTGCCCCTTGCAAACTCCAGATTTCTCATCTGGTTTATGTCTTTAGCCAGATTATGAGTCTGGCGCCCTAAGCCAGGCTAGGCTACCCCGGCACAAGCTGTTTTTCATGTGGTTAATGTCAGCTTTAAGGCTAACAGCCTACTACCTGAGTTTTCATTCTAATTGATAAAGATTTAGCAGACGTCACTCTGTACTTTTCCAGCAACGCAAACGAGTGGTTCCTTATCAGCCTCAAGGAAGCAAAAGTATTATAGCGAGACGACAATGAAGGTAAGCTAAATTGAGAGTATCGTTAACTTAGAAGGAGTCTGTGAAGCATGAAGTGTGCAGATTGCGGCGAAGATATCTTGCAGAAAAACCCGCAGAAATGTCCTTATTGTGGTAGTACAAATCTTCTTTCTATAAAAGATATTATTCCTACGGTCATTGCCGAAATTGACACATTGAAGAAAGCCGGAAAATTTGAAGATGCCGCTTTGAAGTATGAAGAGCTTGAGATGTATGATAAGGCTGAAGAATGCCGAAAACTCAACATGGGAAAAGTTAGCAAAATCAGCATGAAATGCCCCCATTGCAGTGAAACTCAACCCATCTCTTCAAAAATTAACACGATGAAATGCAAAAATTGCGGTAAGACCTACGGTATTCCCAAACAGGTTCTTGAACTGTTTTAAAGTGTCAAAATATATTAATTAATTTTTACATCCTTTTTCACTACAGGAATCACATTTATAATGAATCACTCGCAGTATGTGCATGGTTATTCTTCAAAGGAATCTAAACGGTTGCAGGATCAGGCCCAAACGCTTGCTGACCTCTTGCATCATGACACGATATATCCTGCTGATAGTCGTGTTTTAGAGGTGGGTTGTGGCATTGGTGCTCAGAGGGGGATTCTTGCAAAAAATAATCCGCAGAATCAAATTTTATCCTTAGATATCTCGTCGGAATCCGTAACCGCAGCAAAAGCGCGTTTGGAGGAGGCATAATACCCGAATGTTTCCTTTCTACAAGGTGACTTATTTTCATTACCTTTTAAAGATGAAACCTTTGATCATATCTTTGTGTGTTTTGTGTTAGAACATTTGTCGCATCCTCAAAAAGCGCTCGAAAGCCTTAAACGTATTCTTAAAACAGGAGGGTCACTTACAGTCATCGAAGGTGATCATGGGTCTGCCTATTTTCACCCGGATTCTGTTGCTGCAAGAAAGACTATTCAATGTTTAATTGATCTTCAAGCTCAAAAAGGGGGAAATGCACTTATTGGAAGGCAACTATATCCGTTGCTTTCTTCAGCAAACTACAAGGAGGTCCACGTTTCTCCGCGAATGGTTTACGCCGATGAATCCTTGCCTGCGATAGTGGAGGGCTTCACAAAAAAAACCTTCAATGCCATGATAGAAGGAGTCAAAGAGCAGGCAATTAACGCAAAAATGATTGAGGAAAAGGAATGGAATGAAGGAATTAGCGACCTCTTTCGAACAAGCCAAAAGAACGGCGTGTTTTGTTACACCTTCTTCAAAGCGGTTGGAATAAAATAGCCCAAGAACTTAAATTGAGTTCCCAATACCAACAGCTAAGAATATTAGAAACGCGTTCTTCAATTAAATTATAATGTATAGCCATGAAAAACCGTCTCCTGTCACGATAAGACATATTTACTTTGCTTTAGTTCGGAAACCATGTTCTCTAAAGAACTTGGTCAAAATAACTGGTGTCGACGAAGCAACGCTTAGTGCTGCTCTTGACTTTCTCAAGGATGAAGGCATGATTGTGAGCTACAATTTCACTACTAAATGCGTAATGTTTAGGATGGTGAGGACGCTACCTTTGAGGTACGGCTGGAATTTTCCTTGGCTTGACCTGATGATGAACGTGGAAGACTGGAAAATCCCCTGGAAACACGTTTACGAGGAAGTGGCTGACTGTGCAGAAAATAGGTTAAACAAGAGATTCAACAGACTGCTCAAAGACTTGCTTGTTTACCCTAACTTGGATCTTATCGAGGTTTTGGAGGAGCTCGAAATGACCGAGGTCCCAATGGAAGTTTTTAAGCTGCACAACCAAGAGCCGTACTGCCTTGAATGCCTAAAAAAAGAAAATAGGTTTGTAAGAATGATATTATGCGAACAAAGCGAAGAACACTGCTGCCCCAACTGCGGAGTAGTGCGAGAAACACTTTTAGTTAAGCGACGCTAAAACCGATTTACCTTAAAAATCGCTATCAGAGTGCTTAAAAATTAAGCGTGCTACTGCTTCTAACAGAACGCTATACATGCTTCATATGAAGAGTTTAGCCTGTAGTGAGTAAAACAGTTCCGCGATTAATTGCACCACACTTTATGAAGTCTTTTTAAGCAATTAATGTATAAAACAATCATTTATCCCAATTTGCAAGCTGGGAGAAATGAAAAAGCACAATTAAAAATGGAGCAGGGAAAATGGGAGAACGCGCCAAAGTCGTTAAAGAAGAACTCTTCGAACAGGATAACAGGTTTCTAGCAGTTTATGTTGAAACCAAAAACTCATGCGTTATTATGCTGAGTGAAAAAGAAGACAAGCTCGGCACTATGGCTATTGCCGTTCCTAAACCCAAGGATTTGCTGGGTCCAGTCTCGTCGTCAGTGCTAGTAGGCGATAAAAACGCGGTTTCAGCACGCATGTTCGCTGAATATGTTGCATCCAAAAAAGGAAAAATTGCAATGGTATCCGTCTATTTGGATAGGTTAAGCGAAATGCAGGCACAAGCGTTTTTCATGCACTTGATAGAAAAGGTTCTTCGCTCAGCAACTGGGAAAGAGGCAGCAACAACCTAGATTCCAGCAGCCTACCTAAGTTGAACACATAGCAACAAGCTGCAACCAACCGAGTTTAAAACAATTCTAAATGTTGTTAGCGACGCTTCTAAAGTACACTAGTTGCTTAGTTTTTATTTATTAGAAATCAGAGCAAAAGAATTTGGGACTTTGACATCGGAAAACACATTTAAAATGAACATTACGCTGAAAGCCGAGACCGTGATGACAAAGAATATCATTGTTATAGATGAAAAAGCAAAAGTTGAAGAAGTCGTGTCCTTCAGAGGTCGTTGCTTTTGGCACTAATTTGGAAAAAGCACTGCAGCTAACGTTTATGAAAAAATTAGGAGACTACCTTTCGTAAATCAAGAAAGAATACTGAGCCTAGTTAGCCTGACCCGCATAGTTCGCTGTCAACCTGTAATAATCGCGCTCTTGAAAAGTTTCGTCGCAGCGTGGGGCATATCAGAGAGAACAAAAAACGTTCTTGGTCATTGTATAGTCTGAATTTTCCTCAATAATTAGAGACCAGAAGAACAGTTTTAAATTTAAAGTTGCGCTTGCGTATTAAGGATAAGGCAACCAAGAATGAAGCAAACCGTTATATTGAAAGTTGATTCTCAAAAACCCGAAATTGAGGAAGTCCGAGTTTTAGCAAGCATAATCAGAGAAGGTGGATTAGTCGCATTTCCAACCGAAACTGTTTATGGTTTAGGCGCAGACGCATTGAACTCAAAAGCTGTTTTAGCGCTGTTCGAGGCAAAAAAGCGGCCCATGGACAACCCGCCTATTATCCATGTAGAAAACGTAGGCTTGCCCGTCAGGAACGGCTTTCTTATAAAGCATCGCTTGCTTGGCGACATACATGCAACAGACCCGGGAGCAATAGGGCACGCCGTGCTCGGGGTCACGGGAACCCACGCAGGAAATGAATACCACCTCTTCGGGTGTTTTCCCGTCAGATGGTCTTTTGATTTCGCCAGCAGTAGGGCCGGATGGAGAGAGAAGCCTTTCAAATTGAAGCCCGTCAATAACATCAGGGATATCACCTGCGCCGTATTCCTGCAAATTCAAAATTGGATATAATTCACCACCAGTTG
>Ga0209536_100015807_pt1 | contig 10757 bp, 8 predicted proteins | sample DeeMarSeWOR28_12_FD_187461 | JGI IMG/M metagenome (GOLD analysis project Ga0209536, IMG submission 187461) | Marine sediment microbial communities from White Oak River estuary, North Carolina - WOR-2-8_12 (SPAdes) (version 2) | ecosystem: Environmental > Aquatic > Marine > Intertidal zone >...
CACCTGAGCCAGTCACTCTGACTATGCAAAAGATGAACAAAGTGATGGATCAGATGGAAGATATTTTGGAAAAGATGGATAAATAGTAATTAGGAAATAAATACAAAGCTGTCACAGTACTATCGGGCTGTAACAGCTTTTCTAAAAAAACCTAATCAAAATTAGAAAATACCTAATCCCATTGCTCCTGCTGACCTATCGAATATCTCTTGGGATGAATCTTCTTCGTCAATATCATTAACCGTTTCAGACAATAAAGATTGATCATTTAATTCAGCATTCTCAGAGACACCTGATTCATTTTCGGTTAAGGTACTTACATAGTTCGGAGTATAAGAAAAGTCGCTTCCTGCGCTTATAACTGAAAACTGATTAAAGTCAGATACTCCGGTTTTAGGAGTTAAATCAGCAGAATACGTTTCTGCAAATGTTAAAACTAAAGCTGCTATTAAAGTTGTTATCTGTTTCATTTTATTTACCTCTTTTGATTTTTTAGTTTCTCTTTCTCTCACTTAAAACTTAATCGAAAGAGGTGCGGGAGATGTCACTCGTTTGTAAATGTGTTGTAAAGGTTTGTTGTACGTTGACTTAGTTGTATGAAAGTTGTAATTGGAATGTCATGATTTTGTCAGTTGATTATTTTTTCCCGGAGATGATTGTGTTCTCGTCATGAATTGTATTTTTATTTTCCCCACACTTTGCTCTATCATATATTTACTATAGATTTACAATCATCAGGAAATCGAGATTAAGCTTTGATAACGAGGCATGTCATATTTTCCCCTACTAACAACATCCTGTTGTTTCTGCTACTACTTACACTTTCTTCCTTTCCACAAAACAGATTATCGCTTAACACTGAATTATTTCCTGGAGAAGAATTTGATTGGCTGGTTAAAGAAAGTATCGACCTGAACTCTTCGTACAAATCAAGAAACGAATTAAGTTTAAAGACCTTAGCAGATAAAAATCTGAATTGCTTGTGCGCATCTGACAGTATTGATTATGAATATATCACTTGGGAGAAGAAACGAAAATTTTGGTTCGCAGCATTAGAATTAGGAATTATAGAATTCATTCCCTGGGCATTAGCCAGATGGGGACGTACCTGGGAAAACCCCGAAGATAACTGGGCAAAGATTTCAACAGAAACTGTTTGGAGAAATATTACTAGTGGATGGGAATATGATGGAGACAACTTTATAACAAACAATTTTGCACATCCTTATCATGGCAATTTATTTTTCAATGTTGGCAGATCTAACGGCTATGATTTCTGGGAATCATCAATATGGGCGTTTACAGGAAGTGCTGCCTGGGAATTTTTTGCAGAGACTTTTCGTCCTGCAATAAACGACTGGGTGGCAACCAGCATAAATGGGATTAACCTGGGAGAGATGCTTTACAGATTATCTTCAGTTGTAACAGATAATACTGCCTCAGGATCAGAAAGAGTTTTCCAGGAAATAGGCGGTGGATTACTCAACCCAGTGAGGGGCATTAACAGATTACTCTCGGGTGAGACCGCACGAATTTTTCCTAACAACGAGGAGAGCAATCCGAAAAGTTTTACTACAATATTTAATATTGGTATAAGAAGATGGATAACAAATTACAACACTTCATCACAGGGAAATATAAATGAAGGATTCCTTTTTGTGTCGCTTCTTTATGGGAATCTGTTTACAGGAAATATTCAGAAACCTTTTTCTTCATTTAATGTATCTGCTGTAATTTCAACCGGTTCACCTACCCTAACAAATCTTCAGTCTTTTGGAAATCTTTATGGATGGAATCTTTTTAAGAAAGACAGGACTCGGCATCTGCTGCTTATCTCACTTAACTATAATTATTTCGATAATCCCGATTTCAATTACGGCGGAACCTCTGTAACTCCACATCTTGTATCTGTATTCGAATTAGGAAAAGAAACCAACCTCTTTACCAATGTTGGAATTGATCTTATTGCTATGGGGGCAACACCAACAGATTATTATGAGGATGTTGAGGGGAGAAATTATGATGTTGGACCTGGCTTCGGAATTAATTTGGGGGCATCGATCAACAAAGGTATCTGGAGCCTTGTCCGCTTTTTCTATTCCTCCAAATGGATATGGACTCAAAGTGAACCATCAGATTCTAAGCACCATTTACATTTTGCCTGGTTAGATGTCGAATTTCCGCTAACAGAGCATTTCGCACTGAGTTTAGGTTCCGGTGTTTACTGGAGAAATAGTGTTTACAAATTTGAACCAGACGTTAACAAAACCACTCCAGTTATCAGATTGTTAGTTAAGGCTGCCATATTCTAATCCAATTCAACTGCTGCTGGAGATATTTGTTATACTTTTGTGACACTTATAATTTTTTCCTTTCCTAATTTATTATCAATAGTTATAATAAGAATAAAAACAAAAGGATATATATGAAGTCTATTATAATCATTACATCAGGTTTGATATTTTTTACTTCAATTCTATTTGCTCAGGAGGACAGGAAAGTTTTAGTTGAAATTTTTACAAACTCCCATTGCCCTCTTTGCCCTGCTGCACACAATGCAATCGATAATTACCTTGCTGGTTCAAACGGGGATAAAATTAGCTATATATATTATCATATGGTTTATCCTTATCCCGATGACTTACTTTACCAGCAGAGCATGGAAGGTTCGGATGCAAGACATGCATATTACAATCCTGTTGCAGCAACACCAAGAGGAATTTTCGACGGTCAGACTCAGGGAAGCACTTCTGGCTGGGCAATAACTCTGGATAATTTAATCAATATTCAGAGCCCGTTAAAAATTGAGTTGAGCGGATACACAGACCTTGTTCGCTTATTCATAGATGCAGATGTAACTAGAACAGGAGATATCAACGACAACGATCTTGTGATTCATTTTGTTGTGGCTGAAGATGTTTTCTATGATGGAAGAAATAGTGTCTCAAACCATAAGCATGTAATGAGGAAAATGCTTCCAACACCGGCAGGTCTGGCATTCGATATAGCGTTGAACGAGACAAAAGATTTTCAGCAGATAATTGATTTGGATCCTATATGGGATAAAGATAGTCTTAGCATTGTAGTTTTTGTACAGAGTTCCGGATCAAAAATAGTTTATCAATCAGAAACAATTAATTTTTCCGATTTGGTCTGGGTGAGTGTGGATGATGAAAAATTAAATCCTACTGAATTCATTCTTGAACAGAACTATCCCAATCCGTTCAATCCAAGCACAGTAATCAGTTATCAGTTACCAGTGAGCAGTAATGTAATTCTAAGAGTTTATGATGTGCTTGGAAAAGAAGTAGCAACGCTTGCTAATGAAGAAAAACCAGCTGGAAATTATGAAATTGAGTTTTCTGCTGACGGATTAACTAGCGGGATTTATTTTTATAAATTACAGTCGGGTGAATTTGTTGAGACAAAAAAAATGTTACTGATGAAGTAGTTTTCAATACATTAATTATAAAAAGACCGCTCGCCTGCGGTCTTTTTTTTGGTAAACAGTAGGTATAATTAGTATTTTGGTAAGATTGTTAATCAAAAATCAACAAGTTTCCAAAAGTGGTTACCCATTATTCTAACATATTCAAGTAATTCTATGAGAAATTTATTTACCATAGCCTTCATTATTTTTTCATTTACAATTCTGATAAAATCACAGACAGAACTACCCACCGGTACATCTGTTTTATTCAGCGGTTCGGGAAACTGCATTCTCTGTCATAGCAGTAACGGCAGTGCTATGACCTGGAATGGTATTGATGTTTCACCAATAACTTATTGGCGATCAACTATGATGGGAAATGCAAGTAAAGATCCTTTATGGAGAGCAATGGTAGCTGAAGAAGTGCACAATTTCCCACAGCATCAGGAACTGATTGAAAGTACCTGTTTAAAATGTCATTCACCTATGGGTTACACCCAGGCCATTTACAACGGTCAATCAGGTTACTCGATGACAGAATTAAAGCAGGATCCACTTGCGAATGATGGTGTGAGTTGCACAGCTTGCCATCAAATAAAGCCAGATAATTTTGGAACTCAGCAATCATATTCCGGGAATTATATAATTGAAGCAGACAGTATTTTATACGGTCCTTACGAAAATTCTGATACTACTTTGATGCCTGCAGTTATAGGTTACACATCAGTTTACAGTCCGCACCTGAATCAATCCGAACTTTGTGCAACCTGTCATACACTTTTCACTTCAGCAATGGATGCTCAGGGAAACATAGTTGGTGAGTTTCCTGAACAAACACCTTACATCGAATGGAAAAACAGTGTTTATCCTTCTCAAAATATACAGTGCCAAGATTGCCATATGCCGAAGATTTATGATCCTATAAAAATATCCGGAATGGGAAACTTTCCTGATCGAACACCTTTCTGGCTGCATACTTTTGTGGGTGGGAATGTATATATGCAAAATCTCTTAAGAAATAATATTGACTCACTTGGTCTTACAGCTGAGCCAGAGCATTTCGACTCAACAATTTCCAGAACCGAATATAGTCTGAAAGAGCAGTCTATTGAATTAACTACTTCAGCAAACTACCAAAACGATTTGTTAGAAGTAAAATTATTCATCAAAAATTTAACCGGTCACAAAATCCCCACCGGAATTCCATTCCGAAGGATGTGGATTCACTTAAAGGTCGAGCAGGGAGCCGGTAATGTTATTTTTGAATCGGGTGAATGGGATACAACAGGTAAAATAATTAATTATAACTATGATTATGAACCACATTATGATTTGATTAATTCGGAAGATCAGGTTCAGGTTTATGAGGGAGTTTTTGTTAATACAGAACAACAGGTTACTTACACGCTTCTACGGGCAGCAGAATATTTAAAAGATAATCGTCTTCCACCACAGGGTTTTTCAACAAATCATCCAAGCTATGACTCTATAAAAATTGTTGGCAGTGCCAGCTATGATACAAATTTTAATAATTCTGGGGGAAATCAAGGTTCTGGAGCAGACAGCATTACTTATCTTATTCAGGCTCCACCAAATACTGAATTTACAATAACAGCCGAAGTCTGTTATCAGACTGTCAAAACTCAGCTTGTGGATCATATCAGAAATATTAACCATGGGGATATAAACCGTTTTGTAAACATGTATGATGCTTTACCCAACATTCCTTTTATAATGAAGCAGGTAATGTTAAATGTTATTACCACAACAATCGGAGATCAAAGTCAGTTGGTTAATGATTTTACTCTTGAACAAAATTATCCCAATCCGTTTAATTCTTCCACATTAATCAGTTATCAATTACCGGTAAGTAGTGATGTAATCCTCAAGGTTTATGATTTGCTTGGGAAAGAAGTTGCTATTCTGGTGGATGAATACAAACCTGCAGGAAAGTATAATGTTGAGTTTTCTGCCATCGACGGGTCCACATCCAGTGGAAACACTTATAATCTTCCAAGCGGAATTTATTTTTATAAGCTGACTGCTTTCAATCCATCGTCAGGCTCAGAACAAATTTTTGCAGAAACAAAAAAAATGATTTATCTTAAGTAACGACTTCTCACTTTAAATAAACAACAATCATAGTAGGAGATGTTATGCCAAAACAAGTATCACCATACTATTCAAAGAGCGGTGAAGTTTACCACATCTATTCAGTCTGTGCAGCCGGCAAAGCTATAGCAAGAGGTAAGAAGCTTGCAGGTAAAAGCAACAGAAAACTTTGCAAAGCCTGCCGGGATATTAAGGCAGGTAAAAGATCCCGCTGAATTCTGAATATTAAAAATTACCCTTTCACACTGAAGACCCCTGTAATATCTCAAGCAGGGGTTTTATTTTAAAACTGAATTTGAATTTCATTATCACAAAACTTACCGCTAATCATAAAATTGTTGAATCTCCCAAAACGACTTCCTAACTTCTTTCTGAAATAAATTTTTTAAACAAGATCAACATTATCATCTATTAACATACTATGGAGGTTTAAATGAAAAAAATGATCCGCAAGACAGGATTATTTCTAATTGCTTTCCTGTTAACTTTTATTGCTTTTCCAGGGTGCTCAAATCAGGGAAATGAAGAAAAAATTGCCATAACTACAATGTCCTCTGAAGCAAAAAATGATTTTATAACGGGTCGCGAATTATTTGAAAAACTAAGGCTGCGTGAATCACTTCAGCACTTTGAGAATGCCTGCTCAAAAGATGAAAAATTTGTAATGGCTCATTATTACCATTCTCTGGCAAATCCAAGTAATAAAGGATTTTTTGAAGATTTGGACAAAGCAATTGCCAATATAGAAACTGTTTCCGAAGGAGAGAGGCTTATCGTTCTTGCATTAAAAGCCGGGGTGGATGGAAACCAGAAAGCACAGGAGGAATACTTAAAAAATTTAATTGAGCTTTATCCGAATGACGAAAGAGCTCATCAACAGATTGGACAGTTTTATTTCGGATTGCAAAAATTTGATCTTGCCGTCGAACATCTAAAAAAAGCAACCGAAATAGCTCCCAATTTTTCAACATCATATAATATGCTTGGTTATTCCTACAGAAACCTTGAAAATTATACGGAGGCAGAAAAAGCATTTAAAAAGTACATCGAACTCATTCCAGATGATCCTAATCCTTATGATTCCTACGCTGAAATGCTTTTAAAACAAGGGAGATATGAGGAATCTATTAGCCAATACCAAAAGGCTCTTCAAATAAAACCAGATTTTTTTGCTTCACATATGGGAATCTCCAACAATCTTGTTTACTTAAACCGGCATAATGAGGCAAAAGAAAATTGCGATAAGGCTTATGAAAAAGCAAAGAATAATGGTGAAAGACGATTTGCACTATTCACAAAAGCTGTTGCCTGTGTCGATGAGGGTGATACGGAATGTGCACTTGAAGAACTTATGAGACAATTCAATATAGCACAAAACACTGAAGACCCAGGAGCAATGACGGGTGATTTGAATCTTATGGGGAATGTACTTTTCGAAGCCGGCAGGTATGATGAAGCAAAGGTAAAATATGAAGAGGCTTTATCAGTTTCAGAGAAATCAACTTTGGCAGATGAAGTAAAAGATAACATTCGCAGACTCAATGTATATAATATGGGAAGAATTACTTTAATGACAAGTAAAATTGAAGAAGCAAAAAAGCGTGCAGATGAATTTGAAAAACGAGCTAATAAAGCAAACAATACATTTCAGATCTGGCTTGCCCATTATTTTAACGGTTTAATTGCTTTAAAAGAAAATGATTATAAAAAAGCAATTGGTGAGTTTGAAAAATCCAACCTGCAAAATCCACAGACGTTTTATTATATGGCAATGGCTTATTTGGAAGATGGCAATGTTGCAGAAGCAAAGAAGTATGCAGATAAATGTGCAAACTTCAATGCGTTAATAAATTTGAACCAGGCATTTGTGCGTAGTAATGCTAAACAAATGTTAGCATCATTATAAATCACAGCGGGGCGGAATGAAAATTCTGCCCTGTTCCTCCATAAAATCTCAATAAAAATTTTTAACTTCTGTGAATCTTCCGTGACAATTCAAAATTAGATTTCTACCGAAAAGATTCAATAATAAAAAGAGGATAAAAAATGCGTACAACAATTTTTTTTCTTTTTCTTTCAACATTTTTATTTTTTGGATGCTCGGAAGAAGAATCACCTACTCAAAATCCGCCAGCTAACACTACATTAAAATTAAATATTAGTGGTCTTGAAGATCTAGGTTCAATCGCAAAATATGAAGGTTGGCTGATTGTGCCCACTTTATCAAAGTCAAATGGAGTAGTTGAAAACAAGGCGGTTTCCACCGGTGTTTTTACCGTAAATTCTAATGGATCACTAAGCCAGACTGATTTTGAGGTGAACGAAATGGATCTTTCTAATGCAACAACTTTTGTACTAACAATCGAACCCAATCCTGATCCAGATCCAAATCCAAGTTCAATCCACTTGCTTGCAGGAGATTTCAACGGTAATTTGTCAACTGTGTCAATAAGTCATCCTGCTGCTCTGGGAAGTGACTATTCTTCAGCAACCGGGACATTTATTCTTGCAACACCAACAGATGGTGGAATGTCAAATGAAAACAGTGGTATTTGGTTTTTAGATTTAACTTCGGGAAGTCCTGCACAGGGTTTATTTCTACCTGTACTTCCTGCTGGTTGGAAATACGAGGGCTGGACAGTCATTAACGAAATTCCTGTAACAACTGGCACTTTTACAAGTACAACAGATTTTGATGACGTTGATCCTTACAGCAGCAATATGCCTGGCCCTCCCTTTCCAGGAGAGGACTTTCTTATCAATGCACCAATGGGTTTAACCTTTCCAACAGACATTGCCGGAGGTACGGCTGTCATTTCTATCGAACCGGATCCGGACAACAGTCCAAATCCATTTACATTGAAACCGCTAGTTGGAAATATCCCGACAAATGCAACTGATCATTTTAACTTTAATATGAGCACAAATCTTTCTTCCCTCCCGACAGGAACAGTAACAAGATAGCGCTCCCTCCGATGGGCTGTCAACAATTTGGCAGCCCTGAGTTTATTTATTCATCATTTGTGATATTTTTGTTATAAATGACATTTATATTAGTACATAATTAAATTAAAATGTGATGAAAAAAGTACTTGTAATAGAAGACGATAAATCAATTGCGGACTTACTCGAAATTCATCTTAAAGATCTTAACTGCGAAGTGACTACAATAATGGATGGAAGTGAGGGATTGAAAACTGCAACATCGGATCACTTTGACCTTATAGTTTTGGATTTGATGCTTCCTAAAGTTGATGGATTGGAAATCTGTAAGGAAGTCCGGAGAAAAGATATTTATACCCCTATTCTTATGCTCACTTCGAAATCTGAAGAAATGGATAAGGTGCTTGGGCTTGAAGTCGGAGCCGATGATTATTTAACCAAGCCATTTAGTATAAGAGAATTCATTGCCCGTGCTAAAGCGATTCTAAGAAGAGTTGAGGCATTACAAAAAGAAATTGGAAGTGATACTGATATTTCTGTGAACGATTTAACTATCGAAGCATCAAAAAGAAAAGTGACTCTAAAAGGTGAAAGAATCGACTTAACACCCAAAGAATTTGATCTGCTTCACCTTCTCGCTTCCCATCCGGGAAAAACTTATACGCGTGAACAGCTTTTAAATATACTCTGGGGTTATCAATATAATGGTTATGAACACACCGTGAACTCTCACATCAATCGTTTGCGAAGTAAAATTGAGCCTGATATTTCAAATCCTAAATTTATTTTAACCTCATGGGGAGTTGGATACAGGTTTAACGAGGAGATAGCTTAATAACAAGTGAAAGAATCAAAACAAAAAAGATATGGTTTTTTCTCAAGTCTCTATTGGAAGATAACGGTCGTATTTCTGTTTGCACTGATCATTATATCCATAGTTTACATTTACATTGCTGCATTCACTGCAGAAATGTATTACCAGGAAGCAAGCCAAAGACTTAATGAAGAAGTAGCCAAACATATTGCAGAGGAAAACCAGTTCTTTGTAAATGGCAAGACAAACGAGGAAGCCTTGAAAAAAATCTTTCACGAAATAATGGTTATCAATCCAAGTATTGAGGTTTATCTCTTAGACACAGAAGGCAAAATATTATCCTACTTCGCACCACATAAAGAAGTTAAACTCGACCGGGTTCCGCTGGAACCAATTGAGGAATTTCTTAAAGTGGGGGCATCATCTTTTGTGATGGGTGTAGATCCCAAAAATGAACATGCCGAAAAAACCTTTTCAGCAGCAGAGGTTTATGAGAGTGGTGTTCTGAGAGGATATATTTATGTGATTCTTGGTGGTGAAGATTATGAGGATGCCGCAAATTTTGTTTTTGGCAGCTACATTCTCCGGCTTGGTCTTCGTTCGATGACTATTACAATTGTTGCCGCTGCTTTATTTAGTCTCATAGCTTTGGGACTTATCACAAAAAATATAAGAAAAACTGTGTCTGTCATACGAAGGTTTAAAGAAGGCGATCTAAAAACACGAATTGAACTTAAGAGTAAGGGGGAAATTGGTGAGTTCGCCGAATCGTTCAATGAAATGGCTGATACAATTGTAGGAAACATCGAAGAAATAAAAACAATGGATAATCTGAGAAGAGAGCTTGTTGCTAATGTGTCTCACGATCTTAGAACTCCACTCGCTACAATCCAGGGTTATATTGAAACTATTTTAATAAAAGCCGACACACTCTCTGAGGAAGAAAGAAAAAAATATTTACATACGATATTAAACAGCACTGAAAGATTGAAGAATCTTGTTTCAGAGTTATTTGAGCTTTCGAAGTTGGAAGCAAGAGAAACAAAACCACATCCTGAACCGTTCTCACTTGCAGAACTTGTTCAGGATATTCAACAAAAGAACTCAGTACTCGCTGAACAAAAAAACGTTAAGCTTGATGTTCATTTCCCATTTGATCTCTCGATGGTTTACGCTGACATTGGAATGATGGAAAAAGTCATTCAGAATTTGCTCGATAATGCTATAAAGTTCACTTCGGAAAACGGTAAGGTACTGGTTAAACTTACACCTGATGAAGACAAAATTATTGTTGAAATACAGGACACAGGCCAAGGAATAAGCAAAGATGAATTACCTCATATCTTCGATAGATACCAGAGAAATCAAAGATCCGCACAAAAAGATAATGAAGGATTGGGTTTAGGCTTGGCAATTGTTAAGAGAATCATGGAAGTTCATGATTTGGAAATTGATGTA
>Ga0209536_100015808_pt1 | contig 10757 bp, 7 predicted proteins | sample DeeMarSeWOR28_12_FD_187461 | JGI IMG/M metagenome (GOLD analysis project Ga0209536, IMG submission 187461) | Marine sediment microbial communities from White Oak River estuary, North Carolina - WOR-2-8_12 (SPAdes) (version 2) | ecosystem: Environmental > Aquatic > Marine > Intertidal zone >...
GTCGTTTACAACCGATTACAGTTGTAAGCCCAACGCTCGGAGAGATCAAGTCGATCTTGCGTGTCACCAACCGAATTTCGGTCGTTTGGCATCGTCTTGTAATGTGATGAACATTTCAGCAGGTCGAACGGCCTTGCCATCGGCCAGGCGGCTCCTCTCTCCTTGGTCCTTCAGTGCCGAGGAGTCAGCCGCGCACGACCCAGGTTCGCGGGCTTTGTGTGCGGCCAGGTGGGGATGAGCCACATCGAGCCGGCGGACCGCGCGATTGCGCCCTCCCGCTTGCCACAGCGGAAAATTTTGGTGAAGTTGTTAAGTCAGGAGGCCCTGATGGCTTATCGATGGCTTGGAGTATTGCTGCTGAGCGCGGTCTGTGCAGCGGGTTGCGCTGACGGTGGGACCGGCGGTCCGCGGGGGAGCGGTGCCTCGGGCGGTTCCGGTGGTGTCGGCGGCGTCGGGGCGATGGACGGCACCGGCGGCACCGGCGGCGTGGCCGGCTCGGGCGGCAGTGTCGCGAACCAGTGCATGACGAGCGTGCTCTGCCCTTCGTGTCCCTCTGAGGATCCCTGCGATGACAACATGGACTGCGCGGACGGCTTGGTGTGCATCGAGTCCGGTTGCGATGATCTCGATGGCGCGCCGATCAAGCGCTGTGTGTTCGCGGGGGGTGGCGCCTGCACCAGCGATGCGATGTGTCCAAGCGGCCGCGAGTGTCTCGACGTGCCGGGCGAGGGCAAGCGCTGCGTTCGGACGGCGCCAGGCTGTGATACGAACTTCGATTGCGTTTCCGGCTTCACCTGCGAAGCGGGCGGTTGCGTCGACCGTCGCGTTCCATGCGTCCTCGATGAGCACTGCCCGATGAACCACGTTTGCGTGAGCGCAAACGACTCGAGCTTCTGCGTTCGCGTCCACACCGATTGCCTGGCTGCATTCGATTGCGTCGCCGTTGCACCAAGCTGTGCCGATATCGATGGAGACGGCAGGAGCGAGTGCGCGGGTACGTTCGATCCGAACGACCCGCTTTCCGAGGCATGCACCAACGAGCAATGCATCGACGCAGCTGCGCCAGTTTGCCAGGCGAGCTCGGTGAGTAGCTGGACGCAGTGCGGGAGTTACGGCTTGTGCCTGAATGGCGATGATTGTGCACCCGGCTTCGCGTGCGCCGGGCTCTGGCCCGATGGACGAAAAGAATGTGTGGAGGCCGAGGGCGCGAGCTGCACGAGCTACGTCGATTGCCAGGTCCGAGAGGTTTGCGCATCGCCACGCCAAGGCGGGCCGCCAAGCTGTCAGGCGGGATACCAGCCATGAGCTCGACCCGACACCGACAGGCGACGCGACGAAGGTTCGAGGCCGTAGCGCGCGGTCTTCTTTGCTGCGTGCTCCTGCTCGGTGTGGCTTGCGGTGACGCCGGCACGCCGGCGGCCGGAGGCGGGAGAACGGGAGGAACCGGAGGTACTGCCGGCAGCGGTGCTGCGGCCGGCCACGGCGGCGCGAGCGGCATCGGCGGCATCGCCGGTGTCGGTGGCTCGGCGGGCACCGCCGGCTCCGGGGCGATCGCGGGATCCGGCGGCAATGTAGGCACGGGCGGCAATGTGGGCGCTGGAGGCACCGCGGGCACGGGCGGCATCGCGCTGTGCGTCACGGACGCGCTTTGCAGGACCTGCCCCGATAGCTTTCTCTGCGATCAGGACGACGATTGTTTCAGTGGGTACGTCTGCGTGCCCTCGGGCTGCGAGACACATGAAGGTGCCGATATCAAGCAGTGCCAACCGTCACGGGGTGGATCCTGCGCAGACGTGTCGGAGTGTCCCGACCAGAGCAACTACGCCTGCATCCCCGTCGGTGCGAGCGCGCCCCGCTGCGTGAGGATCACGCCCGGTTGCAGCGGCGAGACCGAAGCCTACGACTGCGTGCCCGGCTTCACCTGCGAAGGCGGGACCTGCGTCGATCGGCGCGTACCCTGCGACGATTTCCGAGACTGTCCGAAGAACCACGTCTGCAGCTTCAAGTCGACGGGAAGCTTCTGTGCGCGCACGTTCCGAACCTGCCACCGCGACGAGGATTGTAACGGGTTCGGCTCGTTCTGTGCGGACATCGACGGCGCCGGAGACGAAGCCAAGGAGTGCGCGGGCGAGCTCGGTAGCTCCGAGCAAGCCTGCGTGAACACGGATTGCAACAGCGCATCCGCGCCGGTCTGCGAGGCGGACGGCTCGGGAACCCTCGCGACCTGCGGAAGCCATGGTCTGTGTCTGGACGACGGAGACTGCGCAGCCGAGTTCATTTGCGTCGAGCTCGGACAGGACGGCCGCAAGGAATGCGTCCCGAGCGGCGGGAGCTGCTCGAGCACTGCGAGCTGTCCAGTTCGAGAGGTCTGCGCCTCGCCCCGCAGCGGCGACCCCCCAAGCTGTCAGGCCGGGACAGCACCCTAGGAGGCCACGTGAAAACCCTATCGCTTACCCCAATCCTTCTGTTCTCATTTTCCCTGGCGCTGCCGGCTTGCCAGACCGGCGGTCCCGATGGCGTGGGCGCCAGCCAGGGTGCCGTCGTCGCTGCCCCGGCCCCCTGTGTCGACGGGGACCCCACCTGCAACACGGCGATCGACCAGCCTGGTAAGAAAGACCTCACGGGGACGAACTTCCAGAACTTGCAGTGGTCCAATGGCGATCAGGCTCTGACCCTGACCCCGGGTAGCGGCAACGTCCTCGACACGGATGGCGATGGTGTTCCAGACCCAGCCGATGACTGCCCCGGTCCTGGCTGGCGAATCCCCTGCGACGGCGACCCGAGCAACGATGGCATCTACCAAACGCTCTATTTCAACGCGGATAGCGACGTGACCGTCCTCACCGACGTCGCCATCAGCGGGAAGCTCGAAAAGGCGGACGCCTATTTCTTGATGGACGCCACCGGATCGATGGCCGGCGAGCAGAACAACCTCGTTCAGGGTCTCACCACGGGGACCTTCATCGATCCGACCTCGTGTCCGAGTGCCGCGGGTACCGGCCTCATCGGCGCCCTCGAGTGCGTCATTCCAGACCTGCGAATCGGTGTTGGCGATTTCAAGGAGGTCTCCTACCTCCCGCACAACAATCGATACGACATGGCGCCCTATCACCACTACCTCGACGTCACCGACAACGTGCAGCACATGCTCGACGCGGTGTCGGCATTCACGGCGGACTCGAACCGCGATCTGCCAGAGGCGACGACGCAAGCCCTCTACGCGGTCGTCACGGGTCAGGGGCTCGGCGATCTCGTGCCGAACCGTGCGGCCTGTCCGGATGCCGGTCACTGGGGCTACCCCTGCTTCCGACCGAACGTGCTGCCGATCATCGTACTCGTGACGGACGCAGACATGTGGAACGGCCCCGTTGCCAACGGCCACACCTATGGCAACCCGCCGTTCGACGGAATACTCGGCATGGGCACCATGCTGCCGCCTGTGGAGCAGTCGCCGAACGTGCTCTATTCGAGCGACCCCTTCACGGCATGGGACCTCGGCGACCTCACCAACAAGTCGATGACCGTGATGGGGAGCAACGTCAATCTCGGCAACGACGCGCAGACCTGGGACAAAGGCGCATGCAGTCAATGTAGCTGGTCAGCGGGCTGCTGGGGCGATGGGCGCGATGCGTTCCTGAAGTTCTCAGTGAGCGGCCCCGTCGACATGTCGATCAGCGGTGAAGGCACCGCCTATCACACGACGAACGCCGCGATCTTCGACTCCTCTCTGCTCAACGTCGCGTGCAACCCGGGCCCGATCGTCGGTGGCGATTACTGGGGACGCTTCACTCAGACGCTCGCTGCGGGTGACTACTACGCGGTCTCGGACGCTTCGGTGGCCACGAATCTGTCCGTCGCCGATCGCATCGGCAACTTCCAACTTCGGCTTCACAACAAGACGGCGCATCCGCTCGGGGACCCGAGCTGGCAAACCGCCGACCTTCCGCTCACCTGGACGCAGGTCGAAACCGAGCTCCTCGCCCGCGGGGTGAAGATCGTCAACGTCGTCAGCCCGAACTCGGGCGGCTTGATCGCCATTCCCGACGTCACCGGCCTCGCCGTGGCGACGGACTCGCTCGACAAGGACGGGAACCCGTTCCTCGAGATCATCAACGGCGACGGCTCCGGGCTCACGACTGCGCTCCTCGACGCCATTCGGTCGCTCGTTGGCGACACGCGCCGTGACATCAGCCTCGTGCCCGAGGACAACGCCACGACCGCCGCCGTCAACGAAGCAGATTTCGTCACTGCGATCACGGCCAACTCGTGTCCGACCACCGGGCCCAGCAATTGCACGGGCTCTGCGGACACGGATGGAGATGGGACGGCCGACGTCTGCCTTGGATGTCTCGCCGAAACGCGAGTGAGCTTCTCCTTCCGCATGGGCAACGACTTCGTCGCACCGACTTCATCTCCGCAGATCTTCGAGTTCGACATGGTGGCCGTCGCCGACGGAGCCGCGGAGCTCAACCGCGTTCCCGTGCGCGTGATGGTGCCCGAGTCGGGGAACTCGTACGGAGCTGGCTACTACCAGAACACGTACGAGTCGGAGACCGTCTGTATCATGCCTCCAGAACGACCCGACTGGGGGACGCTGACCTGGGCCGGTACTGCACCGTCGGACAGCAATATCACCTTCGAGCTCTTCACGGGCAATACGCTCGCGGAGCTCGATTCGCAGGTTCCGGTGTCGATTACCTACCCGGCCAATCCAAACCAGGTTTACGACGTCGGGAACGAGCTGATCGCGGGGGGGAAGAGGAACTTCATGCCCTATCTCAGGGTGCGCGCGAGACTCCAGGCCTCGAGCGATAGTTTGGACACACCCACTTTCGAAGGCTGGACGCTCGAGTTTCATTGTATCCCGTTCGATTAGACCGGGATTGCAACGATCTTAGCGGCTGCCGCCCTTGATCAGGGTGAGCATCGGCTTCGGCGCGTAGGCGGCGAGGTAGCCGCTCTCTTCTGCGACATAGACCCAGCCTCGCTCGTCGACCCGCATGAGGTCGGGGACGAGGTCGCACGGCAGGCTCGCGCTCAGCTTGCGCCCATCCGCAGGCCGCACGACATGCACCGACGAAGCCGGAACGAAGAGGGCGCCACCGCGGAGGACGGGCTCCAGGCGTCGCGGAATTTCGTCGGCGAGAGCGTCGGCCAAATTGGCGCTCCAGCGAAGCTCGCCGCTCTCGACGTCGAGGGCGCTGAGCTGTCCGAAGGGCGCGTTGACCACCCAAGTTTCGTCGATCGCGAGGCCTGCGCCGCCGATGCCAAGACCCGGGTCGCGCGTTTCCCAGCGTTCTTCTCCCGTCGCCAGGCAATGTGCGGAGAGTGAGGCTTCTTCTCCGGCGCGCGAGAGCAGCACCATGTTGCCCGCCGCGCAGGGATCCGAGGTCGGTGGACCCGCGAGCTCGCGTTGCCAACGCGGTTGCCCGCTGAAGAGATCGATCGCGAAGAGCGCGCCTTCTCGTGAACCGCGGACTGCGGCTGCCACGACGGTTTCTTTGCAGACCAGCGGTGTGAGCTGGAAGCACCCGCGCTCCGCAAAGCGCCAGACGTCTTCGCCGGTAGCGATGTCGAGCGCGTGAATCGCTTCTTCGCCGCATGTCACCAACAAGATCCGACCGACCTTGGTCAGGCGAAACTCGCCTCCGCTCCGTGATGCAAAGCGCCAGCGCGGCTCACCGGTGCGAACGTCGATGGCGACCAATCGCTGGCTGCCCTCCGTGACGATGGCGACCGGTGGAACGTTCCCGCCTCCCGCCATGAGCCCCACGGGTGGGCCTCCTATGCGCGGGGCGACGTGGGTCGAGCAATAGGGCTCGCCATTTTCCACGCTGCAAAGCTCCACCTCGCCGTCGACCGAGAGGCGAATGAGGACCGACCCGGCCATCAGGGTCGTCGACGCTTGCCCCGGCCGCGCCCAGAGGACTTCGCCACTATCACGCGAGACGGCCACCACGTGCGTCTGCGTCGCGATCACGAGGCGATCACCGCACATGAACACCGAGTTCGCGTCCAAACCCTCGAGGCAGATGCGCCAACGCTCGTCGAACAGCAGGGAAGGGAGCTGCCCGTCGTTCGGGGCCAGCTCGGAGTCGGCCTCGTGGTGCATCCGCAGGCGATCAGGGTCGAGGTTCACGAAGCTGTCTGCGCCTCGACGCGAGCGGATCTCGCGCCGCAGGGTCCGGACCTCTTCGCGGAGCGCTCGAACGCGCAGGTTGCGGCTCTGACCTCGGTCGGACGCCACCAGGCTTCGGAGCAAGTCGCTCGCGAGCTTCAGGATGGGAAGCGCGGCTTCGGCGATCGTGAGCGAGGTCGCGGTGAGATCCCCGCGCCCGTCCGACGAAAGCTCGACGCTCACGAGCTGGTGCGAGGACTTGCGCATGGCGATCTGGAAGCCTCCCGCCCGGAGCCGCACGTGGGTGGGTCGTGTGCTTTCCCAGGAGTCGACCAGCGTTCGAACGGCCACGACCATCCGGTGTGCGGCAAGCAGGATGGGCCCCTGCACGAGCGAGAGCCGCCGACCGCGTACGAACGCCCAAAGGTGACCTTCGAAGAGGAGCGCGTGTACGTCGGCCCGCGACGAGCGTCCCTGCGAGGACGAAGACGATGGGTAGATCGCCGCCTCGTATCCAAAGGCGAGCGGCACGTGCTCGCCGGGTGCATCGAGCTCGCCGCCGCGTTGGTTCATCGCAGCGCCGCCACCCTCCGGGTCCGGTGCGATCTTCGTCGCAAGGGCTCTCTCCGCCACCCGGACGGCGATCTGTCGGGCCGTGGGGTCGAGCTCCTCGGTGGCAGCGTCGAGCATCGCCTGTGCACAGGTGTCCAGGAGTCGGCGTAGCGGGATCTGCCGGTCGAGCTGATAGACGACGGGTGCGCTCGCGGTGCCGTAGCAGCTCACCAAGATCGTGCTCCCGCGGCGCACCAGCGCGTATTCGATGGCGGCGGTTGCGAGCGGGAGCAGCGCTTTTCGCCTCGCGCCGATCGCCAGCGCCGTCGTGGCAGCCGTCAGCTCCGCGAGCGGCGGGATTCCTACGTCCAATCCGGCGCCGAGCAAGAGGTTGGCAATGCCGAGATTCGCCCGTTTTTGGGCGTATGAGAGCGATTCGTCCGGGTGGGCGACCATGTTGTTTTTCCAACGCGAGCTGGGAGCAAAATGGTACTTGCTGCGCTCGAAGCGGATCCAAAAAAGCGCGCGTTGGCGTATATGTTGACAGCGCAGGTTCCAGATGGGGGACGAAGCCAAACAATGGGTCGCCGTGACGGTGCTGGTGTTCCGCAGAGGGCGCATGTTGTCGATGCGTCGTGCGTCGACGCAGCAGGCAGGCCCTGGCTTGTGGGAAGGCGTGTCGGGTCGCGTCCGCTGCGGTGAAGATCCGATCGCCGCCGCGCGTCGTGAGGTCATCGAGGAGACGGGGCTTCGGGTGCGGGTTCTGACGCGGCCCATCACTGCGTATGCCGCGCTTCGCCGAGGAGAGCCCATGACGGTGATCGTCTTCGCGGCGGAGCATGAGGGCGGCGAGGTCACGCTCTCCGACGAGCACGACGACTATCGCTGGTGTGAGCGCTCGGAGCTCAGCGAGCTGGGAGCCCCCGTTCAGCTCGCGGATGCGGCACGCGCCGCCTGGCCTCCGTTCGACTAGGGTTCGCCGCACCGAGCCAGCTTCGCATGGCATTGAGGTACGCGGCGGTGCTGTGATGCGCCCTGAGGTACGCGGATGCGCGTTCGCGCAGCCCTCTGGCCGCGCGCGGGTCGGCGAAGAGGCGGGCCGCTTCTGCCGCCAGTTCATGCGGGTCGTCGTTCCGGACCACCGCACAGGCCCCTGCGACCGGCAACCCTGCGGCGGCTCGCTCCTGAGCCACCACCGGCAGCTCTCGCGCGAAGGCGTCCAGCATCTTGATCGGCAGGCCTCCGGTCGTCCGGCGGGGTACCCAGGCGATGTCCGCGGCCGCGTGAGCCTCTATGCGAGCGCGCTCTGAGCTCAGCGCACGAAAATCCACCGCATTCTCGATGCCACGAATGCGGGCAGCCCGCCGGGCAGGCCCGACATCGGAAACGGTGGCGACGAGGAGCCGGGCACCCGGAACGATGCGACGCAGGCGCGTTAGCGCATCGAAGAGGTCCTCCCAACCCTGATAGCGATCCAAGTTCCCCGCATAGAGACAGACGCGCGCATCCAGGGGCAGGCCGAGTGCGGCTCGAGCTTCGTGTCGATGCGATCGCTCAGCCGAGTGCGACCAAGGGACCGGTATGTAGCTTGCGTTCGGGAGCAGATTGGCAAGCGATGGCGCCACGGCCGCGACGCCAGCCGCCCGGGCGCAGACCGAGCGCTCGAGGGTGCTCCCGATCGCACCGATCGCTCGGCCGGCCACGCGCGGGAAGTAGACCGGCAGCTCGTGTGAGAGAGATGTGTGCGCGAAGTAATGAACTGGGGCGACGTTTGCAGCGAGCGAGGTCGCCGCAGCCTCGATGTGGTGTGCGACGATCGCACGCGGTTGCAGACGCCGAGCCAAATCCCGGATGGACGCGACGCCCCGAGCATCGAGCGCGACCTTTCCCCAGGACGGACCCGAGCGAAGAGAGCGAACCTTTGGGAAGTCCGGGATTCGGTGGTGGCCGTACGCCGTAACGCGCGGGTATGCGCCATGCGAATACGTCAGCAGATGTGTCGACGGATCGGAATCGACCGATGCGCTCAGCATCGCGTCGATGGCCGCTTGCGTGCCCTGATGGCTCGGAAAAGGCAGACATGCGACGTGCAGAATCATTCGATGTACCCGAGAGCGCGCAGCCGAGATTCGACGAAGGCTTCGTTCGGCTCGTTGCGCTGGCGCACTTGGCTCACATCCGGCAGCGGGCGTGGAGGGCCCTCCTCGGCATCGTTCAGGGCCTCCCAAAGGACGCGCCCCATGAAGGAGGTCGGCACCGAGACTCCGAGGCGGTGAAGCAAGGTTGCGCTCAGATCGGCGATGTGCGCCTCGATCTTGCCTCCGGGCCGGACCGTCGGCCCCGCCAAGCTCATGAAACCGTGGGAACGGTGGCTTCCGGGGAGGCTCCGGCCCTTCTTGCCGAGATACTCCTCGGGCGCGAGTCGCCGAAAGGGGCGCGGTTGCTGCGGAGAGCGACTGCGTCGCCACGGCGCTACGCTCGGCGGCTTCAGAGGCGCGCTCGGCATGAGGTTGTAGGAGTAGTCCGCGTCGAGGGCCAGATCGACGAGAAGGTCCGGCGCGCGTTCCAGGTACGGGCCATCGAACAGCTCTTCTCTCGGGACGATGTCTCGAAAGACCGGCCTTCCGGTCCATGGATCACGGGTGCCCAGGAGCTCCGCACGAACACGCAGTGCAGCTTCGCGCCTTTGCTCCGGCGGGACGATGCCCCGCGGCTCGCGACCCCTGACGTTCAAGTAGAGACCGGGGAAGTAGTTCAGCTCGTCGCTGAATGCGAGGGTCCCAGCCATGTCGATCGCGCCGAAGCGCAGGTTCGATTCGAGAAGGCTCGGGAGCCATGCGTTGCCCAAGCGAAAGACGCGCTCGCGAACGCGTGGCGGGAAACGGCGAAGCGCGAGCTCCTTCAGTTTGGCAGAGCCCGTCGTGCCCATCCTCCGGAATCGAAGAAGGCCGCGTTCCGCGAGGAGCCGATTGAGATACAGTACCTTGTCGGACGAGCCACCCGAGCCGTGGTCGCTCAGTACCGTCACCTCGGTGTCTGCGCCGCTCGCCTCGACCAAGGCGCCCACCGCTTGGTCGAGCGCTCGGTATACGCGGCGGAGCCCGTCGCGCTGTGGGCCCGTCACGCGCTCGGGGCGGCGCGGGGACCCGGGGTCGTGGTGCGCCCACAAGTAGTGCGAGGCGGTGTCGCTTTCACCGAAATACAGCGCAAAAACATCCCAGTCCTGGCGCCCGAGCAACCAGCGTGCCCAACCGGTCTTGCGGAGCACCCGCCGCTCGAGCGCACCCGGCAAACGGTCGATCCATCCGGGCTCGTCGGCGTGAAACTCGTCGACGTCGTCGAAAGTTGGGACCCCAAACTCACGAACGGTCTCGTCGTAGAGTGATGGCGGCCACATGAACGAACGGTCTGCTTCGAACGCCACGGGTGCGTCCCAGCCGCTCACGAAGATCCCATGCTCGAGCTGCTCGGGAGGCCAGGTGGCGGGGAAGCTCAGGCACGCACAGCGAAGCCCGAGCGCATCGAGCTGCGTGAACAGGGTGGGCGCCTCGCGGGCGGTGCCTCCGGTGAACCGAACCCGGTATCCCTTGCGTGTCGTGAAGTCGAAGACCCCGTGCCGCGCGGGATCGAGCCCCGTCAGGAACGTGGCCCAGTTGGGCAGCGTCGCGGGCGGCCGGACGGATTCGAGCGCCGCATACACCCCGCGGCTCATCAGGTCGTGCAGGTTCGGCAGGTCGCGCGACCCGAGTTGCTCGACGACCGCGAGATCCAAACCGTCCAATCCGATCACCAGGGCCCGTGCCGACACGGGACGATGCTAGCATTTCCTGACGCGAACGCGGACGCAGGCGCCTTCTACCGAGGAGACTCGGTCGGGATGCGCGGCACAGCGAGTGGGCTGGAGGTGGGTCGTATCGCGCCAGGAAGGGTCGTACCGACGGGTCCCGCTCGCGAGCACGGGCGTCGCGACCGTGTCTCCGGTCGCTGACGCGGACGCTGACCCGCGAGCCCGAAGGGCGAAGCCCGGCGCGAAGCGCCGCCAAGCCCGAGCGAAGCGAAGAGCGCGGCAGGCACGCGGCTCGCTCGC
>Ga0209536_100015809_pt1 | contig 10757 bp, 7 predicted proteins | sample DeeMarSeWOR28_12_FD_187461 | JGI IMG/M metagenome (GOLD analysis project Ga0209536, IMG submission 187461) | Marine sediment microbial communities from White Oak River estuary, North Carolina - WOR-2-8_12 (SPAdes) (version 2) | ecosystem: Environmental > Aquatic > Marine > Intertidal zone >...
AGACATAAGTGATGACAACGGTATTACACTGTGGTGCGTGGCCGACAATCTGAGAAAAGGGGCGGCCTTAAACGTGGTCCAGATAGCCGAGGAATTGCTTAATAAGGGAATTCTGAAATACTAGATGGAGTAAAGGCCAGTATCACGATGTGCGTCCTGAAGAAGCATCTGCCTTGCGACTATGTGGTCATGGCAAAGACAAAACTAAACGTTTCTACTTTGGACAATACCGCGTAGAAGTCTACCAAGAATGTCTGAACCCGTAATGACTCGCTTTTCATCACTCCACAATATGATAATATCTTCATCGATAACATCATCACCGTGGTGGATAGGAGTTACCTTCAAGCGGGGAATGGCATCACCTAATCTGGTTTTCCTATCATACAGGACAATTGGTCGATGGCAATGTGAATAAGGATTAAAACCGTTACTGGTAAAGAGTGCGTCTCTAAGGAAGCTATCAGATTTTAAGACCATTCTAGGCTCATTCAATTTATCTACCAAGATAATCCATTTTTTCTGTGATGCATTGACCAATTTTAAGAATTCGTCTGAACTGGATTTTTCGATAGGAGGGAATACAGGCTTGTTCGCTTGAAACTCCAGCTTTAATATACTTTTAGGATCGATTATTTCCCCTTCAGCTTCTACCGGTAAATCATCAATGCTAAGAAAGTTAAGGACACCCCTTCCCTCAGTGTGACCGATATCAGTCTCCGGAGAATTTACTTGCATCTTGACGAGCTCTCGCAGATCCTCTTCCTTGTAGTAGTTAATAGCCTCGGCGCCCAACCACTTGTCCAGGAAGAAAGCAGTTGGCTTGGCCACGGGAAACAAAACAATCTGATAAAAGCGGAGTACGGGTGACAGCAAAGAAGCCATTCTTATAGCACGGCGCGTAAAGTAAGCCTGCGGCATGATTTCACCGACCAGGGTGATAACCACTGTCGAGAATAAAAAGGCCAGGACTCCAGATAGTACTGAGCCAGATAGCAGTACTAGAAGTACATTGACAGCAACATTACCCCATAAAATGGTAACTAGAAGGAAGTTTGAGTCTTTTCGTAATGCAAGTACCCGACTGGCGGCCCTATTGTTCTTTGCAGCCTCCAGCTCAAGGCGAAGTTTACTTACAGTAAAAAATGCCAGGTTCAAACCGGAAAACATTGCATATTGAGAGATGCATAGAACTATCAACAACCACGTAAGCAGTTCCATATGTCACCTCACTCTATTATTCATACCCATTAGGCTAATCGTACGTACAAAGGAACACAGAACCCTATATCAGTTCATACGGGAACAATGCTAGCCGACTCTTTATAGACTGAATTTATTATATAGTACAACTGAATCATATATCCCGATGTTTGTTCAAGAGTGAGTACAGACACAGGAATTTACCTGGTAGTTTCGACGTCATACATCTGTCTTGCTGCTAGCATATAATGTCTATTGAGTGCGCCGGCGAGGCCTTCCTGCCAGGCGCCCCGCATTTCCAAGCAGTTTCTCCGGCTCTATAGTGAAGAGTCTGGCGCGGCTGATACGTCGCCTGCCCCAGCTAAACCAGTTGCCTACCCAGAACCGCCACAGGGCGACGATAATGACTACCCCCATTATTCCCAGCACGGCGAAGTATCCCCATGACCATTTTAACTCGGGCATGTTTTCAAAATTCATACCATAGATTCCCGCCAGCAGGGTGAGTGGCATGAAGATAGTCGCCACCATTGCCAGAGTCTTCATCACCTCGTTCTGACGGTTGGCTACCGATGACAGGTACGTATTCAAAGCATTGTCAGCCCTGTCCCGTATTGTCTGGTTCAGGTCTTCTATCCTTACCATGTGGTCGTAGATGTCACGATAGTACATCAGCGCTTCTGCTTTTATTTGTGGAAAACCACCGCGGCTGATTCTGTTTAAAACGTCTCGCTGGGGGACCATAACCCGATGTACTCGGAGAGTCGAGCGCTTGAGTTTGAGGATTGCTTCCAGGGTCGTTTGCTGCGGATAGCGAATCGTCTCTTCCTCAATTTCCTCGGCGACATCACTCATTTTGTCAATCGTGGGCATGACATTATCGATTAACGCATCAATCATGGTATAGGCGAAGAAATCGGCACCACGCCTCATCGGACGACCATCTGCAATGACCAGTTGTCGGATAGACTCGACACTATAGAGGGGATAATTATGGTTGCTCACCACGAAGTGGGGGCCAAGGAAGACCGCCAGTTCAGCCGTCTCTACTATCTCTGTTTCCACTGCGTGGTTAATGCCATGGACTACAATGAACAGGTACTCACCAAAATCATCTACTTTCGGTGGGTGGATATTGGGGCTAACACAGTCCTCAACAGCGAGATGGTGCAGACCCAGTTCCTGCTCCAGGAACTCGCCGTCTTCCTGCGTGGTCTCCGAGATGTCTATCCAGAGCAGACCTTCCTTCGATTCATGAGCACTCTTGATATCCTCCCGACTGAGGTCTTGATGGAGCTGTCCATCCGGGCTTAAATAATAGGCCTTACATGCCATGAAGCACCTCCTCAGTTAGTTCTGTCAAACAGACATTATCACGGTCCAACTAATGACGCCGTGCTATTTTATGGCCTCAACATCATAGTAATGCCTGTCATACTGTTTCCCTGTCTCGTCCATGTATGAATCGGATGAAGCCTGGATATCTAGTTGCCTGAATGCTATAAAGAGCTTCTCCAGCTCTTCTTTCGTCGAATAGTGGTGTGGTACATCTTCCTCTGTTTTCTTCTCCCCGAGAAAGGTATTTTTCTCGATTTCCCTGCCCAGCCCGTATGAGGAATCCTCGACCGATAAAAAGTCCGTAATTACCATCCCGCCCGGTTTCAGCACCCTATGTATTTCTTTAACAGTCTCCTGAATCCCCCCCGATGTCCCGTGATAGATGGTCCAGGTACATATGACGGCATCGAAGAAGCTTTCCGTAAAGGAAATACTTATCATATCGTGCTGTTTGAAATGAATGTTACGTAGTCCAAGCGCTTCTGCTTTCTCCCTGGCGATGCCGATGCCTGTTGGGGACATGTCGGTGGCGTATACCTCGAACCCCTTCTGTGCCAGGAAGATACTGTGCTTGCCGGTACCGCACCCGAGGTCCAGCACCTTCTCATACCCCTTTTTCTTGAAGGACTCCAATGCTCTTATTATCTTGGGTAGGATGTCATACTGGAGGTCTCCCTGTTGTCTGTATATCCGCTCCCAGCCTGTTGCCTTCATGATTATTGCTCCGTCATTACATTGTGGGTCATACGGTCTACTCATCGTCGCTGCGTATTGCAGCGATGACGAAAACAATCGGAACGATAGCTATCAGGACTGCCCGCAACCAGATTATATTCACGAAATTTACTGCCAGGATTACCACCGCTACCTCGGCCACTATAAAAGCGGATATTACTAGCAGAAAGCGTCTCAATGTATGTTACTCCTGTTGTCCAGTTATGGCAGTCTAGCATTCTTGCCAACAAACTTCAATATCCGGATCAATGCGGTAGTTTACTACCCATGATTGACCCCTGCTTGGAGGTGTTATATAATCAAAGTGGATAATCCCCAGGCGAAGAAGAGGGGCGATTTTGCACGAAAGTTGCGGAGTTTTTGGCGTCTATTACCCTGGTGAAGACGTAGCCCGCCTTACCTACTTCGCTTTATTTGCTTTACAGCACCGTGGTCAGGAAAGTGCCGGCATCGCCGTTGCCGACGGCAAGCGGATGGAGGTTGCCGGTGGCATGGGACTTGTGTCCCATGTTTTTACTGAAGAAACTCTGACCGGACTCGTCGGGCATATCGCTATCGGCCACAATAGATATTCCACTCGTGGTTCAAGCCGGATAGCTAATGTACAGCCCTTCATTGCAGGTCAGGGTGATAGTGCCCTAGCCATTGCCCACAACGGTAACATCGTTAATGCCGAGCACCTGCACGAAGAGCTCGTACAGGAAGGCCAGACCTTCCATACCTCCACGGATACCGAGGTAATCGCAAATCTTATAATCTCGTCTCCGGAAAAGGAATGGGTAGACAGGATTCGTTATGCCATGCACCGCCTTCAGGGGGCTTATTCACTATGTCTTATGACCAGGGATAGCCTATTTGCCGTACGCGATCCCTGGGGTGTACGACCACTCTGTCTCGGGTCTATCAACGGGGGCTACGTAGTGGCTTCGGAGAGTTGTGCCCTGGACCATATCGGAGCTGAGTTTATCCGTGAAATTAAGCCGGGAGAGATTATCCATATCAGTCATAACGGGCTTGAAAGTTATCTGGAAGAGTCGGACAGGAAAGCCCTGTGTATTTTTGAATACATCTACTTTGCCCGACCTGATAGTATCATTAATGGTAGGTTAATATATCCAATTAGGCAGGCTATGGGCGCCCAGCTAGCCGAAGAGTACCCGGTCGAGGCTGACTTGGTGATGGGCGTTCCTGATTCGGCGACGGCTGCCGGTATCGGTTATTCGCACCACACAGGTATACCTTTCTGCGAGGGCCTGCTTAAGAACCGTTACGTAGGACGTACTTTTATCGAGCCGGACCAGCGGATAAGGGACCTTGATGTTAGGCTGAAGTTTAATCCGCTGCCGCAGATGCTAGAAGGTAAACGTCTGGTGGTGGTGGATGACAGCATTGTCCGTGGCACCACCACTCCCAAGGTGGTCAACCTGCTGAGGCGGGCTGGCGTCAAACAAATACATATGCGCATCTGTGCCCCACCAATACGATATCCCTGCTTCCTGGGTGTAGATATGGCTACCAGGCGTGAGCTTATCGCTGCCAATAAAAGCGTTGCAGAAATTCGCGACTTCATCGGGGCCGATTCGCTTGGCTACATGAGTATCGAGGGCTTGCTTAAATCAGCAAGTATGCCCCGGGATTCATTTTGCCTGGCCTGTTTCACCGGTGATTATCCGATGGCGGTCCAGCTTGAAATGGACAAACTTGCGCTTGAAGCTCCAGGTAGAGCACTTCAGTAGGAAGGGTGTCGCCCGTCTAGTTTTGCGGGCATGAGCTTGAATGCGTTCAAAACGGGAGCCTTGTTGGGGGAGTGAATAGCAATTAAACCGATAAGGGGGAGAAAATGCCAGGACTTTTCGGCTTGAGTGTCGATCCTAAGGAATACAGTGACGACTTCCTGCAGGACCTTTTTTGGGAGACATTCTACCAGCAGCATCTGGGTGAAGAATATGCCGGACTTGCCACCTATGCTGGAGGAGAGATTAAGATACGTACCCACCGGGGACTGTTCAGGCCAACCTTTAGTGAAGACCTGGTTGGTCTTGAGGGAACAGAGGGGATCGGTTATTGTGGCGATAACAGGGAACCAGTCCTGGCAGATTCGAAACTTGGTGAATTTGCAGCTTGCTTCTCTGGTAATCTCATAAATCGAGAGGAGTTAGTGGAAGCATATAAAGCAGATGGTCATTCCTTTGCCTGGGAAGGGCAGTGTATTGAGCTAATTGTTAAACTGATTGCTCAGGGAGATGGAGTAGTTGATGGTATAAAAAGAATGACAGATAAAATAGAAGGAGCCTACTCCCTCCTGATACTTACTCATGAAGGAATATATGCAGCTTGTTGTCCCACTGGTCATTGGCCTCTGGTTATTGGCGAAAAAAAGGGTGCAATGGCCATTACTACTGACCCGAGTGGTTTTCATAACTGTGGTTTCACTCCTCTCCGTGACTTGGAGCCGGGCGAGATTGTACTGTTGAAAAACGGCCGACTGGAAACGAAAGAAAAAATGCCGACTACCAGGACTCAGATTTGTTCTTTTGTGTGGGTCTATACGAATTTTCCGGGAGCAGTTTTTCAAAATATACCGGTTACCGCGGTCCGAAAGAGACTGGGGGCTATTCTGGCTCGCCGGGATATTGAGAAGGGGTTTATTCCGGATATAGTTGCTCCAATTCCCGATTCTGGCAGGTTCTGTGCTATTGGATATGCTCAGGAGTTTGTCCGACAGATGAATGAAGGAAAGGTTGAAAAGGCTCCCGTGTATGATGAAGTTCTGCTTAAATACCCATACGCTGGCAGGAGCTATATCCAGTTAACCCAGGAAAAGAGAGAAACTTACGCTCACACCAAGCAATTGGTCAGCGGAGAAGACTACAGCGGGAAAGTATTGGTGGTTTGCGATGATTCGATCAGGCGGGGGACCCAGACTCAACGGACCACCATTCCTAAGATTAAGAAACTTGGTTTCAGTGAAATTCATCTCAGGGTTTCCAATCCAGACTCTCTGTCATATTGCCCTTGGGGTAAAAGCGTTAAAAAAGGAGAACTCCTGGCTGCTCGGATTCCGGATTTCAAGGAAAGGGCTGCCTTTCTGGGCGTTGACAGTGCAGAGCACCCTACCATTGAAGAATTGGCTGAGGCTATCGGTCTCCCGGTAGAGATGCTCTGTGTTGATTGTGACCTACCCACATCTGATTGACACTTCTTCGCATAATAATTGAGCTGAAGACCGTAAGTAGCCACCTGTTGCTCCAAATGCAGCAGCCTGATATACTATCGCAGATTAGTCTCTGCACTACAGTAAGCGAGTCAATATGGGCGTTCGTCTGCGAAATTATCAGCATCCCACTGATTTCGACCGCGTTGGGCAGTTCCTGATTGACACCTACCAGCCCGGTGACCAGCACGCTAACTGGCTCCAACCACGTTGGGAGTACATGCATTACCACCCACTGCTCGATGAGTTGGGTGAGTCGGCACTGGCAAAGATAGGGGTATGGGATTCCGACGGGAAAATTGTTGCCGTGACGCACTTCGAGCACAGGATGGGTGAGGTATTTTTTCAGATACATCCGGATTTCACGCAACTTAAGCCCGAGATGCTGGAATATGCAGAGGACTATCTCAGTGCCGAATCGAATGGCGGACGACGGTACGTCAATGTCTTCGTCAATGACTTTGATACTGAGTTCGAGTCTATCGTTGAGTCCCGCGGCTACCACATAGTCGACGGTGTTTCGGACTGCTGGTCAATATTTGAGATACCCCACCCCTTTCTACCCATTAGCCTGCCTGATGGCTTCAGGCTGCAAAGCTTGGAGGATGACAATGACCGCTGGAAACTCAGCCGCGTAATCCATCGCGGCTTCAACCACCTCGGAGAACCACCCGAAGACTGGCTGGCGCAAAGGGTAAAGATGCAGTCAGCCCCCAATTACCGGAAAAATCTGAACATAGTAACGGTAGCTCCCAACAGGGACTATGCCTCCTACTGCGGCATGTGGCACGATAAGGCCAACAGGGTTGCCTATGTCGAGCCGGTCTGCACCGACCCCGACTATCGCCGTATTGGTGCGGGCACGGCCGCAGTGCTGGAAGGTATCAGAAGATGCGGAGAGGAAGGTGCCACTGTTGCCTTCGTTGGCTCGGAGCAACCGTTCTATCTCTCTATGGGATTCAGAAAGCTCTTTGGTATCAACCTGTGGACAAAAAACTGGGAGACCTGACCACCGAGTTATCACTGAAAGAACATCGGAATGTTTGATTCAGCCATGCGTATAGTTATTTGATATTGTTTACCTTTTCTCTTTTATTGGGTTAATGCGTCTGTTAAGCATTCAGATTATCAGTCAGATTACAGACGCCATCAGCATCTCTTTGTGGCCGAAAGACTTCTGCAAGCATCCACTATAAAAAATGATTTATATTAATAATCTCGTTGTGGGTAACCTGGATCATCCCACGCATCAATTCGGTATGTCTTAAACACAATTAAAAGATAGGGTGTAAAATTTGTCCCCGTGAATTCCAGGGGGTCATACCACATTTTGAAATTTGGGTCGGTGGTCTTAGGTTGCCGGTGCTCGTAAAAAGTACTTCGAACGAAATTTGCCACATCCTGGCCTTCGATATAACCTGTGAATTGGGGCATGTAGTTAGGGTCATACGTCGAAGGAATTGGCGATTTGGGTTCCATTGTGACATTTACGATTGATATTCTGGTTTCACGCTCCTCGCCAGCGAGTCTGTGGGCATCGTCGTATACTACCGTTGCGGTAAGATTAAATACTTTATCTCCTTGTTCGGAAACATCACCTTCAATAGTCACCGTAATCCCGCCGGAGGAATCTGTTGGCGGCATGAAGTATTGATTGGTAAAATGCGTTCCGTCCCAACTCGTGGTTGGTTGACCGCTGTAAACGCTCAGAGTCCTCCCTTCAGCGTAAGAAGTGTAGCCGTCCGACTGATGATAAGTGGTATCGCCTCTGACACCGACATAAAGATGTGTTGTTTTTTGGATATAGCTCAAAAAGTTGACAGAACCTGGTTCGACACTGATCACGGCGGTGGCAGAAGCCAGTACGGGGGCATCAGCTTCTTCTGATTCACGTAACTCGACCTTTATCGTATATTGGCCGTCCTCGGTAAAGGCATGAGTTACCTCATTGAAAAGCGGGACAACCAATCCTGTCTCATCTCCGAAATCCCAATGGTAGTAAGGATTCAAAGGGAGGTATTTTGGAAACGTGCTTTCTGCAATGAACGTGTAATCACTGTTAGTAACCAGTGGAGATTCATCAGGTGCCTTTATGCTGAGGCCCAAGTGAGTGATTGTGACCTGGGATTCTCCAGTGATTGTTTTACCACCGGCAGTAACATTGACCCTAATTGAGTAATTGCCAACGTCGTCGAAGTAATATCTCATATAGTTCGTGCTTGTCGTGCCACCTCCACCAAACACCAGCGGATTATCTCCCAAGTAACTTATTTGCCATTTATATGTGTAACTACCTTCTGGTAAAGATGAGCCTACCACTTCGGCAGTGAATGTATAAGTTTTACCCACTTCTCCATTGGTAATTTCAGAGGGATCGATGCGTATTGAACGGACCATCACTAAGGCGGAGTATACTCCGCAGCTCACTTCCTCATCCGTGCCCGAAGCACCAATAATCCGCACTGTTACCGTCCACTCTGCCGCCTTTGTGAAATGAATTGTGCACCGTGCATCTTCGAATTTCGTATCACCTACGCCGGACGTAGCATCCCTGACATCGAAAACGTATCCCAGGTCTCCTTCAGTCGAGGTCGGCATGCCCTCGTAAGATGCTTCCCATTCGTAGTCATAATCGCCGTTCGGTGATTCTCTTCCCGGAGCAGCAGTGAAATTTATCATTTCATTGAGGAGTGCATATTGAACCAATACTGGGCTCAATCCCCCCCCTTCAGGAGCATCAGGAAACCCTCCCTGTGGAGTTGTAGAGTCATCCCCATATTTTGCACCTATATCATCAGGACATCCGGTCAATAGGATAGTGGTCAAGACCACTAGAACAGAAAGTGTTATTAAGACTGTTTTCTTCACAGACATTTTATCCTCCGCAGCAGGAGTTTCTGTCTCTGGTGTTTTCGTGACAGTATTGAGAGGATTTTAGCTCTATGCAGTACTGAGTTAATACCCACAGTCTAGAGGCTAACTAAAGTGATGTCAAGGCGTGAAATGGCCCATTGAACAAACACGCAGAGTCAAAGTATGGAGAAAGTAATTACGAGCCAAACATCGGGATGACGACCAGGGCGTATTATATTGACATAACATGACACCGGGCTTGTCGAAACAGACTCGCTGAGATAGAATAGGAGTATTCTGTGGTCTTGTGTCAGACCGGTCTTAATCAGGAATAACCAGAGGTGTTGAGTTGAAAGCAGATTTAGCCAAACTGGAGAGGGCTTTTAATCCCGAGGTACTGGTTGTGGTGGGGGATTCCGGGTTCTTTCAGTGGCTTCGGGGCAGCGCCGATTTCAAGGGTAAGCTCTACTCCGTGCAGGTAAATCCTAAAACAATCAAGCAAATCGAAGAAATGGGGATTAAAAACTACACCAGCCTGCTGGATATTACGGAGCCAATAGACCTGGTGATAGTTGCGGTGGGGCGGAAGTATGCCCTTCAGGTACTGGAGGACTGTATCCAAATGGATGTGGCAGCAGCCCATTTTTTCACGGCTGGTTTTACCGAGACCGATACCGAGGACGGGGCTGACCTGGAGCGTGCTCTCACCGGCCGCGCCATTGAGGCCAACTTTCACCTTATCGGCCCTAACTGCATGGGGATATTCAATCCTGGCGTTGGCCTGAGGCAGAATTTGGGGCAATACGTCGGAACGACAGGCCCGCTTGGTTTCATATCGCAGAGCGGCACCCATGCTATCAACTTCAGTCTCGAAGCCCACCTGCAAGGGGTCGATATCAGCAAGTCGGTCAGCTTTGGCAACGGGACGGTGCTTGATTCGGCCGAGTACCTGGACTACTTCGGTTGTGATGAAAATATCAGGGCGATTGGTATGTATCTGGAAGGGACGCGGGACGGCCAGCGACTCCTCGAGGTGCTGCGGGAAGTCTCTCTAAAGAAACCAGTGGTTGTCTGGAAAGGGGGGCGTACCGAAGGAGGCAGTAGGGCGGTTGCCTCCCATACGGGCTCTCTGGCGGTCTCTCAGGACATCTGGACGGCGGCGATGAGGCAGGGTGGGGCGATTCCGGTGCTGGGAATGGATGAGTTGATTGATACACTGAAAGCCCTGCTCTATTTAAAGCCGGTTTATGGAGACCGGGTTGTCCTGGCGGGGGGTTCGGGGGGACAGTCTGTGGCGATTACCGATGCTTTCACCGAGGCAGGATTAGAGGTGCCTTCACTTAGCCAGGAATCATTCGATAAATTTGAGGAGTTCTTTACCGTAATCGGTGGCAGCTACCGTAACCCGATTGAT
>Ga0209536_100015810_pt1 | contig 10757 bp, 9 predicted proteins | sample DeeMarSeWOR28_12_FD_187461 | JGI IMG/M metagenome (GOLD analysis project Ga0209536, IMG submission 187461) | Marine sediment microbial communities from White Oak River estuary, North Carolina - WOR-2-8_12 (SPAdes) (version 2) | ecosystem: Environmental > Aquatic > Marine > Intertidal zone >...
TACTCGCGGGAATTTACTACCCTGAAGGGTATGCAGCAAGGTCTTTAAGCTGATTCGCTCTTACGCCGCAAAAGGATCACACAACAACGCGCCAGCCTTCATGATTCTTCATGGTTAACAATATTCTTGGTTCCAGCCACAGGTCGGGCTGTGTGCATCTGTATCCATCCTGTGGCTGATGTTGGGAGTTATAGCTCTTCTTGGCACATTCAGAACCGATTTTGGCTACTTATGTTGGGCTTTACAGCCGATATGTAAACTATTAGTATTGTAGCCCTTAGAGTACGGAATGCAGATTATGGCCAAGTGCAAACCCGAGATTTCGGTCGTCGTGCCGCTGTTGAATGAGCAGGATAATATCGGTCCTCTGTACGAGCAGATCACCCGGACGCTGGGCGGTGAGTACAGCTACGAGGTGCTGTTCGTAGACGATGGCAGTTCTGATAACAGTGTTGCTGTGCTCAAAGGGCTGCTGGAGACCGACGGCAACGTCCGGATCATCTGCTTTCGCAGAAACTTCGGCCAGACCGCGGCGCTCAGCGCGGGCTTTGCCTACGCACAGGGTAAGATCATCGTTGCGATGGACGGTGACCTGCAGAACGACCCGGCCGATATTCCCAAGATGATCGAAAAGCTCAACGAAGGGTACGACGTCGTCAGCGGCTGGAGGAAGAAGAGGCATGACCGCGCCCTGACAAGGCTGCTGCCCTCCAAAGTTGCCAACTGGCTGATCTCCAGGATCACGGGCGTCAAACTCCACGACTACGGCTGCACGCTCAAGGCGTATCGCACCGAGGCGCTGGCCCAGACGGAACTGTACGGCGAGATGCACAGATTTATCCCGGCCATAGCGAGCTGGAGCGGAGCCAGGATCGCCGAGATGGTCGTCAATCACAGACCGAGAACCGCCGGCGTCGCCAAGTACGGTCTGGCTCGGACCTGGAAGGTCGTGCTCGATCTTATCACGGTCAATTTCCTCGGCTCGTATTCCACCAAGCCGATCTATGTGTTCGGCGGTCTGGGCCTGATCAGCGCGGTCGGCTCGATCCTGCTGGGTCTGACCGTGATCTTTCAAAAGGTCAATTTCCAGACCGACATGAGCGGCAACCCACTGCTTGTTCTCACCGGCGTGCTGATTATCGCCACGATCCAGTTTGTCCTGATGGGCCTCTTGGCCGAGCTTCTGGTCCGGACATATCACGAATCGCAGGGCCGGCCGACCTACGTCATCAAGGAAATCCTCGAACGATCCGAAGGTAAGGAAGAGAAGAAATGAGCAAAGATGCTCGACGAAGAAGGCCGGTCAGGCATGCGCCGCCGCCCAAAAAGGAAGGGCTCTCACCCGAAAGCCGAGCCAGGTTGATGCGCATCATTCCGCTGGTTGCCGTGACGATTCTGGCGGCGATTCCGTTTGGGATCGGCAAATATTTCGAGTTCAGCACTATCGATCCGTTCGACAGTGGATCCTATATCCATTCGGCCGCCCGTATCCTCGATGGCGCCAAAATCGGCGTGGATGAGAAACCCACTGCCCAGTTGGGCACGTTGCTCGTGAATCTGTTAGGCGTCCGGCTGTTCGGATATAACGAAACCGGCCCGAAGCTGATCCAGACCCTTTTTCAGGCCGCAGCGCTGGTGCTCATGTTCATGGCCATGCGAAGGCTTTACGGCACATTAGCGGCCGCGGTGGGCGTCATCGTCGCTTCGATGTATCTTTCCTGGGCTTTCTTCGCCAAGACCGGCAACGTGAAAGAACAATACATGATCGCGACCATGGTGATTGGGGTAAGCTGTTTTGTCTTTTATCAACTGAGCAACAGGTGGTGGCAGGCCCTTGTCGCGGGAGCCGTCCTGAGCTGGGCGCCGCTGTTCAAGCCGACAGGCGTCACGGCCATCGGCGCTATCGTATTGTTTGTCATTCTCCAGCCGATCCTGAAGAACAAAACATGGAAACAAACCGGCAAGGATATCCTGCTGCTGTTCGGCGGCGCGTTCGCGGGGATTCTTCCGCTGTATATCTGGATGCTCGGCTGGGGCGTACAGATGGCGGTGCCTTATGCATTCATCTGGCAAACCCTGGCCGGTTTTATACCGTCCGGCTCTGAGGCTGAAGAGGTCAAGGCCGCATCAAATTATGTCACCCGTAGCCGCGAATTCGTACCCTTCTCACTTCAGTATCGCAAAGTCATGTACCACTACGGAAAAGCCATTATGCCCATCGTGCTGGCGTGTTCGGCCATTATCGTTGGAATCATTCGATGGATCCTGTCACTGTGGACGAAAAAACAATCGCACCGGACGACGTACGACCGTCTCCTTCTGCTCTTCGGATTGTGGTGGATTCTGGACATGGCCTTCGTCTGGATCAGCCCAAGGTCTTACGTACAATACTACCTGCCGCTGAATGCTTCAGCCGCGATGCTCGGTGGGTACGGAGTTGCGGTTTACTGGGAAAAAGCAAAGAACGCTGCAAACAAAACCGGGTGGCTGGTTGGAGGAATAATAGGCCTGCTGCTCATGGTCGGACTGTCGTGGCATGTTTTGTTCGAACCTGCCAGCGGAAGATCTTCCGACAGCTATCAGTATATGCTCCGAACTGCGGCCCAGCGCCGCAAAGGCGGCGGGAGATTTCGGGGCGAGGGAACGGGAGAATACATCCTGACGCATTCGGAATCGACCGACAAAATATACGTCTGGGGCTGGATCCCCGGCATCTATGTCAAGGCCCAGCGATTCAGCGCTGCGTCGCGTGCCTGCTGTCTGCCGCGGCCCGCCCCGGCGATCCTGGCGGACATGATCGATGAGCTATTGACCGAATTCAATGAGGAGATGCCGAAGTTTATCGTCGATACCCGCAAGCGCCATATCCCGGTCGAGCGCCCTCCGTACGAACTCTGGCCTATTGTACGCTACCAGGGCATGAAACAGGAGACGTTTCTATCGCCGGATGAAAACGCCGTAGCCGCATACGAAAAGAATTGGGCTGAAATTTTGCGCAGAGACTTCGGCGATGAGGAGGCCGAACGGTTCAACATCTTAGCGCCTCTGAGAAAGTTCGTTAGAGAGAACTACGGAATTGTAGGATTGAGACAATACCAGGTAACTCGAGACGGCAAGTTGTTTCATCCGGTGTTCGGCGAAGAGGTTCTATTCGAGCTCAAAGAAAAGTGAGACGTGCGGCCCGGGAACATGGGAATGACAATGCTCATGGATGAGAATCTCAAGAAACAGCAGGAACTTTACGACGAAGGCTGGCGCAAGGAGCTGAAGATCGGCAAGGAGGAGCGCGGCAACCTTCAGACCAATCTGGAATTTCTTGACGAGGCGGGTGTGCTCAAGGTAAACGACAGAGTTTTGGAGATTGGCTGCGGTATAGGCAGCGTGGTATTTGAGCTGAGCAACCAGGGATATGAAGTCACTGGTACCGACATCTCTCGCGAGGCAATCAGCTACGGGCAGAACAAATACGGTGACATCCGTCTGGAAGTGCAGGCGGCGGAGAACCTGGAGTATGACGACGAGTCTTTCGATGTTGTGCTGAGCTTTGACCTGTTCGAGCATGTCGCCGCAACCGACAAGCATCTCAGCGAGGTAAGGCGGCTTCTGCGTGCCTCGGGACACTATCTCTTCCAGACGCCCAACAAGTACAGCAATGCGATCTACGAAACGCTCTGGACGAAGTCACTGCAATGGCGTCGATATCATCCGTCGCTGCACTCGCCCGGACAACTGAAGCGGCGGCTGGCCAAGCACGGATTTGAGACGCGCTTTGTCAAAATGAATCCAATCAACGAATTCACGCTCAAAAAATTGCAGAAACTCGGGCCGGTAGGTTATGTGTTCAAGAAGGTGAGTTTTCAGAGGTTGCCTCTTGTGCTACAGACAAACCTCTATGTTATCGCTCACAAGATAAGCGACTGAGAGACACCCAACGCGATCGTGCTGTTCTCGCAGCTTGCCAATGAAGATCTTGATGCTCAATTATGAATTTCCACCGATCGGGGGCGGAGCAGCCAACGCTCATCTGCGTCTGTTGACGCAATATGCCCACAACACCGACCTGCGAGTCGATGTGTTGACGTCGGCGCCGAAGCCCGGTGTTGTGAGCGAACAGTTCTCTGAGAACATCGCAATCCACAAGGTCGGCATTCACAAGAAGGATCTCCACTTCTGGCGAAAGGTGGAAGTGATTGAATGGCTCGTTAGAGCCAAATCTCACTACCGCAGATTGCTGAGACAAGACGGCTATGATCTGGTTCACGCGTTTTCAGGTTTTCCCACGGGCTGGCTGTGCTACCGGGCCAAAGGTGGGCCGCCGTATATCATATCCCTGCGCGGATCGGATGTGCCGGGCCGGCATGCGCGGCTGCAGCTTGAGTACAAGATTCTCGCGCCGGTGTTTCGCCGAATCTGGAGAAATGCCGCCGCTTTGGTGGCGTGCAGCGAAGGATTGAAAGACCGTGCGCTGCGCTTTCTGCCCTCGGTCTCGATAGACGTGATACCGAACGGCGTTGAGATCGAGAAGTTTCATCCCGGTCAATCGGGCGAAACATCGGACAAGCTCAGGCTCCTTACGGTGGGCCGGTTGTCAGCCACCAAGCGAGTCGAGATGCTTATAGATGCCGTCGAGATCCTGCACATCGACGGCGTCAAGCTCCATCTTACAGTCGCCGGCGGCGGACAGTTAGAGCCGCAGTTGAAAGATACTGTTTCGAACCGAAACCTTGGCGAGATAGTCGAGATAGCCGGCCGGATCGATCCGGAGAAGATGCCGCACCTCTACCGTGAAAGTGACATCTTCGTCAGCGCGAGCCTGCAGGAGGGAATGAGCAATGCGATGCTCGAAGCGATGGCATCGGGACTTCCGATAATCACGACCCGTTGCGAGGGAGTCGATGAGTTGATAGCCGACAATGGCGTAATTGTCGAACGTGCAAATGCCGAAGAAATTGCCGGGGCGGTAAGGACCGTGGCCGACAATCCGCAGATGCGGACTGACATGGCCGTCGCGGCCAGGGGCCGCGCCAAGCATTATACGTGGAGCCGGGTCGCCGACGAGTATCTCAGTCTTTATGAAAGAGTGAAATGATACCCTTCAGGGTACTAAATTCGCGCGAGTAAGACCATAGCCTGTTATTGTAAAGCTACTTACCAGCGCAAGAACGCGAATTTTCAATAAGGAGCACTAGAGTATCAGGGTTTTGCATGTGATCGACCACCTGGGATACGGGGGCGCGCCGGTTGCCGTCAAGAATATCGTTGAGAATCTTGACCGCGATCGCTTCGAGGCCATTGTCTGCGCGTTGCGGACCAACCCCAGAGCTCTGCCTCTTGCATCGAAGCTTGTCAATCTTGGGCAGCACAAGTACAATCCGTTTGCATTTCTGGCGATTGCCAGACTCTGCAAAGAGCATAGGATCGACATCATCCACGCCCACCTGCAGAAGTCGGTGGTGAGCTGTTTGCTCTCAGGTCTCTTCTGTGATGCAAAGATTATCATTCACGAGCACGGTCCGATCTTTCGTGGCGGGACTGGTGTTATCTATCGTTTGCTTCTTAAAGCATTGAGTCCCAGGGCCGCGGCAGCTATTGCGAACTCCGAAGCAACGAGAGACGCGTTGATCCGAACGGCACGCCTCGACGAAGCATCCGTCTTCACAGTGGGCAATTTCATCGACTTCGAGCGATTCAACTGCACACGCTACGATCGTGACAAGGCGAGGGAGACACTGGGTATCGAAGCCGATCGAACAGTCGTAGGATTCGTGGGCAGGCTCGACAGCTGCAAAGGGGTGGACGTATTAATCGATGCAGCGGCGATTCTATGCCCGGAAGATGAACGATACCATTTTGTTATCGTCGGCGAAGGCGCACAGCGGCGACAACTCGAGGCGATGGTCGCTCGGTTGGGGCTTGGCGAAGCAGTCACCTTCACGGGACTGTGTGAAAATCCGGCTGAGATTATCAGGGCATTTGATCTCGCCGTTGTCCCGAGCAGGCGCGAGGCATTCGGCATCGCCGCCGTCGAGTTTATGCGAATGAAGGTGCCGGTCATTGCCTCGGCGGTAGGGGGGCTGACTGAGGTTGTCCGCCACGAGAAGACAGGAATCCTGCTGGAGGAGCTGATCGCCGGGCGTATCGCCGAGGCTGTCCGCCGGCTCCTCAGGGAAAGCCCTTTGCGTGAAAGGTTGATCGATGAGGCCGAGGTATTCTCTCGAAAGTTCGACGGACAAGAGCAACTGAGGCAGATAGCCGATATATATGAGAAGTTGTCCCCGTAGAACGGGGGTGTTGAGTTTTTATGCAAGACGAAAATCAGATACAATTTAACAGGCAAGTCAATGACGACCTTAGCCGGAAATATGAGCGTCTGCACGGCGACATATTCAACGATATCGAGCAGAGGCGGCTGCGAAAGGCCTTGAAGAGGGCGGCTGAGGCCGTAAAAACCGGTGCCGACCCTGTCTATGCGCTCGATTATGGATGCGGATCGGGCAATCTGACCGGGCACTTGATAGAGCTGGGTATTAGAACAGTCTCGGCGGATATATCCGAAGGTTTTCTGGATTTAATCAAACGCAATTTCTCCCAGACGGGCCTGTCGGAGGTGCTGGCGATCAATGGAAAGGACCTGTCCGGCATCGAGGACGCCCGATTCGATCTGGTGGCAACCTATTCGGTGCTGCATCACGTACCCGACTATCTGGCGATAGTCAGCGAGATGTGCAGGGCGCTCAAGCCCGGCGGGGTGATCTACATCGATCACGAAGTTCATGAGTCGTATTTCGACAGGACAAGCGAGTATGTGGAGTTCCTGAAGAAGGCCAGACCGGCGGTCGATCTCAAAAGGTGTCTCAGACTGCTTCTGGATGTCAGGGGGTACAAACACATAATCAGGCGGCTGATGGACTCGCGATATAAGCGAGAGGGTGACATTCACGTATGGCCCGATGATCACATAGAATGGGACAAGATCGAGCAGCTCCTGGTTTCGAAGAACTTCGAGGTCGTCCTGAAAGAGGATTATCTATTGTACAGGAGCATCTATGACGTCGCTGTATACAACGAATACAAGAACAAATGTGTCGATGAAAGACTGCTTGTGGCACGCAAGCAGACATAGGGGAACTGCGTCATGGCGGAAGAAACCAAAGAATCTGATGCTTTTTTTGACCACTTCAGCCGGCAAGACAAACCCACCGGCATGGGAATGCGGCTGACCAGGGCTCTGGCGCATAGGATATTTGGCTACATACAAGCTGCGCGGGGCAGCAGCATCCTGGAAATAGGACCGGGTCGAGGCGACTTTGCCGACATCTGCCTCAAGGAGGGCATGGATTATTCTGCAATCGAAGCCAATCGGCAGATGGCCGAGTCACTCGAAGAAAGGGGAGCAAGCGTTGTCAAGGCGATGGTCCCGCCGCTTCCGCCTCTGGAGAAACAATTCGATGTCGTTGTCATGATCAATGTCATGGAACACATGAACAGCATGGCCGACGCACTGCAGATCAGTCAGCAGATAAGAGACGTACTTAAGCCGGGCGGCAAATTTGTAATATGTTCGCCCGATTATCTGAACTGGCGCCGAAATTTTTTCAACTGCGATTTCTCTCACAACTACGTTACTACAAGACGCAGACTTGAACAGCTTCTGATCAATGGCGGTTTTGCCAACATCCGGAGCCGCTATCTTTGCGGTCATATGGCCGGGCCGATGTCCTTGCTCCTGACGGCGGTGGTTTCTCGTCTGCCTTTCGGGCTGCTCAACGCAATCTTCCCCGATAGCAGGATCTTCTACAAGCTTTACAAGGTGCAGCTTACTTTCATGAGGAAGGTGCTGATTTTGGGGGAAAAGCCCAGTTGATCCGCAACAGCCAATGACTACTCGCGCCGCACAACTCGCCAAGCTGCTTGTGAGAGTAGCGATCACTACGGCTCTTCTGGTATGGGTCTTCAGTCAGATTGATTTGGCGCAGTTCAGCGAGGCGGTAAAGACGGCCCGATGGCAGTACGTGGCGATGGTCTGGGTTGTGACGGCGATACTCTTTTGGATACGCTCGGTGAAGATGCAGGTGATTCTGGCCCGGCAGGGATGCGTAGTGCCTCTAACGACGCTCTTCGGCGCGACCACGGTGACCGCGCTGTACAGTCTGATCCTGCCCGGCTTCCTCAGCACAGGCGTCAAATGGTACATCCTCAAAAGAAGCACTGGAAAGGGCACTAATGTTCTAAGCAGCATGCTGTACAATCAGTTCGCGACAATGGCCCTGATGACGGTGTTCGGGCTCGCTGCGCTGATGGTCAGCAATCCGACGTCGCTGCTTGTCAGCGACCCCGCAAAGCGGTGGTTGCTGCCGGTGGTATGCGGCGCGCTGCTGGTGACGGTGCTGGCAGTCACGTTGGGGCTGTTGAGCGAAAGAGCGGGTGGTAAGGTTCTTGATTTGCTGAAGATACTGTCGGGTCGCATGCCTTCGAAGATACGCCAGAGAAGTCACCAACTGCTCGATCAAATCGCAGTTTTCCAGACCGTGGGGTGGCGGTTTCACATGACTGTTGCGTTCCTGGCCTTTGTCGACACGCTTTTCGGCGGTGTTCTTGTTTATGTCCTCGCCGCCAGAAGCGCAAACATAACCGTTCCGGTGACCGTTTTTATGTGGCTCTGCACGGGTATATACATTCTGGGCCGACTACCGATATCGGTGGCCAACCTAGGCGTAAGAGAGGTGACGTTGGTCGGATTTCTGGCTGTTTACGGCGTGGAGAAGCCGGCGGCGCTGTTGATGTCGATGATACTGTTTTCGGCCCTGATCTTCATGGCTGTCATCGGCTCTATGTTTCAGTTGTACTGGAGTGTTCCCTTGCGGAGAGAGGGTTTGGCCGCCAACAGAAGCGACAAGATGCGGAAGACCTGAGTTGTACACATCTCGGATTCAACGGACCATTCCGAACAGACCACGGGCCGGCAGCCCCGCAACCTGCCAGCCCGTTGAGCGTACCAAGTTTTCACTGCCTGTCTCTGGCAAGATACCGCGCCAATTCTTCGGTCGCGATTTTATATTCTATGGAGCGGCAATTTCTATATGCAGCAGGGGCGCACTCGATGGAGAGCCATCGTAAGATTCAGCCACACGCACACCGGTGAATGCCGGCTTATCGGGATCTGCGCCAACAATTATCTCTACTGCATTTCCGGTTACCCAGCCTTCCTGGTCAATTAATTCCTGAATGATGGGAGCAATGTTTGCGGTCTGAATCTTCTGACCTCCAGCCTCCCAGGAATCCGGTTCCCACGGCACCTTCGCCTCTGTCTTGGGACGGTCGGATATTACATAAGGTGTCATAAAGCCCTCAGAATTCGGCGTGAGATGTCCCCATATAAGAAAATAGGCAGCAGCAGTACCATTTAATCTCTCATCACAAACGAACTCGATATAGGCATTGCTTATTACCGCCTCGGATGCGATGTCGATATCCCGGAAGGTCATACCTACTAACTGTTCGCCGCCATTGTCAATTCGGTCATGGACAAGCTCCAGGTCTGAGCTGTAGTTCCAGTTGAAAAAGCCGGAATTCAGCGCCTCCTCTGCGTCATCAACACCGGATGAGATTCTCCTTTCTAAGACCGTATCACCAGAGCCTTCGAACAAGTGCTCTGCAAGAACGATTAAGTCCTGTACATCAACGACACCGTCACCCCAGGGCATCGGACCAATGTCACACAACGGCTCATCTGTACCCCAGAAGTCCACCATGATGCACATGTCCGCACTATCAACAATGCCGTCGCCGTTGAAGTCAACGACTGGGTCGATTGACACCTGCCATGTATCATTCTTTCCGTATCCGCCGGAATTGTTGGAAGAAAAGTATAGAGTGGAACCATCATAAGACAGATACGGTGCACCCTCAACTCGAGATGTATTTATCTGTGAAGGAAGTTTCACACCTGGCCCAAATGGCTCTGCTATCGTCTTTCGCTGTGTCATCCATATATCTAAATTGCCATCCTGATAGAAGAGCACAAGGTCGTCGGTCGAAAGACAAGCGAAAGCGGACGACATTATACTCACCGGTTCCGACCATTCATCGTCTCTTGTTGCCCGTGTTGCCATCCATAAATCCCATTCCTCTATGCTTTCCGGCCGGTTGGAACTGAAGTAGAGCGTCAGTCCATCCGCTGAGGTTTTCGCTCCGATTTCAACAGAAGAGCTGTTGACTGTTGGTCCTAGATTAACAGGTTCGCCCCAGGGATATTCTTTTGTTGCTCTTCTAGTGACCCATATATCTTCATCACCGTATCCGCCGGGCCGACCAGAGCTATAATAGAGCTCCAGGTCATCTGATGAGATGCTCGACCACCCTTCGCCAGAGGAACTGTTGACAATTGGTCCAAGATTGACAGGTGTACTCCATGCATCACTTGTAGTTGCTCGGGTCGATATCCAAAGGTCTTCATCGCCTGAGCCTCCGTACCGGCCGGATCCGAAATACAGCTCTAATCCGTCCGCTGACAGGCACGGCCCCCAATCATTGGATGAACTATTGACGGGTTGGCCGACATTGATCGGCGTACCGAACGTGAAATCTGCGTTCACAACCTCCACAGCCAGAGTAGATACCAAAGCCAATGCTAGTGATGTTGTTCTCTTGTTCCTTAACATGATTCGTTACCTCCAATATTGTTTTGTTTCTTGGTTTGCGGTATGATAAGAAGAGCCTTGGTTCGGGCGCGCAAACCGTCCGTCCGAGTTTGGCTG
>Ga0209536_100015811_pt1 | contig 10756 bp, 5 predicted proteins | sample DeeMarSeWOR28_12_FD_187461 | JGI IMG/M metagenome (GOLD analysis project Ga0209536, IMG submission 187461) | Marine sediment microbial communities from White Oak River estuary, North Carolina - WOR-2-8_12 (SPAdes) (version 2) | ecosystem: Environmental > Aquatic > Marine > Intertidal zone >...
CGCAGCGGCCTCGGGGCACGACCAAGCTCGGCGCCTTTTGGCCGACGTACGACCCAAACTGTGGGGAAGCCTGGAGCCGGACTTGGGCGCACCGGAGGTCGGGTTCGTATACGCGGAAGATTCCCATGAAAGCGAATGAAGTTCTCGGTGTTCTCGAGAAACACGAGGGTGATCGGGGCGGCCTGATCTCGATTCTGGAAGATATCCAGGCGAAATACAGCTACTTGCCTCCCGAGGCCCTGAAAATCGTGGCTGAACGAACGGGCCGTTCTCTCGCCGACATCTACGGCGTCGCGACTTTCTACAAATCCTTCAGCCTGAAGCCGCGTGGCAAGCATCTTTGCTCTGTTTGTGTGGGCACAGCCTGCCACGTCCGGGGAGCACCGATCATCTCGGGAGAGTTCGAGCGGCAACTTGGGACGCCCGCCGGCGGGACGACCGACGACGGGGAGTTCACACTCGAGACGGTCAACTGCCTGGGGGCGTGTGCCCTCGGACCGATCGTCGTTGTGGACGGCCACTATTTTTCCAACGTCGATTCTTCGCGGGTCAAACCGATCGTGAAGAAGACCCGGGCTGGTCTGGACGATGCCGAAATCAGGGCCGACCGACGAGTCTATCTTCTCAACGTCTGCTGCTCGCGATGCAATCGCAGTCTGATGGATCCGGATCACCCCATCGATGGCTCTCCGTCGGTTCGCGTGACGGTGTCGTTCGAACGGATGCACGGTTGGCTGAGGCTTTCTTCTCTCTACGGCAGCTTTGCCGTTGAGTCCGAGTATCCAGTTCGCATGGACGAGGTTGTAGACTTCTTTTGCCCGTACTGCCATGCGGAGCTCAAGGGGGCGGCTACATGCCCTTTGTGCAACGCGCCCATGGTGTCGATGATCGTTCGAGCCGGTGGTATTGTGCAGATATGTTCCAGACGGGGATGCAAAGGACATATGTTGGACCTAGAGGGGGGCGGTTACTGATGCCGCTTCAGATGACCGGTCGGGCTCCGGTCCTGTGGGGTACGCAAGAGACACACTTATGGAAAGACTAAGGTCTATCGACGAGTTTGGATCGCTGCAATCTCGTTTGAAAGCCGCCCGCGACCCGAAAACTCGCACGATCGTGATACCAGCGGGTACTTGCGGCCAGGCGAGCGGAGCCAATGACCTCATTCGGGTGACGAAGCGCGAACTGCTTGAAAGAGGGCTGACCGACGAGGTTCACTTGCGTATTACCGGCTGCCACGGATTCTGTGAGGCGGAGCCGTCTGTACTGGTCGAGCCACGTGGAACGTTCTACCCCAAGGTCGACGTCAACAAGATGATCCGGATTGTCTGCGCGGTCGCAGAGGACACCGTGCACGAAGACCTTCTCTTTGTTGACCGCGCGACGGGAAAGCCGATCGAAAAGCAAGGCGACATCCCATTCTTCAAAGGACAGACGCGCACCCTCCTGGCTCGGAACGAGAGAATCGACCCGATCCGCATCTTCAACTACATAGAAAACGATGGGTATTCAGCTCTCGTCAAGGCACTGACGTCCGGCGACCCGATGTCGGTTGTTGCGGAAGTGAAGGGCTCAGGGCTCCGTGGGCGTGGCGGAGCCGGATTCCCCACAGGGCTGAAATGGGAGCTGTTGGCCAGACAGCGAAGTGCCAACGGCAAACATCTAGTGTGCAACGCCGATGAGGGTGACCCGGGCGCCTATATGGACCGCAGCATACTCGAGGGCAACCCGCATAGCATCATAGAAGGCATGTTGGTTGGTGGATATGCGACGGGTGCAAACGAGGGTGTAGTCTACGTGCGGGCCGAATATCCGCTGGCCATCAAGCATCTCCGAATCGCCCTGCGTCAGTGTCACGATCTCGGCATCCTGGGGGAGGATATTCTGGGAACGGGTTTCTCATTTGATATCAAGCTGGTCCGAGGGGCCGGTGCATTCGTCTGCGGGGAGGAGACCGCCCTGATCCGGTCGATTGAGGGGCGGATGGGGGAACCGCGCCAGCGCCCTCCGTTCCCTGTGGAAAAGGGCATCGACGGTCATCCCACCATCATCAACAACGTCGAGACGTGGGCCAACGTTCCAGTTATCATGACCGGCGGGGCCCGCGAGTTCGCCAAGGTTGGCACCAATGGAAACACGGGCACCAAGATCTTCAGCCTGGTCGGCAAGATCAAGAACACCGGTCTGGTCGAGGTGCCCATGGGAATCACCATTGACAAGATCGTCAACGACATCGGCGGAGGCCCATCCGGCAAGTCGCACGTCAAGGCCGTGCAGACCGGCGGCCCGTCCGGTGGATGCATACCTGCCGAGCGGTTCGACTTGCCTATCGACTATGACAGCCTGACGGAAGCAGGGTCGATCATGGGCTCAGGCGGCATGATCGTGATGGACGAGGCGACTTGCATGGTCGACGTCGCCAAGTACTTCATGAACTTCCTGGAGGACGAATCATGTGGCAAGTGCTTCACCTGCCGCAAGGGCATCCAGCGCATGCATGAGATCCTTGAGGATATCTCCCAGGGGAAAGGCACAACAGAACAGCTCGATTTGCTGGAGGAGCTGGCGACCGTGGTCAAGGATACGACGATGTGCGGCCTCGGTCAGACGGCGTCAAACCCGGTCCTTTCGACCCTTCAGTACTTCCGTGACGAGTACGTCCAGCATCTCGCAGAGAAGCGATGCCCGGCGGGAGTGTGTAAGGAACTTATCACCTATTGCATCAACGAGAACTGCACGGGTTGCACGCTTTGTTCCAAGACCTGTCCAGAGGGTGCGATTTCGGGTTCGAAGAAAGAGCGGCATGTGATCGACACTGTCAGGTGTAGCAGGTGCGGTGCCTGCATCACGGTCTGCAAGTTTGACGGCATCGAGGTTGCCTAGTCATTGGCGTAAGGACGAGGATCGGAATCGATGATCACACTTACGGTTAACGGCCTGGAAGTAGCGATGGAGGAAGGCACTACAGTGCTTGAAGCAGCGCGCTTCCTTGGCTTCCCCATCCCGACCCTGTGCCACATGGATGGGCTGTCGCCATACGGTGCCTGCCGATTATGCGTGGTTGAGATCGGAGAGGGGCCAAAAGCCAAGTTGGTCAGCTCGTGTACGTACCCTGTCCAGGAAGGCCAGAAGGTGCGGACGGCGTCGTCACGCGTCGTGCGGGCGCGCAAGATAATCTTGGAACTTCTGTTGGCCTCGTGCCCGCAATCCAAGGTCATCCAGGATCTCGCCTCAGCCCACGACGTGCGTCAGCAGCGGTTCCGGCAAGAGCACGAGGATTGCATTCTCTGTGGGCTGTGCGTCCGGATGTGCGAGCAGCAGATGATGGCCAAGGCCATCGGCTTCCGCGGACGCGGGAAGACGCGCAGCATTGGCACGCCCTTTGACATCAAGTCGGAGGAATGCCGACTGTGTGGCGGGTGTATCTATGTCTGTCCCGCCTGTCAGCTTCGGTGCACATATACCGAACCGGACAAAGCCATCTGTGGTGGTTGTGCGAACCTGAGCCCGCCGTGCGTCGAGAAGGAACCTTTCGACGACATGATGTGTTACATGACCCCTTGTGTAGCCTGTGAAATAGAGAAGCATTGAGAATCAGAGGAGTAGACTTAGAGATGTCATTGTCATTTTCGAGAGTAAACGCTTCGGCTGCGACGCTTACGAAGAACCGAACCGAGGGGTCCGTCACGCCAGCGTCAGGCATGTGCGTCACCTGCGTTGACGGGTGTATCGGTATGTGCGAGATCGGCAAGTCCGCCTACCGCGGGCACGAGGTCATCTATCCCCAGCCTTTTGGTGTGATCACCACAGCCTCCGAGAAGACCTATCCGGTCGACTATTCACACCTGAATATCATGGGCACCGCCGTCGGAGCGCACGGCATCGAAGCCGACAGCGACAAGGCCATCTTTCCGGCCGTCAACCTTGAGGTCGCCTTCGGGCACGACAAGGGCATCAAGTTCCGCTATCCGTTCATGATCCCCGGCATCGGCTCGACCAACATCGCCAAGAACAACTGGGAAGGATTGGCCATTGGGACGGCCTTGGCCGGTACGGGTCTGACCATCGGCGAAAACGTGGTGGGGATGGACCCCGAAGCAACCATTAAGAACGGACGCGTAGTCGACACGGTGGATCTCAAACGGCGTGTCGAGCTTTTCAAAGATCACCAGCGTGACGGTTACGGTGCGACCATCGTTCAGGCCAACGTCGAAGATACGCGCCTGGGCGTGCAGGAGTACGCTATTGAGAAGCTGGGGGTTGAGCACGTGGAGCTCAAATGGGGGCAAGGAGCCAAGGATATCGGCGGCGAAGTTAAGATCACCAACCTGAAGAAAGCACAGCTGCTTTACGAGCGCGGCTATGTCGTCCTGCCCAACCCAACTGACGAAGACGTCATCAAGGCTTTCGAGCGCGGCGCCTTCAAGGAATTCGAGCGCCACTCACGTATCGGAATGGTCAGCGAAGAGTCCTTTGCGAAGAGGGTGGAAGAGCTGCGCAAGGCCGGGGCCAAGTACATCTTCCTCAAGACCGGAGCGTACCGGCCGGCCGACCTAGCCCGCGCCGTCCTCTTTGCCACCAAGTACAAACTGGATCTTCTCACCGTGGACGGGGCTGGTGGTGGAACCGGGATGAGCCCCTGGCGGATGATGAACGAGTGGGGCGTGCCTCCCGTCGAGCTGCATTCGCTGATGTACCAGTATGCCAAGCGCCTCGCGGACAAGGGCATGAAGGTTCCCGCGTTGGCACCGGCCGGTGGGTTCACGTTCGAGGATCAGATTTTCAAAGGCCTGGCCTTGGGGGCGCCTTTCGTCAAGCTCGTTGGAATGGCCCGCTCGCCGATCGCGGCTGCGATGGTGGGCAAGACCATCGGGCGAACGATCGACGACGGTCAGATCCCCGTGTACATTGAGCGCTTTGGCAATACGAAAGACGAAATCTTCGTGACCGCCAGCCACCTCCGCAGGGAGCTGGGTGACAGAGAGTTCGAGAAAGTGCCCACTGGCGCTCTCGGACTCTACACCTATTACGAGCGGTTGGCCCAAGGCCTTCGCCAGCTCATGTGCGGCAGCAGGAAGTTCTCGCTGGAGCACATCTCGCGTGACGACCTGGCCTGCCTGACCTATCAGGCTGCCGACATCAGCGGCATTCCGTTCGTTACCGAGGTGGATAAGGCAGAGGTCGAGGAGATTCTCAAGAAGTAAGGGAATTAAACCTCGGACGGCTGCGCCAGGGAGATCAGCCTGCTTGAATGCGTTGGTGTGTTGGAGAAGGTCGTTCCGGAGACGGACTTACTGGCCAACCTTCTCCACATTCTCCTTTTGGAAATGCCTCGTCCTCTTCTCCAGGGGTGAGGCATTCCTTTTGCCCTCGGGACACCCGCCCGATAGAATAGACGATCAGAAGGGTGCTTGGAAAGGCAGAGCCGCATCACACAGACGCGGTCTGCCAAGCCAGGGGTGATTGCCGACAGAGGCCTCGACATGCCTACCCCAGACAGATCCGTGCAAGGGATCATCGACGCACTGGAAGAGCGTGCTAAAGAACTCAACTGCCTCTACACGATCGAGGAGCTGCTCAATAATCCCAAGGTCACACTTGCCGACACGCTCGAGGGCGTGGTGCGGGCTATTCCCCCAGGATGGCAGTACCCGGAGTTCTGCCAGGCACGAATTACGTTTCAGAAGGCCATGTACGCGTCACCGGGCTTTCGAAAAACGCCCTGGGTCCAGAAAGCGGACATCGTCATACAGGGCGAAATGGTCGGCGCGATCGAGGTCTCCTACACCCGGAAGAGGCCGCAGATGGATGAGGGGCCCTTCCTCACTGAGGAACGCAGACTCATCAACACCATCGCTGAACGCCTCGGACACTTCATCTGGCACAAGGACCTAGTCCACGCCCTGGATGAGTGGCAGATCGCCAAGGCAGAGGTCTCCAAGAGGAGAGCGAAGGGGGAATGGGGCGTGGTTTTGGATCTGCTCCGCCGGACCGACCTGAACCTGTTGATGCGTATCTCCCGCAAGATGATCAACCACCTGGGCTGGAGCGGAGTGGAGGAAGCCGGGGCATTGCTGCGTCAGTTCGGCGGCGAATGGAGAGGCGGGCAAGCCGACCTGCTGATCGACGCCAACCAGCCGCGCCAGAGGGAAGCCATGCCCAACACGGTCAGACTCAGCGAGGACACGTTCCGGCTCGCATCCCGCCATCTTGGGGAAGAGGAGATCGTTGCCTGCCTACAGAAGTGGATCAAGGAGGACAGATCGAGCTTCCTGGTCAACACACTGGAGGATTCGGATGCGTCGCTGACCGAGATCGGCGACGCCATGACCCGTTGCCGGCAGATGACTCCACACGAGCTGGAGTTCCCGATCTCCACCGAACGAGCCGTGCACGTCGCGCTGGTCCGGCGGTTCCTCAGTGATCAGCTCCAGTTCATCAACGTCGCCAAGAATTACGCCGACATCGACACTGTTTACGATCTCTTCCAACGTATGGTTTTTCCCGAAGGCAGTCACGGCCGATTGGGAGGCAAGAGTTCGGGCGTGTTTCTCGCCTCGCAGATTGTCAAGAAGACGGCGGATCGCTCGGAACTTCTGGACAACATCCGGGTACCCAAGACATGGTACCTTGTCTCCGACGGCCTGCAGGACTTCATCTCCCGCAACAATCTCGAGGACGCCTTGAATCAGAAATACAAGGAGATCGAGCAGGTTCGCCAGGAGTACCCCCACATTCTCCAGGTGTTCAAGAACTCCTCGTTTTCGCCGGACATGATCAAGGGGCTTTCTGTGGCGTTGGACGATTTCGCGGAGCGCCCGCTTATTGTTCGCAGCTCCAGCCTGCTCGAAGATCGGTTTGGCACGGCCTTTTCCGGCAAGTACAAGAGCTTGTTCCTCGCCAACCAAGGCAGCAAGCAGAAGCGTTTGGTGGCCCTTTTGGATGCCGTTGCCGAGGTGTACGCGTCCACGTTCAGTCCGGACCCCATCGAGTACCGCGGCGAGCGTGGCCTGCTTGACTTCCACGAGGAAATGGGCGTCATGATTCAGGAAGTCGTAGGCACGCGGGTGGGGCGCTATTTCTTTCCGGCGTTCTCGGGCGTGGCCCTCAGCAATAACGAGTTTCGCTGGTCGCCGCGCATCAAGCGGAAGGACGGCCTCATTCGCATGGTTCCGGGTCTGGGGACGCGAGCAGTCGATCGATTAAGCGACGACTACCCGATTCTCATCGCGCCCGGACAACCCGGGCTGCGGGTCAATGTGAGCTTGGCGGAGGCTGTGCGTTACTCGCCCCGCAAGCTGGACGTGATCAACCTGGATAGCGGGCGATTCGAGACCATAGACGCGGCACCGCTGCTCAAGGAAGAGGGGCGCAACTACCCGGCGATCGAGCGGGTGGTGTCTATCCTCGATCAGGACGGTCTTCGGCGGCCCATGGGTCGAAATATCGATTTCGGGCAAGAAAACCTCGTGATTACCTTTGACGGCATCATCACCCAAACGCCGTTCACCAAACAGGTTTACTCGCTACTGCAGTTGCTCGAAGAGAAGCTCCATACACCGGTGGACATCGAGTTCGCCCATGACGGCACCGACTTCTATCTTCTGCAGTGCCGCCCACAGGGGCATTCGCAGGATGCCATTCCGGCCTCGATCCCCCGCGACCTTCCCAGGGAACGCGTGGTGTTCTCTGCCAACCACCACGTTTCCAACGGCCGGGTGCTCGACATTACCCACATCGTGTACGTGGATCCGGAGGGCTACAACCGGCTGGGCGATCTCTCTCAATTGACGGCCGTAGGGCGGGTGGTCAGCAAACTCAACAAGCTGCTACCCAAGCGGAAGTTCATCCTGATGGGGCCCGGACGCTGGGGGTGTCGTGGAGACGTCAAACTCGGCGTCAAGGTGACCTACTCCGACATCAACAACACCGCAGCTCTGATCGAGATTGCCCGCAAGAAAGGCAATTACCTCCCGGATCTGTCCTTCGGCACCCACTTCTTCCAGGACCTGGTGGAGTCGTCCATCCGGTATCTGCCGTTGTATCCGGACGATGATGGCATCGTCTTCAACGAACTCTTTTTCAAACGCTCGCCGAACATTCTCGCGGACCTGTTGCCCGAAGCGGCGGACCTGGCTAACACTGTCCGGGTCATCGATGTGCCTCAGGCCGCCGACAAGCAGGTCCTCTGCATCCTGATGAACGCCGATTTGGACGAGGCGGTTGGCATTCTGACGCCGCCGGAGACCAGTACGTCGATCATTCGCCGGGAAACGGAATATCCCGAGCCGGCAGCGGAGGACCACTGGCGCTGGCGTATGCGCATGGCCGAGCAACTTGCCAGCCAACTCGATCCCGACCGGTTCGGGGTGAAGGCACTCTACGTCTTCGGCAGCACGAAGAACGCCTCCGCCGGTCCTGGGAGTGATATCGATATCCTGGTCCACTTCACTGGCTCGCCAGGGCAGCGAGAGACGTTGAGACAGTGGCTGGAGGGATGGAGCCTCTGCCTGAGCGAAATGAACTACTTCCAGACCGGCTATCGAACCAACGGCATACTGGACGTTCACATCGTCACCGACGACGACATCGCCAAAAAGACCAGCTACGCCGCCAAGATCGACGCCGTTACAGATCCGGCCAAACCTCTGACACTCAAGAACAGTGCAAGCGGGCCTACATGAGTTCCCGAGTGGCCGCCGTGGGGTTGTCCAGATCGAAACGGACCAGGGCGAGTTCCGGTCCGTCGTGCGCAGCAGACAAGCACACGGTCCTGCCGATCTCGTCTTTCCACGAGCCAGTCAGCCGCGCTGACTCGTGTACATGACCGTGGAGGGTGACCAACGGCTGACGCGTTTCGATGAACTGCCTAATGGCGATGCTGCCGACATGCACGTCCAGCGGCACGTGGTCGATCACGCGCCCGTCGAGGGCGGCCCGATCAAGGTGACTCTGATACGGCGGTGAGTGAAACAGGAAGACCGCCTGTTCCAGCGTATCGTGACCGGCGAGCTTCTCGAGGTCCTCCCGAATCGTAGCGTAACGGACTTCTTGTTCGGACACGGCAACGGAGCGGTACCCCGCTTCGGGTGAGATACAGCCGACGTCCACGTAACGCGAGACGTCGTAACGCTCCCAGTCCTTGAGCATGAACGGTGTCGGCGGAACGAACGAGTAACCGTAAACACTGGTTTCGCCCAGTTGGATCCTGCGTGCGTGTATGTACTCCCAGACACCGCGAATCGCCACGTCGAGAATCGCGGGCTCCTCGAAACGCGGATCGTCGTTGCCCAGGATCAACATCACCCGGGCGTAGTCGGCGGCGAGCGACGTTCGCAGCTTCGAGAAGCTCGTGGCCAGGAAATCGTTCACGAAGTCGCGGTGGCCGAGGTCGAGGGTTGCACCGGGCAACAGACCTGAGGGAAGCAGGTCCCCCCCCAGGAACACAGCCCCCGGGCGCTCGTCAGCGATGGCGGCAAACAGCTTTTCATAACGATCCACATGTCCGTGCAGGTCTGAGACAAAAAAGCAGCTCGTGGTTTTGCAGCCTCTCATGCGTTGTTCGAACATTGCGATCCGTCCAGCCGGCGGTGCGATCACATTGGGACCACCTGGCGCTTATGGGTGCATTGTACTCGATGAGACCGGTCTTCCATGGGGTCAAATACTCTCGACGCATCCGGCATCGATGGTTGCGCAAATCCGGCTCAACGTTTGCAGAACCCGCGATTCTGGTTCAAGAGCACCGATCTTCGGCTGGGGGAAAGCGACATTCGATTCTATGAGCCCTAACGAGTCGTCTTGGGCCTCGGCGGAACAGCCTGCCACTGGACTACTGGTCAATCGCACCGACCGCCGGGGGTAGACACCGTTCAACAAGGCAGCCTGGCAGTCGTTGCTGGATTGATATCGTCCGAGCGTCCATGCCGAGAACTGTGGCGGCACTACGGCGTCGATGACCTCCTGCCTAAGAGGCCAGGCGCTCGTGCAACCTTGCGTTCCGTCGAACGTTGGCCCGGTCGCAACGAATCCTACAAGTGTGCAAGGCCGGGGTCTCGGCGCGCCGAGGGGGCATTTCGCCCGGACGAGACACGCGAGGCACCGTTCTGGTGCCTGTGAGTTTCTGGGAACTTGCGTATGAATGCTGCACTCGCCCGTGCCCGCCGTGGGAAGTCGCTGTAATCACAGCCGGCGAAAGGACTTACGACTGGGCGATACAGGACTTGAACCTGTGACCTCCTGCGTGTCGAGCAGGCGCTCTAGCCAACTGAGCTAACCGCCCCTCTATCATCATTGCCACCTAGTATGGTGAACCGGCGGAGGAAAATCAAGGAATTTCGCAGAAGTTCTTCGAAATGACGAAACGACAGCGATGCCAGGGCCGTTGGGGGGCGCGGCCTTGCCGGTCCGGACCAGAGCGACAAGTGCAATAGCTCGGGCGACGCTAGAAGCTTACGTTCCTTCGGATCACCGCGGCGGCCGAGAGCGTACGCTGGAAATTTCCGTCCTGCACCGTCAGGGAGATCTGGACGCTCTTGCAGTCCATCCCGTCGTCCGTCAGCGTCCTGGTGAAGGTGGCAGCGGTCACGTTGTCGCAGAGCACGTATTCGTTGCCGTTACTGTTGGTGATCAGATACAACGTGTTATCTGCACTGCGGAATTCGTAGGTGATGTCCTCGTCACTGGCCGTGAGAAAGCTGCAACAGTTGTTGGGATCAACCGAGTTTACGGTATGCCCGGTGCGAAGTTGGCTGGT
>Ga0209536_100015812_pt1 | contig 10756 bp, 11 predicted proteins | sample DeeMarSeWOR28_12_FD_187461 | JGI IMG/M metagenome (GOLD analysis project Ga0209536, IMG submission 187461) | Marine sediment microbial communities from White Oak River estuary, North Carolina - WOR-2-8_12 (SPAdes) (version 2) | ecosystem: Environmental > Aquatic > Marine > Intertidal zone >...
TGAGGAGGGGTTGCAAAAGGCCTTCACGCTCATTCAAGATCTTCGGGCTGAATTTTGGGAAAATGTGTTGATACCCGGAAAAGATAAAGATTATAACAAAAGCCTGGAAAAGGCCGGTCGCCTGGCCGACAGTCTTGAATTTGCCGAATTGATGGTTCATGACGCCCTGGATCGCAGCGAGTCGTGCGGCGGCCATTTTCGGGAAGAATCCCAGACAGAAGAAGGCGAAGCCAGGCGGGATGATGAAAACTTTGCCCATGTTTCAGTCTGGGAATATGACGGCTACGGCAAAAAGCCAAAATTTCATAAAGAACCCTTGGTCTTTGAAAATGTGGAGTTGTCCCAAAGGAGCTACAAGTGAAGAAGTTGCCGCAAACAATTAACATTACCCTGAAAGTATGGCGACAGCAGGGACCCGAGGACAAAGGTCATTTTGAAATCTTAACCGCTAAGAACATATCGGTTCATATGTCCTTTATCGAAATGCTGGATACGGTCAATGAGCAGCTGACCCTGGAAGGCAAAGAGCCGATTGCCTTTGACAATGATTGTCGCGAGGGAATCTGCGGCACTTGCGGAGCGGTGGTCAACGGTATGGCCCATGGCCCGCAAAAGGCGACCACGCTCTGCCAGCTTCACATGCGCAAATTTACAGACGGCGACACCATCGTTGTGGAACCGTTTCGCGCCCGGGCGTTTAAAATCGTCAAAGACCTGGTGGTGGACCGCAGCGCGCTTGACCGGATCATTCAGGCCGGCGGCTACATATCGGTCAATACCGGCGGTGCACCGGATGCCAACGCTATTCCCATCCCCCAGGAAATTGCCGAAAAATCAATGGATGCCGCCGCCTGTATCGGGTGTGGAGCCTGCGTGGCCGCCTGCCCCAGCGCGTCTGCCATGCTTTTTGTCAGCGGTAAGATTTCTCAACTGGCATTGTTGCCCCAAGGGCGACCGGAAGCCGCCAAACGCGCCTTAGACATGGTCAGAGCGATGGATGCATGTGGCTTTGGGAACTGCTCCAACCATCGCGAATGCGAAAACACATGTCCCAAAGAATTGTCCATCATCAATATTGCCCGGTTAAACCGCGAATTCTTTAAAGCCTCCTTTGTTTCGCATCAAACGTAACCATAGGGCCTGTAAAATATCCTTTAAGAAAGCTTGAGCACCGTTATCCTGTTGCTAGAACATCTTCAACCTTTTTTGCAAATTCCAGCAGGTCAAATGGTTTGTAAATAAAATTGGTAAAGCCCAGCTTGGAAATTTGATTGAGCTTCACGTGATCCGGATATCCCGTTGAAATGATCACCTTCATTTCAGAAAGCTCGGGCTCATTTTTAATGATGCGGCAAACTTCAAGTCCATCCATTTCAGGCATAAAGATGTCAAGAATAAGAAGGTCCGGGCGATAGGTACCTAATTTTATGGACGCTTCGATCCCGTTGGAAGCCTCCTCAATTAGATAGGGTCGAGCCCGATTCAAAGCAAGCGCTTCGATCAGCATCTCTCTTATGGTTGGATCATCGTCTACGATCAAAATTTTAGCGGCTTCGCGCCCGCGTAAAGTCGGTATTGAAATTGTAAAGGTCGTCCCCTTGTCTTTCTGGGTTTCAAAATGAATATCACCGCCATGGGCGTGCACAAGACCATAGGTGACCGAGAGACCCAGGCCTGTTCCGCCTTCAGCCTGCTTATCTGTGACAAAGGGTAAAAATAATTTATCGGCAATTGCCGGCGATATTCCGCGACCGTTATCGGTGATTTCAACGAAAATGCGCCCGTCTTTTATTCGAAACCCGGTACGAATCCGAATGATGCCATTTTCGTGATCAATTGCTTGTATTGCATTAATGATGATATTTAAAACGATTTGCTCAATACTCTGAAGGTTTCCCTCCATCAACGGCAGATCTTCGTCCAGTTCCAGCTCAATCTGCACACCCGATTTTCTCAGTGTGGTTTGCGCCAGGCGCAAAGCATTTTTAACGGCCATATTAACCTGCAGCGGTGCCTTTTCAGCAACATTTGATTGTTTCGAAAAATTCTTCAAATCGGAAACGATCTTCGCCACACGATTCGCCGCCATATCCATATCAGCAATCAGCCGGGGCAAGTTATCTTCCAAAAACGCATAGGTAAAACCGCCGTATTTCTGATCCGGCATCTGTTGTTGTTGCTTCATCAGAACGGGTAGGAAATCGGACCAGATTTTCTGAATCAATGGCAAATTATACATAATCAGGTTAATCGGATTGTTAATTTCATGGGCAACTCCGGCAACCAAAGTGCCCAGCGCTTCCATTTTTTGAGCCTGCTGCAACTGTTGCTGACTTTCCTTCAAGGCTTCTTCCGCACGACGGCGCTGGGATTCTAATCGTCGCGACTTTTCCCGCAATTCCATGAGCTCTCGGATAAGCTGCTGCCTGGTTTTTTCCTGATCTTGCATAAGCATCGAGCTATAATTTAACGCATTTTAAGGTTAAATCTGTTTTCAGGGTCATTTTGGCAATCTTTTGAAATTGATCGGTCACATCAGACACAAAAAGCATCAGGTTTCGATTTTGTCCAAGCTGCTGTTTCACTTCAGCGTTATGTGCCAGAAACGCTCTAACACTGCTGGAAACACTGATTGAGGAATCGATTAATCGAACGCGCCTTCCGATTTTCCTTTGAATGACCTTTTTCAGAAGCGGATAATGCGTGCAACCCAAAATAAGCGTATCGATTTGGCGAATTTTCAGCGGCAGTAAATATTTTTTGACAATTATCGACGTCTCCGGCTTGTTCATCCACCCTTCTTCGACTAACGGTACCAGAAGCGGACAGGCAACCGAATAGACCTTGGCCTGCGGATGCTTTTCCATTATTTTTTTTTCATAAATTCCACTGGTTACGGTTGCACGCGTACCGATGACACCAAAATTAAAATTTCTTGATATTTGAAGTGCCAGTTCAACTGCGGGCGTTATCACTTCAAAAATGGGGATAGAAAATCGTTCCAGAACCTCGGCCGTGGCTACACTTGAAGCGGTATTGCAGGCGATTACAATGACCTTGGCTCCCTGGCTCAACAGAAATTCAATATTTTTTATGGTGTAACTGATGACCGTTTCGGAACTTTTGGTACCGTAAGGCGTGTGAGCGGTATCTCCGAAATACACGATGTCATATCCCGGAATTTCCTCCAGTATTGCCCTGACAACGGTTAAACCACCAACGCCTGAATCGAAAATACCAATCATTTGTAGATATTAATGGGATTTGTTTAGCACATCTCGGACGCATGTTTGAATCTGATCTTCACTAAAGTCGGTGCGCATACCGGGGCATGCAGCCGCTATGATCTGCCAGTTTCTCACATCGATCAGGATGCTTTCAATAAAAGGCCATTTTTGACAAAGTTGAGGTTTAACCGGATGAATCGTGCAGAGCTGATCCCAAAATATACAGTAGCCATTTTTCCCCTGGGCAACCATTGGTTTGCTGCCGGATATCTGACAGTAATTTCCTATAAACCGTTCGCGATGCAGGCTCAGATATCGGCAAATATCGTCAATCTCCGCTTCAGTCAGGTAAGTGCCGCCATACCCTTTGCAGCAGTTCCCACAACGTTGACAGCTGAATAAATCAGCCGCAGTGACGGCATCAGAAGACACGGCGAGTCTCCATCGCTTTTTTCAGCGTCACCTGATCCACATATTTCAAATCCCCTCCGATCGGAACTCCGGATGCGATTCGGGTCACTTTTACCGAAAACTTTTCCAGGCATTCTGCAATATAGGAGGCAGTGGCCTCACCTTCTACGGTTGTACTGGTTGCCAGAACAACTTCATTTATCTGGCCCCGTTCAATTTTTGCAATCAATTCTCCCAGGCGAATGTCCTCAGGGCCCACGCCGCTCATCGGAGAAAGCACGCCGGATAAAATGTGATATCGACCGATAAATGCTCCTGATTTTTCCATTGCCACCATGTCAGCCGGCTGTTCAACAACACATATAAGAGAAGTATCTCGCGTGGGATCCGCGCAGATTTTGCAGAGTTCATCATCACTGAGACCATAGCACAGCTTGCATAAGCGTACCTTCTCTTTGGCATCCATAATAGATTTAGCGAGTTGCTCGACTTCTTTACGCGGTGAGCGCAGGATGTGCATGGCCAGCCGTTCGGCGGTCTTTTCCCCAATCCCGGGCAGCCTGGCAATACTTTTGATTAAGGAAATGATTGAAGGAGGGTAATGGCTCATAGAAATTATCGTTTTATTGGTTTCATTTGTTTTATTGGTTTTATTGGTTCGATGGGTGATTCGATAAGACAGGGCAAATTAACTCAAACAAATTAAACTAATACAACCAATCAAACCAATCAAACCGTTTTACATTATTCCCGGAATATTCAGTCCTCCGGTCAGTTTGCTCATTTCAGCAGCTACCATCTCCTGGGATTTGGTCAGGGCCTCATTTACTGCGGCCCGTATCAGGTCCTGAAGCATTTCCACATCCTCGGGATCCACCACCTCTTTCTCGATCAAGATAGACACAATTTGTTGTTTGCCGTTGGCAACGACTTTTACCATGCCGCCACCGGCAGCTGTTTCGACTTTTTTTTCGGCCATCTCTTCTTGCAGCTTTAACATCTGCGATTGAAGTTTCTGGGCCTGTTTCATCATATTGCCCATACCTTTCATCAGATTACCTCCTCAGCCAGATATGAATGAAATACTTAAATAACGACTTTGTCGATATTATCATCAGCAGCAGTTAAAGAATTTTGACATCAATTAATTTACCATTGAAAATCTCTAGCGCATCAGCTACCGCTGGGTGACTCAGTGCCTTTTGTTTCAGAAGATGATCATTTTGGTTTTTTTTTTGGGGCTGCTCGTCATCTGACTCACCCTGGGCTATCAGCACGATATCTTTTTCGTTTCCAAAGTACTGCGCGCAGGCCTTCTTAAGGATAAGCTTATTTTTTTCACGCTTTAGCATACTGATCGTAAACCCATTGCTGTGGACCTCAATTTCAACCCGATCGGCAACTACCTGTCTAAGCCGGCATTTTGATAGACTCGCACCCAATGAAGGATTGGTTTTCGCGATGATTTTACAGAGCTGACCCCAGGTAGCATCAAGATCGTTCAACAAATCACCGGATGGTGCGGCAGTTTCTAGCATTGAGCTTGATTGTTCCGATGCTGAATCTAAGTCTCCCGTCTGCCGGTGTTGCACCGGCTTAGATTTTTCAGATTTTATAACCGCCTTCTGAGATGATTTTGAGCCTCCTGACTGGTTGTTGAGCTCTTGTTTCAAAAGATCCAATTTGTTAATCAGCACATCAATCGGTAACACCGGCTCTATCTGATCCAGCCGAACGAAAGCTATTTCCAGGGCGAGCCTGACATCGGCCGAGAGCCGGATAGATGCTTCTTCTCGATAAAGATAGTCAAAAATCTGTTTTAAGGTTGCCAACGGCACCTGGTCGATTTGGGCAATCATCTGATCGACCTCAGCGTCGGGCAGATCAACCAGTTTGTTGACATTTTTACCCATTTTAACCACCAGCAGATTCCTGAAATGCTCAAGCAAATTCGCATAAAATTTTTTCAGATCGTGTCCGCGGTTGTAACAATCATCCAAAACGTCCAGAATGGCGGCGATATCGCCACGCAGAATGGCACTTGCAATATCGGAGACGTATTTTAGATCAATGACGCCCAAAATATCCAAAACCTGATTGTGGCTCGCTGAATCTGTATAACATGATAAAATCTGATCGAGCAAACTCAAGGCATCCCGCATGCTGCCGGTGGCTTCTCGCGCAATCAGCACCAGGCTTTCTTCCGGTAATTGGAAATCCTCCTGCCGGCAAATATATGCCATATGCTCGATCATCGACTTCATCGTGATGCGCTTAAAATCATGCCTCTGGCAGCGCGATAAAATCGTTACCGGAATCTTTTGCGGCTCGGTGGTCGCAAATATAAACATGATGTGGGGCGGCGGTTCTTCGAGCGTTTTCAAAAGGGCATTGAAAGCCGCTATGCTGAGCATATGGACTTCATCAATAATATAAATCTTGTACTTGCTGTGGGCGGGCATGTACTTGATATGGTCTCGCAGCTCTCTAACCTGATCGACACTGTTATTTGATGCACCGTCGATTTCAAATACATCAACAGCATTGCCTGAGGTGATCTCCCTGCAAGATCGACATCGGTTACAGGGAGTGGGAGCAGGCCCTTGCTTGCAATTCATCGCTTTAGCCAGTATCCGCGCGACAGTGGTTTTCCCCGTTCCTCGAGGTCCGGAAAAAAGCACCGCGTGCGCGACCCGATCGAACGATATTGCATTGGATAATGTCCGGGTAACATGATCCTGTTCGATAACCTGGCTAAAAGCCTGCGGACGGTATTTTCGTGCAAGGACAAGATAGGACATAGTAAATGGCCTTGTATGGTTTCAGGTGTCGGTGTTCAGGCTTCAGTTCCTGCATTGTCGTTCCTGACACCTGACACCCGACACCTCGAGCTACAATACCTGAAGTCAAGGGGGGCAATCATTTAGTATCAATATCGGATCTGAGGACCTTGCTATCTAGAATGGCGGAGAGAGAGGGATTCGAACCCTCGGTGCCGCTTTTGGCAGCACACACGATTTCCAGTCGTGCTCCTTCGGCCAGCTCGGACATCTCTCCTAAAAACCGTTGATACCAAAGCTTTTTAATTATAAAAAAACCGATTTTGACCGCAGCTTTTGACCGCAGCGTTAGCTGCGGCAGATAAATAAAATTACGCAGTAATTTTATTGGCGGAAGGGGTGAGATTCGAACTCACGGAGAGCCAAAAGACCCTCAACGGCTTTCGAGGCCGCCGCCTTAAACCGCTCGGCCACCCTTCCAGAAAGCCGGATTAATTGAATCGGGTAGTACTCAATAGCCTCTTTAAACCAGACTGTCAAGGTTCAAACATCTGCCGGACTTCCTGGGTATACTCACCTTCATTTTCGTATATGATCAACGGCGGGCCTATTGTCGTTCCGGCTCGAGCGCCTTTTGTTCCGGCAACCAGAATGAGTTTGGCCTCTTCCTGCAGCCGGGAATGAATGGCCCGCAAAAACTTCGCTTCAATTCCAGCCAAATGCATCTGAGAAAGCAATTCGGCAATACGTTGCGCCGGATAAATAATGAAAAATCGACCGGCGGTCCGCAAGACGCGATGGGCTGTCTCAAGCACATCGATTAGCTTCACTTTTAATTCATGGCGGGCAATTGCCCGTTGCGCATCGGGATTGAGCCTTCCGGAATTCGAGCTGCGGTAAGGCGGATTGCAAACAACCACATCGGCCGGTCCGCCGATCATAGCCGGCTTGAGGTTGCGCATATCCAGGCGAAGCACAGTAATTCGATTCTGCATGTGATTTGCGTTTACATTTGAAATCGCCAGATCGGCCAATTCATTCTGTATTTCAATGCCGATGGCTTTGATATCTGGATTGCGATAAGCCAAGATGAGCGGTATGATGCCGCACCCGGTTCCTAAATCGAGCAATCTCTCGCCTGCTCGCGGACTGGCATGATGGGCCAGCAAAACGGCGTCAATCGAAAATCGGTATCCCGCAGCCTCCTGTTTGATAAGAAGTTTGCCCTCAAAGAATGTCTCTGTGTTTGCGAATCCACGGTGCAAATTGTCTTCTCCTGAAAAAACACTCTTTTACCAGGAAAACCCTCCGACTCCTCAACTAGTTTAACGTTCCGATTTTAAATTTTATTTCTTCAACCAGCGGTTTGCCGAGAGCTGCGTTTAATTTGGATATCAAATCGTTCTTCAAAAATTGCAACTGGTGAATCCATGCTGAACTGATGACATGTACAATAAGGAGCTTGCCTTTAAAAGCCGCCGGTCGGGCATTCTGGGCGATCGCTTCCCCTACCGCTTCATCCCACAATTGCCAAACCTCTTTCAGCGCAAATTCAGGTTCACAGCGATATTGCTTGATAACATCATTAATGATGTTACCGATGTGAACAAAGTCTGAACGTTTTGGCTCGTCTTTCATGATCTTTAGACTATAGCAGAATTTTCTTTTTTCTTGAACCGGAAACAATTACAGGCTTGCGGATTTTGGCGGCTTTTCAATAATTCCCCTCCCGGCACACTTACCACATTTAACCAAACAGTTAAATCTTAGGCGTTTTTTCTAAGCATGCATAAAACGTCTCTGAATTTTTAAAACATCGATAAAGCATGAAGCGCTTTACGACACCGATTTTATTCGGTCAACTTGGAATAATGGAACGCTGGAACGTTGCAACAATGGTCGAAATTGCATAACTTCAGTGTTTGGATTAAGGGTTTTTAGTGTCAATGCCATAAAATTCACAACCCAATATTCCAGTATTCCATCTTGCCATCATTCCAATCGTAAGCGAAGCGAAATAAGTTCTCTGCAACCGCGCATTCTGCTCAAGGTGCTTTTTGCTTGACTTGGTAGATCGAGTAACTTATTTTACTCAGGAACGCTTAAATAAGGATCATAACTATGACTTGGGACTGGGAAAAGCTAAAACAGCAGCAGCAGGGAAGAGGCGGTGCTCCCCCGCAGATGGATGAAATTGTCGAAAGGATCAGAAAAGTCAAATTCCCGGGGGGACCCCTGTTTATTGTTTTAATCTTGATCGTCGCCCTGATCATTACATCGGTCTTTACCGTAAAGCAAAACGAGGTCGGCATCGTTCAATTTTTTGGGCGATATGTGCGCACCGTGGATCCAGGTCTGAACTTCAAGCTGCCCCTGGGCATCGAAAAAGTCACCAAAGTCAATGTCCGGGAGATTCAAACTGAAGAGTTCGGCTTCTCGACGACCGAAGTTCAGGTGAGGTCCCGATTTAGGTCCGGCAGTGAAAATGTTAGTGAATCTCTTATGCTAACCGGCGACCTCAACGTGGCGGTTGTGCCCTGGATCGTTCAATTCCGCGTCGAAAATCCATACAACTTCCTGTTTAAGGTGAGAGATGTCCGCAGACTGTTGCGCGACATGTCCGAAGCAGCAATGCGTCTGGTGGTAGGGGATAGAAGCGTGGATGAGGTCATCAACAAGCGAGATGAAATTGCAGTCGAGGCAAGGGGTTTGCTGCAGGCCGAACTGGATCAGGCCGAAAGTGGAATTCACATCGTTACCATCGAAATGAAAAAAACAAGTGTTCCGCCTCCGGTTCAGCCCTCGTGGAATGAGGTCAACCAGGCCGAACAGGAAAAGGAGCAAATGATTCTTCAGGCTAAAGAAGACTATAACAAGGCTATACCGGCGGCCAGAGGTGAGGCGGATAGAACCATTAAGGCCGCCGAAGGATATGCGCTCAACCGGGTGAACCGGGCCAAAGGAGATGCTTCCAGGTTCGTAGCCCTTTACAGTGAGTATACCAAGGCTAAAGATGTTACCAAACGACGACTTTATCTTGAAACAATCAAACAAACATTTCCAAAGCTGGGACAAAAATTTATCATCGACGCCGACCAGAAAAACCTGCTGCCGCTGCTGAACCTGGGAAAGCCCATTAACATCGGACAGCCAAGCGATGGTGAAAAATGAAAAATAAGAGCATCTACCTGATCCCCTTGGCAATTATCGCCTTTGTTCTTTACAGTGCCGCTTACACGGTTAATGAAACCGAGCAGGTGGTCATCACCCAATTCGGCCGAATTGTCGGTGAGCCCAAGATAGATCCAGGTTTAAAATTTAAAATTCCGTTTATTCAGAAAGCCAACTATTTCAATAAGAATTTGCTGGATTGGGACGGTGATCCCGGACAGATTCCGACCTTGGATAAACGCTTCATCTGGGTGGATGCGTTTGCCAGATGGAAAATTGTGGATCCGATCAAATTTTTCCAGACAGTTAACAATCGCTTAAATGCAATTGCAAAATTAAATGACATCATCGACCCCGCCGTTCGCAATTTCGTTACATCAAATACGCTCATTGAAGCGGTACGAAAATCGAACCGCGAACTGGAGATGGCAGCTGAGGTCAATTTGGAAGAAGGTGACCGGGAAATTCGCGAAAGCTATTCCATTTCCGTGGGGCGTGAAAAAATCACCAAGGAAATATTGAAACAGGCCCAGCCGAAACTGGCCCAATTCGGCATCGAGCTGGTGGATGTCAAAATCAAGCGCATCAATTACATCGAAGATGTCCAAAAGTCGGTTTATAGCAGGATGATTGCCGAGCGGAAACAGATTGCGGAAAAATTTCGCTCAGAGGGCAAAGGTGAAGCGCAAAAAATACTGGGTGAAAAAGAAAGGGACTTGCAAAAAATTACCTCTGAAGCTTATAAAACGGCCCAGGAAATTAAAGGAAAAGCCGATGCAGAGGCAACCATAATTTACGCTGACGCTTATGGAAGAGATCCTGAATTTTACTCATTTGTTCAAACGATGGAAATTTACCGCGACGCGCTGGACAAAGACAATTCGCTGATTCTTTCAACCGACTCGGAATTTTTAAAATACCTCAAAGGCTATTCCAAATAACCGCATAAAAAAGCACCGTTTAAGAAACGGTGCTTTTTTGTAAATTTACAGAAAAGACCCCCAAGATCATCATTTCCCCTTCCTTCTTTGGTGACGCGTCTTGGCCAAAAGCTTTCTGTGCTTATGTTTTCGCATTTTTTTTCTGCGTTTTTTTACGACACTTCCCAACGGATCACCTCCTTTGCCCGAATATAAACTAACAGTGAAATGGCTTCTTAACATACCC
>Ga0209536_100015813_pt1 | contig 10755 bp, 10 predicted proteins | sample DeeMarSeWOR28_12_FD_187461 | JGI IMG/M metagenome (GOLD analysis project Ga0209536, IMG submission 187461) | Marine sediment microbial communities from White Oak River estuary, North Carolina - WOR-2-8_12 (SPAdes) (version 2) | ecosystem: Environmental > Aquatic > Marine > Intertidal zone >...
TAAGATAGAAGCCATCTCAAAAATTGGATTTTGGTTCAAGCTCAAGGCGGGACCGCGTTGCAACCCGCAGGCATACTCAAGTATGTCGAGGATTTGAAACGCGGTCCCAACACAGAGATCGGGCCAAAAGACTTTTTTGAGATGGCTTCTAGTTTGAGCCGCTGATGGCCCGAAAGGCCTCCAGGCTGAACTGGGCCTGCCGGGGGTTGATCCTCATCTCGCGCCGATTGATATCCAGTTTCGGCATCCAAAATCCATCCGGGTATATGAAGCCCATGAATTTGCCGCCGCCGTCATACAACTTGAAGCTGACTTCCGCTTTTTGCACGGTGCCGGCAATTTCTTCATTCTCATCACGCAATTCATACTCGCCTTCAGCGCCTTCCCTGGGCACCAGGGTCAATTTCCGGGGCTCAATCTTAGCGGCCCCAGAGGCTTTTAAGATGCTGAGATACAACTCGATGTCCTTCATATCGACCTTTAGCTCCCGCTTTTGCCTGGCCCCTCTCGGGACCCAATTTTCAGATTCGTAAACGAAGCCCAGATAATTTCCACTGGTATCGTAAATTTTAAAGGTCTGCAGCTCTTTGCTCTTGACAATGGCCAGCAAATCACCCTTCTGATTCTTCAGCTCCCATTCATCCTCACCGCCTTCTTTACGCTGCAAGGTCAATTCCTCGGAAGACAATGGTTCGGCATCCATATCAGCGGCGAGTGCCGGAAAGAACAAAATCAGTATTAGAAAAAGCACGAGCACCATGGATTCGTAATATTTCATCATGGCCGACCTCCCCAACCTGTTTAAAAAGCTAATAAAATTGAATCCTCATGCTTGCATAGCGCCGATCTTCTCTCCTCGCCCCTCTTTCCGGGTACCAAAGCGTGTGCGGCACCAGGAGAATGGATACGATTTTTACTCACGGTGCATCAGGTGCAGATATCCATAACGCGCCGTCAGAGGTATTTCCAAAACCAGCTTTTGACTTTCTGTTTCCCAGATTTTCAGTGTGCCAACGGAGGATGTGGGCACGCCCACCGCACCGGTTATTTTCTCTTCGATGCCTTCGAACAGCGTCGTGGCCCGCACCGCCTGGTTCTGGGCCACCTGAAAACCGAATTTATACAGCTTGCTGTCACTAAACCACAGATAGGCGGTGGTCCCGAAGACGACTTTTTTAGCGCTGTCTTTATCCAGTACGGGGACGATGGCGTTGTCTTCGCCGGACAGGTAGGTCAGCCCGGCATTTTTGGCCCAGTAAAGCAATTGACCCTTGGCCGGCCTGAGCAGGATTCGTGCCCAAAAACCGGCCTTGTTGATCTGATGGGCGCCCAGCGCCGTCACATCCAGTTCTTTCCCCAGCCATAATTGGTAACCATTGACCTTGAAGTTCAATTGTGCACTCAACGTATCCGACATGTAAAACCCCAATCGATAATTATCTTTTGATCACACCTTAAAATTTTTCTACAGCACCGCCCAGCGGGGCGATCATTTTCAGTAATATAACAACTTATTCGGTGAGATGCAAAATATACCCCGGCAACCGAAATATGTACCCCGAAATGCCAGATTGTTCGCAAGCTGTCAATTCATTCGCCAAAAAAAATTCAACAAATTGACAACACACAAACAGGATCTTACCGCCTTGTAAGTATTTTCAGTCGGGTACAACTCAATACCGTCTTTAAAGTATTCAAAGGCATTAGAATGAAGCCTTTTTAATATATCCTGGCCATTTTGCTTTTGGTCACTGTATCCACGCGTTACGCCATCGGATTGCTGGACCAGGGCCCGGAATCTGCCCGGGCACCCATCCGCAAGGGTGAAAAACCGGTTATTCCCCTGGATATCAAGGACCCGATCTATAATGTGTGGCACCACTTGCGTGATTTCAGCAAAGTCCCAAACGCAAACCCGGCATCATCAACTTACAGAAATACGACTTCGCTACAGCTGGATGGACATCCCCACCTTTTTCCATCTGCCGGCGGCGCTTTCCCCACCTGACCTGATTGCCAATAAAAACAGGCACCGAGGGGGCAATGTTCAACCGTGAATTGGAGTTGACGCCGGGGCTGGTGGTTGCTAAAATGAGTGTATGAAAGCGCTTATGATGAAACAGTAGGAACGGGTGGGTGAACCGCCTGTTAAAGTATCACAAAAAAGGAAGGGTTCCGATGTGCAGAGAAAAGTGCGCGCCTCCCGCATCTGCTTGCCCGCTGATTGGGTCGGCCCTCCCGCTCCTGCTGGTTTTGCTCTTGTTTTTGACTCAGGGCTGCGCTTCCAGGGGTCCTTACCGGCTCTTTCTGATGCCGGCGCCGGAGGTGTACGAAGCCGACGGGCTCAACCCCTTCCAAGATCCGGGCAAGATCGAAAAAGATACGCGGATCGAGGTGCTCTATGCCACGGACCGCAAGCCTGTCGCGGGAAGTGACGCGAAAGGTTTTTACGAAAACGACCGGGGCTATCTGTTGCGGCTGGGCGTCGGCACCGTGCGGCTCGGAGAGGAAGGCACGACCTGGGACGACCTCAAACGCGTCTCCCTGCTCAAGAACCGCACCGAGGATTTTCCGCTCCAGGTCACGGCGGCAGAGGAGTTCGGCATCCTGGATCGGACATTTTCCCGGTTCGATTCCCCGGAGATGCTCCGGAAAAAATCAAACGCGGCCGGCCGCCGCTTCGCGGCCGCCGTCGAAGAGCGCCTGAAGCGTTCCTCCAAAAAAGATATCGTGGTCTACGTCCCCGGCTTCAAGGTGAACTTTGAAAACCCCCTGCTGGTAACCGCCGAACTCTGGCACTACCTGGGCTACGACGGGGCCTTTGTCGCCTTTGCCTGGCCCTCTACCCCGAGTGTCTGGGCGTATGTGTCGGATGCGGAAACCGCCGCGCTGTCATCCCGCACCCTAAGAATATTTCTTCAATATCTGGCCGCCTGCACCTCAGCCCGCCGCATTCACGTGCTGGGCTACAGCGCCGGCTCCCGCTTGATCACCCGGGCCTTTTACGACCTGGCTCTCATCCATGCGTCGGATGACGACGCGGCCATCCGCAAAGCCCTGCGGATCGGCCAGGTGATACTGGTGGGCAGTGATGTGGACCGGGACATCTTTGCCGGCATGCTGTTGGACGGGATCCTTCGCATCCCGGAGCACTTTACCGTCTATATGTCCACGGCCGATTCGGCCCTGAGCATGTCGAGCTGGGTGTTGAACCGGCAGCGTCTGGGGCAGTTGACAAAGGGACAGACCGTTAAAACCCATATCAACGAACTGCTGCGAAGTATACCCAATCTTTCCCTCATCGATGTCAGTGAGGCCGAGGAGGCCTTTTCCGGCAACGGGCACGCATATTTTCGCAAAAGCCCCTGGGCCAGCAGCGACGTGCTGGCCACCCTCCGGCTCGATCTATCCCCGGATCAGCGCGGACTGACCCGCTCAAAAGATTCACCGATCTGGACCTTTCCACCGGACTACATCTCCCGGCTCAAGACCGCCATTTCCGGTGCCGGCCAAGGCGCATACTAGAAGTGGTTTCAAAACCTCGGATTAGGCCTGAGAGCAAGGCGCAGTCCGATGAAAAAGCGCAGCATACATGCAAGTATGTGAGCATTTTGAGGAGGGCTGCAACACAGCTGTCGGGCCTTAGATGGGGTTTTGAAACCGCTTCTAGTGTCGTGTCCCAGAAATAGATTCCATAAGATGTTTTACTTTATTTAGTATGGAATCGGTTGTGGCCGTCCATACAAAGGGTTTTGCTTTAGAATTATATTTTCTGACGAACCGATCTATTTTCTCAGATAGTTGTTTGACGCTGCTAAAGGAGCCGCGCCGGATTGCTTTCTGTGAAATAATGTTGAACCAAATTTCTACCTGGTTTAGCCAAGAAGAATATGTCGGGGTATAGTGGACATGGTAACGTGGCCTGGCGGCCAGCCAGTTCCGGACCTTCTGATGCTTGTGGGTGGTGTAGTTGTCCACTACAATATGAATATCCATATCTTCAGGAACATTCGAATCAATATGTTTTAGAAATTGTAAAAATTCTTGATGCCGGTGGCGCTTTTTACATTGGGTGATCACTTCACCACTGGACAAGTCAAGCGCCGCAAAGAGGGTTAAGGTGCCATGGCGCCTATATTGATGGGTAATCCCCTCAACATAACCCAACCCCATGGGTAATACCGGTTGGGTACGGTCTAAGGCTTGAATTTGGCTTTTTTCATCAACGCACAGCACCATGGCTTTATCAGGAGGATTTAAATACAGCCCAACAATATCGCGAACTTTGTCAACAAATAAAGGATCTGTTGACAGCGTGAAATGTTTTTGTCGATGGGGTTGAAGGTTAAAGGCATTCCATATACGCTGTACTGTTGATTTAGAAAGATTGGTTTCTTTAGCAATACTGCGACACGTCCAATGGGTTGCGCCTTCAGGTTTGCTTTTTAATGTTTTTTGGATCAGTTGAGCCACTTGTTCATCACTGATAGAGCGAGGGGCTCCTGGCTTGGGTTCATCGTAGAGCCCCATTAATCCTTGCTGGACAAACCGTTGGCGCCACATACCAACCATGCGGCCAGACAACCCTACATGCTTGGCAATTGCAGTATTGGTAAGGCCTTTGTCGGACATCAAAATAATTTGGGCACGGCGAACATGGGCATAAGGTAACGATCGTGAGTTAGCCATTGTTTTCAACTGTACTCTAAGCTCATCGGTTAAATTAAGCGGCGGCTTCGGGCGTCCTAATTTCATGCGTATCTCCTCCTTTCATATTGGAGGAGTATAAACATAAAAACAATAAAAAATCTAGAACTTTTTTTAACTTATTTGTGGGACGCAATACTAGTCGAAAGTTCAAAATTAAGGCTCAATCAGCATCTCAAAACCTGCAATATCTCTAACAAATCGGTGAAATAAGGCTCTTAAAATATCCTTTGATATCCAATTCTCAATGAGCCGGAAACGCAGGATAATTATCCAAAGCGAAAAGCAAAAAGATGTGAAAAGTTTCACCTTACCGGTTGTATGTGGAAGGTAACCCCTGGGTTCAGAAAAAGTTGTTTTACACAAAACTAAAACTTGACCAGCGTATTCCCAAAGGCTACATTTTAAGAAAAGTTGAAATGATAATCGACTTTGAATCTATTTACAAAAAGGTCAAAAGCAAATTCGGCCTCCACGGCAATGTTTCTGTTCCTTCACCGGTTCTCCTTAAGATGATGTCGCTTTTGATCTTCTATAACATTGTTACGAACCAGAACTGATGACCACTATTCCCGTCTGTGTGGGCTGGCTGTGGTTTTTAGGCTATGACATAGAGTATGAAACACCTAACTACAGCATCCTCAGCAATGCCCGGTTCCGCTGGGGAGTTAATGCCTTTAAGACTTTTTTGAAAACGTCGTGATCATATGCTTTGAAGCGGGATTGGTTGACGGAAGCAAAATAGTTACTGACATCAGTCTGGTCCAAGCCGATGCCCCCCAACAGCTCCGTTGTGAATCAGGAGTCAATTGGGCGTTACCTGATCAAAACTTACCGTGAAATGTTGAAGGGCTGACCCTTTTGTTTTTCCGTGCGCTGAACTTTGTTGAACAGGGAGATGTTGATGGTGGACCTTACAATCAAGGGCCCAATGGGGCTCAATGGGATGACGGCGACCACAGCGGCGGCGCTGCTTGAAACAGGCAAGATCACGTCGGAGGCGCTGGTGCGCGACTGCCTTGCTCGCATCCAGGCTCGCGAGGGAGAAGTCCAGGCGTGGGATTATCTCGATTCTGAGCTTGTTATCGCTCAGGCGAAGGCGCTCGATGCGACTCCTCGGCGCAGCCCGCTGCACGGGATACCGGTCGGGATCAAGGACATCTTCGACACCAAGGACATGCCCACAGGCCACGGATTTGGTCCTTACAAGGGCTATCACGGCGGCTGCGATTCGGCCTGCGTTGCTGTCCTGCGCGCAGCCGGCATGGTGATCATGGGCAAAACTACGACCACGGAATTCGCCTGCCCCCTGCCGCGCCGGACCACCAATCCGCACGATCCCACGCGGACCCCTGGAGTCTCCTCCAGCGGATCGGCAGCGGCGGTCGCAGATTTCATGGTGCCGCTCGCCAACGGCACCCAGACCGGCGGCTCAGTGATCGGCCCGGCAGCCAATTGCGGCGTCTACGCTTACAAGGCGAGCCTCGACGGAATCGACCGGACTGGTCTGCGTCACTGCAAACCGTCGATCGATACCATCGGCCTGTTCGCCCGATCGATCGAGGATCTTATCCTGATGCGCTCGGTACAGACAGGCACTGTGGTGAAAAACAACCGCCCAGTCGACGGCGCTCCCCGCATCGGCATTTTACGTACCGCCCATTGGGACACCGCAGAGCACTGTATGCAGACCGCCATCGAGCGCGCCGCGTCGCTTCTCAGCCGCGCAGGTGCGACGGTTTCCGACGTGACTTTGCCGCCACTGTTCGTCGATATCGAGCCCGATTTCGCCATTGTCAATGGCTGGGAAGGCACGATGGTGCTTGAGGCGGAGATTAAAAATTATTTCGACAGCTTCAACGACCATAACCGCGAGCGCGTTAACTTCGCGCAGGGGCTGAACGTGCAGGACTACGAGGCGGCCGGCAAACGGCTCGAAGCGGCGAGGGCCGCGATGGATGCCCAGTTCGGCGAATGCGATCTGTTCATATCGCCGAGCCTTGCCGGAGAAGCCCCGGTCGGCCTGACCGAGGTTCGCAGAGCCGTCTTCGCCCGACTGTGGACCCAGATGTACACGCCGACCGTGAACCTACCGCTGTTCATCGGTCCCCACAGCATGCCGGTCTGCGTCCAGATCATCGGACCGCGCAACACCGACGACATCACCCTGGCTGGCGCCAGGTGGGTCGACACGCATCTGCGTGAGGCGCTGGGGGGCGTCCCAGCGGCGGTATAGGCCGGTACAGGCGCTTTCATGACGTCTATGTTTTTATGCTTTTCTTTTGGATGGCATTATCGCCGAATGGTTTAATAGGCTTTCAAGGATTATTATTCTATTTATGACGTTGGGAGGCTCTGGAAAATCAGCACCATCAGATGTACGTTTAATATTTCCGCAAGTTGGGTCTACGGCTATTAATTCCCGCCTTTGTTTCTCAATTTTAGGCCAGTAAAATCGGACGTATGCTTTATGCTTGATGACATTTCCTAATTATCAATTTCCGGTGAACTCTAAGCGAGGAGCTAATAGGAAATCAGATGTTCGATTGGTCGGTTATTCCGTAAATCTCAATAGCCGGTATAGGGTTACGGCCAAAATAACCGCTGCGAGGAGAATAACGAATATCAACTGGTCCGCACTGAACTTTTTCACCGTCGCTACTATTCCAAGACCTTTGAAAATTGAATGATTTTACATGGCCGCAGTCTTTGGTATGTTGTTAATGCAACGTTAGGCTTTATCCAGTCCAAAAGCCGTATGAAGCACGCGCACGGCCAGTTCGGCATATTTTTCTTCAATGACGCAGGAGATGCGAATTTCCGAGGTGCTGATCATAATGATGTTGATATTCTCGCTGGCCAGGGCGGTGAACATGGTTGAGGCGACGCCGGAATGGCTTCGCATCCCCACGCCGACCACCGATACCTTGGCGATGCTCTGATCTCCCCACACCTTTTCCGCCCCGATTTCCGCGGCTATCTTTTTTTCCATTTCCATGGCGGTGTTAAAATCGCTTCTCGGCACGGTAAAGGTCAGGTCGGTCGTTCCGCCGGCGCGTGTGTTCTGGATGATCATATCGACCAGGATCCCGGCTTCGGAAATGGGTGAAAATATTTTCGCCGCGACTCCCGGCTGATCCGGAACTTTTTTCAGGGTGATGCGAGCTTCATTTTTATTGCAGGTAACGCCGGAAACCACCAGGCGTTCCATATCGGCATCTTCATTGACGACCATGGTCCCTTCCTCCTCATTAAATGATGACCGGACATGTACGGCGACATTGTATTTTTTGGCGAATTCAACCGAACGGATTTGCAGAACCTTGGCACCGATACTCGACATTTCCAGCATTTCATCGTAGGAAACTTTGTTCAGCATCCGCGCCTTTTCGCAAATATTGGGATCGGCGGTGTACACACCGTTTACATCGGTATAGATCTCGCAGGTATCGGCCTTGAGCGCGGCGGCGATGGCGACCGCAGAAGTGTCCGACCCGCCCCGCCCAAGGGTGGTTATATTCCCTTCCTGGTCGCAGCCCTGAAAACCGGCGACGACAACGATGTTCCGGTTTTGAATGAATTGTTTTATTCGGCCGGCGCCGATGTCGAGAATGCGGGCATTACCGTAAGTGCAGTCGGTGACGACCTCGGCCTGGTGGCCGAGCAGGGAGCGGGCCGGGTAGTTCATGGCATTCAAGGTCATGGCCAGCAGGGCCGCGGTGGTTTGTTCGCCGGTAGCCAGCAGAACATCCAGCTCCCGTTTTTCCGGGTTCTGGGTGACCTGAACGGCCAGGTCGATCAGGCTGTCGGTAACCCCGGCCATGGCTGAGAGGATAACGACGACATTGTTCCCCTGATCGTAGGTTTTGGCCACCCGCTTGGCAACATTGCGAATCCTTTCAATGTCCGCAACCGAGGTGCCGCCGTACTTTTGGACGATTAAACTCATCTTTTCTTCCTGTTGACTTTAAGGTTCCGAAACATTCGAAAGTTTCCTTAGCAGATCCTCTGCCGGAAGTCCATATGCACTTAAGTGTATCTCACGCGCATATTCGTCGACAAATTTCATATCGACCAGAATATATTCAGTCAGAATGCCGGCGTCAAGCTTGTCGGCCCATTCAACGACGATGATTCCGTCTTCGGCCAGGATGTCGTACAGCCCGATGTCGTCCAGCGCCTCAATGGTTTCGATCCGGTAAAGGTCGACATGAAACAGCGGCAGCCGACCCGGGTATTGATTGACGAGTGTATACGAAGGGCTCGTAATGGTGTATTCGCCGGGTACACCCAGGCCCTGGGCGATACCTTGCGTCAGGGTTGTTTTCCCGCTGCCCAGATCGCCGGTCAACGCGAGAACCATGGCGGACGCCGCCAGCCGGCCGATCTTTTGGCCGAGTTGCAGCGTTTGCTCCGCAGAACCCGTCGTGGTTTTGAACTGGATGCGGGCTGTCATGACAGATCGGGGGCGGCGGTCAGCTTGCCGATTTCCAGGGGCAGATTATGCATCACATCGGAAGCGATGAAGCCGAAAGGACCATGTTTTTCAAGCAGGGCATCGGCGGCCGCCCCGTGCAGGTAGGTGCCCACGTGGGTGCTGACCTCGGGTGAATAGCCCTGGGCGATCAGACCGGCGATGACACCGGTCAGCACATCCCCCATGCCGCCGGAAGCCATGCCCGGATTTCCCGTGGGGTTGACGAAAACCCTGCCGTCCGGGTGGGCGATCACGGTCCGGGCGCCTTTTAATACCACATGAACTTTATTCTGCCGGGCGAATTCACGGGCGTTTTTAATGCGGTCTGCCTGTACCCCGCCGGCGGTGGTGCGCATCAGCCGGGCCATTTCCCCCGGATGGGGGGTTAAAACGACCGGGCCCTTGCATTTCAAGAGACGGTTGGTGTCGTCGGCCAGGCAGTTCAGGCCGTCCGCGTCGATGACCATGGGTATCCGGCAGTTGTTTATGATTTTAAGGATAAGCGCCCGGGTTTCATGCGCTGTGCCGATCCCCGGTCCGATGGCCAGACACTTCTTGCCGGTCAGGAGGCTTTTTATCTCGCCAAGCGCCGAGGCCGCAAACTCGCCCGTCGGAGTTTCGGGCAACGGATAGGTCATGGCCTCGAGCACCTGGGTCTCGAGCACCGGGTTTAGACTTTTGGGTATGCCGCTGGTCACCAGGCCGGCGCCCGCGCGCATGGCCGACATGGCGGTCATGGCCGCCGCGCCGGTTTTTCCCGGAGATCCGGCAAGGACCAGCAGGTGGCCGGTATGGCCTTTGTGGGTGTCCGGCGACCTGGATTGCAGGCAGCCGCGGACATACTCGCGCGTCAACAGGGCTTGCAGGGGCCCGACCTCTGCGGCAACATGGGGCGGGATGCCGATATCGACGACTTCGAGCTTTCCGGTGTATTCAGCGCCGGGGTACAACAGATGGCCGAGTTTGGCAAAGCCGAAGGTGGCCGTCGTGTGTGCGCGAATGCATGTCCCGCAGGGCTGAGCCGTGTCGGCATTCAGCCCGGAGGGAATATCCACCGCCAGAACCGGTTTGCCGAGGCGGTTGATCGAATCGATAACCGCTTTAAAGTAGCCTTTGACCTCTGAATTCAGGCCGGTACCTAAAATGGCGTCTATCCAGATATCCACCCGCCGGAGAGCGGTCTTGCGCCTGGAAAAAGCCGCTTTGTCGGGTATTTCCTGAACGGGAATAGCCAAGGGGGCCAGCAGTTTGAAATTTTCAGCCGCATCACCCGTCAACAGCGAGCGCTTGGATAATAAAAAAACCGACACGTTCAGCCCTTTCTGGGCCAGGCAGCGGGCCATCACAAAACCGTCACCCCCGTTGTTGCCGCGCCCGGCCATGATGCCGATATTTTTTGAACCCACGGCCCCAAAAGTTTTTAAAAATATTTCGGTTGCCCCGCGCCCGGCGTTTTCCATCAGCAACCTGCCCGGCAGGCCGAACGACTGGATGGTTTTTTTGTCCATCTGCTGCATTTCATTTGCCGTTACCAGGTACATGCGCATCTCTCCTTAGAGTTTAAAATTAAA
>Ga0209536_100015815_pt1 | contig 10754 bp, 10 predicted proteins | sample DeeMarSeWOR28_12_FD_187461 | JGI IMG/M metagenome (GOLD analysis project Ga0209536, IMG submission 187461) | Marine sediment microbial communities from White Oak River estuary, North Carolina - WOR-2-8_12 (SPAdes) (version 2) | ecosystem: Environmental > Aquatic > Marine > Intertidal zone >...
AGAAAATCCCTACCAGGTTATTCTCAACGAGGTGGAGTATCTTAGACCCCTCACCAGGAAAGTGCGGCTCATTGCTGAGCATCCCCGTTCGCTAGTGCGCTGGCGTCTGCGGCGCAAATTCCTCCGAATTGCTAGAAAGGAATTTGATTCCGACTACGAAGCCTATTGGCGCGAGGGAGAATCGAAACCTAAAAATATTGGTGCACCGGTTTTTTACCGCAAACTGCGCCCTAAGGCTGGAGTATTGCTGGTACACGGTTATTTGGCTGCCCCTGAAGAAGTAAGGCCCCTTGCCAAATATCTCCATCAACAGGGCTACACCGTTTTTGCCCCGCGCCTTCGTGGGCATGGCACCAGTCCCGGAGATTTAGCTCTTAGAACCTGGGAAGAATGGTTGCAGTCAGTGGAACGTGGTTATATGATCCTGGCGAATAGTGCCAAGGATGTTGTTTTGGGCGGATTCAGCATGGGAGCCGGTTTGGCTCTCTTTGCAGCCACAAACATGCTATACAAGGTTAAAGCTGTTTTTGCTATAAACTGTGCGATGAGACTGAGAAGGCGAACCGCCAAGCTTGCTCCAGCTGTAGTTCTTTGGAACAAGCTGGCAGACAAACTGCTTAAGGATGAAGGACGTAGGCGCTTTGTACCAAATGAGCCTGAAAACCCGCATATCAACTATTTTCGCAATCCAATAAGCGGAGTAAAAGAACTCATGGAACTCATGGAGCAGCTCTCACTCCGGCTTGATCGCATAAAGGTTCCGACCCTCTTGATACAATCATCCGAGGACCCCGTTGTTCACCCCCAAGGCAGTAGAGAAGTCTATGAAAATCTCGGTTCCGAGGATAAGGAACTCATCATGTTCAACTCCGACCGCCACGGAATTCTCAGAGGTGAACTTTCACAGCGTGTTTTTACCCGGATAGCTGAATTTCTCCATAGCAGAGTTTGATTGGAATAGGAAAGGAACACCTGATGCCACCCATGACCGCACAATTCTTACTTGAAACTGCCAAGTCCAGCATGAGGACGGCAGAGTATTGTTTTCTCATTACCCTGGGTAAGAGCGGGGAAGCCAATGCCAGACTGGTGCAACCATTTGAGCCTGAAGCGGATATGACAATCTGGATCGGCACTTGGTCGAAGTCGCGAAAAGTGCGGGAAATTCGACAAAACAATCAGGTTACTTTAGCTTTTCATGACAAAGACGATACCGCTTATGTAACCCTGCTGGGGTCAGCCCACATAGAGAGCGATATCAATAAGAAGCGCACGTACTGGCGGGAGGAATGGGTTGCATTTACGCCGCATGGCCCTGAGGGAGAGGACTACATAGTCATCAAATTCATTCCCACCCGAATTGAACTTATGAGTTTTGGCAGTGGTGTTCTGCCGCAACCTTATGGCCTCAAGCCTGCTGTTTTGGTCCGATCAGAGGATTCGTGGGTTGCAGACGATACTGTTTAAACTCCGCGACAACCCTTCCATCATCTGTCCGCTCCCGTAATATAATCACCGATTTTTCGCATCCGCGCGAGTTCATCCTCACTCATAGAACCACGGTCCAGGGTTATCAGGGCTTCTCGCATTTGTCCTATATTTTTGGGTCCCGTCATGCAAATATCCACTGCCGGATGGGACAGAACAAAACGGTAACAGTCGCTTGCTGATGGCGGAGGTTCGGCCGGAGGCATCTTTTCTTCCGCAAGAAGCTGACCCCATCTTGTAGCGGTATAACTTACCACCCCTGGCCTGTTCTCGCCTTGTAGGTAGGGGAAAGACTCCAATTCCGCTCCGCGGTGCGCGGCAGAGTAGCGAATGTGAAAGATATCAAACACGTTTTCTTTGGCTAATTCCGGGAAGAGCTTCCGATTGTGGCTGGATACCGCCAAAAAACGAAACATTCCTTTCCTTTTCATAGCAAAGGCTCTTTCCAATATCCTCTCGGGAGGTTTTTTTCTGTACCAACCCAAGAGTAGGACATCGCCACACTCTATACTCAATCGTTTTAATGCCTTTCTGTAAGACATCTCCAACAGTGAAGCGGAGCGTGAATAACTCTGGATAACGATAATCAGGTCATGGCGTTTACCCCGTCCGCAGATATTCCTGATCGCTTCAGCCATTCCACTCTTGCGCAAAGACCCCCAATAGAAATAGGTACATCCCCTGTCAAATGCCTCTTCGAAAGCCTCAGGGGGCGCACCGTAGCTTGAAGCGACTCCCAATCTTCCTACTCTAAGACCGGTCCTGCCTAGAACCGTTGGATGGTTGAATACGTTCCTCATGCTGAATTCTCGTTCCTTGATATTTGGTGCTTGACGATAGATAGTTGATGAGGGATGCTCGATGCAAGATCTAGAATTACTGCCCGAAATCCACAATCCGAAATTCGCAATCCCCTCCTTGTCTTTTTCTCCATGAGCGTATAATAGATCATAGAGGAAAAACTAAAGTCAATCTTAGGAGGTGGCTATGGAATTACGCACCCTGGGAACTTCTCAGGTAAAAATTTCTCCGATCATAATGGGCACCTGGCAAGCAGGGAAAGACATGTGGGTAGGAATAGATGACTCTGAGACAATCAAGGCCTTACACACTGCATTTGATGCGGGTATAACCACCGTAGATACCGCCGAGTATTACGGCCATGGGCATTCCGAACGACTTGTAGGCGAAGCCCTTGCTGGTGTTCGAGATCAGGTGGTATACGCTACCAAAGTTTTTCCCAACCATCTTCAATATGACCAGGTTATGGAAGCATGCCACCTCTCACTCAAGAATCTCAGGACAGACTACATCGATCTCTACCAGATTCACTGGCCTGCCGGCACCTGGGGCACTGAGCATGTACCCATAGAGGAAACCATGGGGGCGCTGAATGACCTCAAAGAGCAGGGCAAAATACGGGCAATTGGCGTGTCCAATTTCTCCAGAGTTCAACTAGAAGAAGCAGCCGGATATGGTCGGATCGACAGTCTGCAGCCGCCCTATTCTCTTTTTTGGCGTCGAGTCGAAAAGGATGGCCAGCCTTACTGTGTGCAAAACAATATTACCATCTTGGCCTATTCCTCCATGGCCCAGGGTTTGTTGACCGGGAAATTCGGACCCAATCATACATTTGCCAGGGGTGATCATCGCTCAAAAAACAGGCTATTCAAGCCAGAGAACTGTGAGCGCGTTCAGCAGGCATTAGAAAGACTGCGCCCCATTGCGGAACGCAATGGCATCAGCCTGGGGCAACTGGCCCTGGCTTGGCTCATTACCCAGCCAAATACTTGTGCAATCGCCGGAGCACGGAATTCTGAGCAAGTAAGGCAAAACGCCAAAGCCGGCGGAATCCTCCTTTCTCCTGGCGACTTAGAGGAAATAGACCTCATAGGGAGGAGTGTCACCGATCACCTGGACGATAATCCTGTAATGTGGGAGTTTTGACCTCGGGAGAGCGCGTATCAGAATCTCATGGTGTGATCTGGTACGGAGTGAAAACTTGTTCTCTGACCTGCGTAGACTTCATACTCGGCAATATAGATCCGTCTGCTAACCCCTGAGCATTGTTTGGGACACCCTTGTTTCTGGGTATCGCTAATAATTTCGATCAAGGATTTGCCATCAGTCCACCAGCTGAAATTACAGTTACGACATACCCAGAGAGCGCGCTGCATCTGTTCGCGACCTTTCTCCCAGAGGGACTTGAATCAGCCCTGGTCCAAACAGGCCATTGTGGTCTTGCCGTACTTGGCTCAAGAGGTTACTGTGACGAGAATCGCTGCGCTGAAGACCTTCCCTTTCATTGTGGTTAGGATACAAAAACAAGAATACCATTGCAACAGAATTATTAGTGATAGTAAAAATAGTCGATTATTAAACAGTTACAATAAAAAAATGTGGAAAACCTGACAACCAACACCTGAAACCTTATGAGATGGAGCACACGGTATGATCAGGAAAATACCAGCAGCACTTTTAGCAGTTTATCTGTTGCTTGGGTGCGGGCTTCGTTGGAAAGATGAAGGGCCCCCTCCGCGGCAAGAAAGTAGGTCCCCAGAGATCATACACTATGAGGCTGAGGAGGTTATTCGCCCAGGCGAAACCTGGAGGGTTTATTTAAAGCTGCGAGATGTAGATTGCGACATGGCTTACATAGTTACCCATCTCTGGCAATCAGGTGTTGGCGCCTACCCGGTTAGCTTTACTCCCATACGGCAGCACGCTTGCCCTGAGCTTGTGGGCTATATTTTCCTCAGGACGCCGGCGAAAAGAGGTCTAATCTGGAATCAATACGACGCAAAAATTTTTGTTCGAGATCGGCAAGGGAACTACAGTAAATCGATCAATTTGCCGTTGAACTTCGACTTGATAACTTCTAAGGAGTTACCTGAAGAATGGCACGGTGAGCCTGTGGTTTCTATTGGGGCCATAGCAATTGATTTGGCAAATGCACAAACCAGTACCACGGGCAGATAGCGGGTGATTTTGGATTTGGGATTTCGCCATGCACCATGCTCTAAGCGAAGACTCTCACCATGAGAGGAATGGCCACGAAAGTTCCCAGTGAACTTCCTATATTGGTAAATACTACGACCAGCAGAATTCTGGTTATTTTATTCCTCCAAAATCCTTTTAGTGAGGATATGTCCTCAGGCAACCTCTCGAAGTCTTTGACCTTCGGCTTTCCGACAAAAGCTTCGACAAAGCCTGAAACCCAACCAGCGGCGATCATAGGATTGAGCGAAGTGAGTGGCGCTGAGACAACAGCGGAGAAGATGGTCAAAGGATGAGCAAATGCGAGAGTGGCACCAAGACCGGCTAGCATGCTGTTGGCCAAAATCCACCATTTGAGCATGCTGGTGGTTGTGGAAGTTCCAGAGGTAAAAAACCCTAAGACAAACAATGCCAGTATCAGGAGCGGAATGAGCCACTTTAGTACACTGACAATTTTACTCCTGGGCGGAATATGGTTTAGTGGCGCTATATCTATAGGCTGGTTCCAATAATGCTTTATTCCGGGAATGTGCCCTGCACCGACTACGGCTACAATCTTTTTCCCTGGAGCGGTTCTGATCTTATGAGTAAGATACTGGTCTCTTTCATCAATGAGAATGTGTTTTACTTCCGGAAGTTCCTCGCCTATCTCTGACAGCAAGCTCTCGAGCACATCCTTTCTTTTCATTTCTTCAATTTGTTCCTCAGTTATAGACTCCAACCCCCCTGCCGAGGTGATAATTTGGGCCAAGAGTTTGATCTTGGTCCACAGTCCCATTAGGCGCCAGGTTCTCGCTAGCGTGATACGTATATCCCTGTCTGCCAGATGAACTTCGGCCCCCATCCCCTCGGCTGTCTTAATGGCGCGCATCATTTCTTCACCTGGTTTGGTGCCAAGCTTGTGGCCGATCTTTTTCTGGAAATAGGCAAGGATAAGATTGGACAGCAAGAGAAAAGCCTTTTTGTCCTTGATAACTTTGAAAATATTTGCCTCTTGCCAGGTCTTCTTCTGGGTGAGGGATTCATATCTGGATTTGCATAGTTCCACGCACACTGTATCTGGTTTTTTTTCATTAAGCACGTGATTGACTAAATCGGCACTCTCCCTAGAGACGTGAGCCGTGCCGACGATGTGGATTTCTTTATCCTCAAAGGTTAGATGGTGTATGTCCTCTTTGACCATGGCGATCTCGGCTATAGATAATTCTAGAACACTAAAAGGCTTCAATGTAATTGCTCTTGGAAGTGAAAGCAAGAGAAGATAAGAGGTTCCTCTCAAAATAAAGAATCTGGGCCAAAAGACTTAGCCACCCTTAAGGCACCTTTCACTGGCCTTGGCATGCAGGTACCAGGTGTCAGGTGTCAGGAAAAAATCAAATAACGGGTAACATTTGTAACCTGTTGGGGCGATACGGAAATCCCGTCTGAAGCAACTTGTCAGGGCGTAGCATTGGCGAGGACTGAAGCGGCAGCGGGAAACACTGAAACCTGGCACCTCAAAGAGGATGGGCGGCTTTCAGTTCACTGATGAAGTTAGCAAAGGACATGGAGGAGAAATAGACTGCTTTTGTCTGTGGTCCGAAGCAGATTTCATCGAAATCCTCGACTTTGTATAGTTCAAAAGGGTTCAGGACTTTTCCATTCAGCAAGGTTCCATTCTTGGAACCGCAGTCGACCACATAACAGCCTTTGGAGGAGGGTTGTAGGTAGAGATACGCATGTCTCTTCGACACCAAATTGTCATGGATCACTATGTCGTTGGTTGCGTCACGTCCTATGCCAACGGTGTTTGTCGCCTTGTCAAATTTGTTTTTCCTAACTTCTATGACTTTTGCATCATCTATGTTGGCAATGGGGAAATCCGGTTTGATTGCTCCCATGGCATGATCTTCGTCAAGTGACAGCGTGTTGAACTGGAAAACTGCCGTTCTGTCCCTATCAATTCCCAACCTTTCTACCAAGAAGCCATAGGAATTAGCTTTTATAAAATCGGCGAATTCCAGGTCCGAAATAGAATGAAGATAATAGGAAATTTGCTTGTGCTTATATTTTGGAGCAATTTCAGAATGTTCAACTTTTTCAAATTCTTGGAAGTCCCTGCTGAATTCCAGGGCGACTCCTTCGTTCCGTTCATCCACCCGCCTGACAGTTGCATCACCGCGCAAGCCGTAGATTTTATCCCGGTCAGTGAAGCTAGGAGGAAGGAATAGGGTGACAGTGGTTTTGTCACCAGCTTGGAAAGACCGCCATTCTCTGGTTTTTATATATACACCGCTCTGGCTGATATTCTCTGTTAAGCCCTCGGTCTCATACCTAAGTTTGGCGCTGAACATCCTAGCCTCAAATTGACGCTGAATGCGAACGTGTTTTCTTCGTTCACAGGAGGTCATCTGCTTCCTGTCTTCCCTTGATGCCTTCTTAGTTTAAGTAGTTGCCCAATGGCTCGACCGGTTTGCCTTGCCCTTGGGCCACTTGCCCGCGTCTGCCTTCCAATGGCAGGCGCGCCGGCTTCGCCTTCGAGCGACTCCCGGGCGGGCTCGCCCGTCTTTGTTGTTCTGGGACAGCAGCTCATGAAGAATCGCGCAAGAGGAAATTGCAATTTTTATGCCCACTTATTAGACAAAATATGCAGAGTTATTGACATGTATTTTTATCGCTTTTCTTCGCGCCGGGCCTATTTGCTTGCCCATGCTGATGCTCAGCTATGCGTGCTAGCGGGCATATTGGTTGAGATCTTGACCCGTTTGCCGCCTTCGCCGCCACTATTCATATCGGTGCTTCAGTCACATTATCAGGTCCCATTCAATGGCTACAAGACATCGGGTGAAAAAGGTTGCGGTGCAGAGACCGAAAACAGAAGTCGTAGCCATGGTGCGCCAGACAACCGAATAGCTGGGGATACCGAACAACAGAAAATCCCATATCTATCACGATGAAAAAGAAAAATTGTGATAGAGTTTAAACACAAATAAACCCACAGAGCGGGAGGAGAAAGAATGGCGGTAATCTCAGTTTTCAAGAGCTTTGCTTCGGGGGGCAGAGAGTTAGGCCGAGTTCTCGCGAAAAATCTTGGTTACCACTATGTTGATAAGTCTCTTTTTCAAGAAATTGCCGAAGCTTTGCACGTATCGGAAGGAACTTTGGAATCATTTGAGCGAAGCCGGCAATACCGAATATCCAATATCTTTTCAAACTTGTTCAGCAAAAACTACATTCAACGAATTGTGGGTTATGACAAATCAGTGGTGGAGGAGAAAGAGTATCAGAATAATTTGAAGAAGCTGGTTCTCACCGTAGCAGAAGAGGACAACGCAGTGATTATCGGCAGGGCGTCTCACTACTTTTTGAGAGATAGGAAGAACTGTTTTCGTTTTCGGCTAGTTGCTCCTATGGACTTCCGCCTCAGATACGCGGTGGATAAGCTCGGTATATCTCCAGACCAGGCCCGAAGCGTCATAGAAAGGAGAGATAGAAATCAGGAATGGTTTCACCGCTCGGTCTGCGGCGAACAGTACGACAGCCCGCTGCTGTTTCACCTAACATTGAACACTGGTCTTATTTCTATGGAAAAAATAGCGGAACTTATGCTGTCGGTAGTCAGATCACCACAAAAATAAGCCGAGTTTACTTTTTTGGCACAAGTATTATCTCGATGCGGCGGTTTTGACGCCTACCCTCAGCAGTGTCATTTGAGGCTACTGGCCTATAGTAGCTATAGGCGGCTACTGAGAGCCTCTCTGGTTCCAGCCACCCTTTCTCTTGGAGAAAACGAACAACCCCCGTGGCCCTAGCTGCCGATAATTCCCAGTTGGTGGGATATTTGTCCATTAAGGCCAGGCCTATGGGAACATCGTCAGTGTGCCCCTCGACCACAATGTTCTGGTTTTTGCTTTCCCTCAGTGAGTCAGCCAGACTCAGGAGTGCCCCTTGACCTCTTTTGCCAATTTCAACTTTACCAGTATCAAAGAGAATTTTATCCACAAACGTTACCTTTAGTTTTCCCTCTATTTCCTCAATTTTGACTTCCTGTGCCTCTATCTGCTCCTTCAGGCTGCTCTCTATTTTCTCCTTGGTCGCGTGAATTTCTCTGATGACTCTTGTTTGCTCTTCGATAATGGATTCTTTTTTTTCAATGTCATATTTCAAGTCTTTCACCTTTTCGGAGAGTTGAATCTTTTCTCCCTCCTTTTCTCTCATTCTTCCCTGACAATCAGCCAAGCTGTCCACGCACTTTTCTCTGCTTTCTTCAGTATAGGCAAGCCTGCTATTCGTGTAGCTAAGCTTCTCATTGGTGCGGGCGAGCTCGGATTCTAGTTGTACGTATTTCGATCTAGATACACAGGCGGAAAGCAAAAGTACTAGTGAACAAAAAATCAAAGATGATCGTCTGTTAAACATAGCCTCTCCCCCTTTGGTAAGGCAAATCCCCAACTGATTCTTACCCGAATTCTATCCGCTCAGTCTTTATCACCAGCGTGCAAAAATCAGAATCGACACAAAGCGCATAGGGCATAACCAAACGAAAAGTATTGGTTCAAGGTATATAGGTTATGAAAGACAAAAGTCTCAACCCAACTACCTGTGGCCCGCAGCCTATGAATTGAACAGTTGGCGCCAGACAGTTGGTGGCTTTGTTTTGTTTATTTTCGCTACAATAGTGAAATGACAAATCTCAGTCAATAGAGGAATTCCGCATGAGGTGGATAAAAATCTCTTTCTAGATCTTTCTAGAGAAGATAGCTGAGCGGGTAAATGGATGAGTCAGGGACGGGATTATTACACCCGAGAAAAGGTATAGATTTGTCCACCCGTGGTTACGGGCAGGATACGGAGAAGAACCTATCAAATCAGGCTACGGAGAACGGGTTTTATCCTTCTACCATCATTTGGCAGTAAACCTTTGGGCACGTAGAAATTCCCGAGAGACTGTGAGAATTGGTAACGCGCGCAGGCCGAGTAATCTCCGTGACAATATTTTTGCAGTAACTCAAATGCCTGAGATTGTGGATCTATTGTGTTATTATAAAACCAGCAGTCCCCATATATTTTACAGCGAGACATTTTACCACCTCAATCCAAGGCTGCCCCCTAATCCCAACATTTGCCACCAGACAATGCATTCACACTCTTACGTTCCGGATGTTCCCGATCACCTTTCCATTTCAGAGAATTGCAAAGGATATGCCCGAAGTGGAGAATGCTGATTGCAGATTTGAGATTGGAGTTTTAGAAAGGCATAGGGCATGGCGGATAGGCCATAGGGAAATAAAGCTGGCAGCCGACAGCAGGCAGACCTAGAGATCGGAGGTCTGAGGTTCAGAATACTGGCTTTCGAATTACGTCCTCCCGTGTCATCTGGTTAAAGAGGCTCGCGATGACGGACAGGGAGGTATCAATTGTGAGAAAAAAGCAAAAATAAAACCTGAAACCTCATTCAGTGGGATTTCGGATTGTGGAATGCAAAATGGAGTACTGGACTAATTGAGTGGTCCTCTGTAGGAAATCATGAAAATCGTACAGTATACAAAGGAAACAAATCTATATTTAGATAACTTTGTGCTCTTTGTGCCCTTTGTGGTTACTTTCGAGGGGAGCGCCTCAGGCCAGGAAATTGTATAAAGATGGCATTTTGCGCTACGGTCTACTTCCGGAGTGCTCTCTTGAATGCTGCAATGTGGACGTCACCAGCAAAATGAACGGGGCTCTTTCCGTGTATAGGATCCCACCCCGAAGGATCTGCTGAGCAGAAGAATTGTGTTTCAAGTCCAATGCGAAACACGGCTTCTTCGACCGGCAAGCCCTCCACCCGCTTAGCTGCATCCCATGTTGCACCGCAAGGGGCACCCCTGATCACCTCGACGTGGGCTACGTTACCCTCAGCGGTCGTGACTTCAAGCTCTGGTGAACCGAATAGCTCCCCGTATTGCCCCAGGCCGACCTGCCTGGAAAGACCACATCACGTGGGAGGGGCAAAAACTCTTTGGCCCTTGACCTTTTTGCCCGAAGCGACTACAGGGATTTTCCGCTTTGCGCAGGCAGCGGCGAGGTCATGAGAGAGGTCTGGATGCTTCAAAAAGTCCAGAACCAGGTCGGCCTGAATATGTCTGGGCAAGTACTCTGAGGTAGTATCGAGGATGGGAGGCAAGGATTCGTCGATGGATATCGTCTCAATGATAAACGTATCCTTTCCGTATTTTCTGATACCCCGTATCTTTCCTTCACCACTGCCATTCTGTTGGAAGACGAGAATCTTTTGGGGCTTAGCAACC
>Ga0209536_100015816_pt1 | contig 10754 bp, 7 predicted proteins | sample DeeMarSeWOR28_12_FD_187461 | JGI IMG/M metagenome (GOLD analysis project Ga0209536, IMG submission 187461) | Marine sediment microbial communities from White Oak River estuary, North Carolina - WOR-2-8_12 (SPAdes) (version 2) | ecosystem: Environmental > Aquatic > Marine > Intertidal zone >...
TAAGATATGCCTTAAACTTCTGGGGTGAACCAGAGACATGTTAGGTGAACCAGAGACATGTTAAAGGATATCGCAAATGGTGTCTTGATCACCTGCCTGATATTGGCTGCTTCATTAATAATTCCGATTTTCGGAATTTTCTGCAGCCTGCTACTCCCGTTGCCGATACTCTACTATCGCATTAAGCTGGGCAGAACCATCGGTGCCCTGATCCCCATCATTGCACTGGTGATGATGGTGATCGTAATGAACACGTTCCCGTTTGACATCGCGTTCGTAGCGGTGTTGCTCATCATCGGGTTTAGCCTGGGGGAACTGTTTGGATCTCAAATCTCAATCGAAAAAACCATGCTCATAACGGCCGGCCTGGTTTTTTTCGGCGGCGCTTTTTGTTTTATCTTATTTAGCGCTGCAAGCGGTCATGACCTGTACGATGAATTTGCCCGGTCGGTGACTTATAACCGGGAATTCCTGTTGGCGTTGTACCGAAACATGGGCTTGCCTGCGCAAAACATTCCGGACTTTACGCGGTTCCTCGATGAGATTCAAAAAATAGTCATCAGAATTCTGCCGGCTTTGGTGATCACATCAACGTTTTTTATTATATGGATTAACCTGTTGCTGGGCAGAACGCTGCTGAAAAGCAGACAGATGCCGTATCCGGAGTACGGCATGTTGGATGTTTGGCGGGCTCCTGACTTTTTGGTGTGGGGGGTCATTGGCTGTGGATTGTTAATTCTGATCCCCGATGACATGACCAAGATAATCGGCCTCAACGGCTTGATCGCTTTGATGATGATCTATTTTTTCCAGGGCATTGCTATCGTTTCGTTCTTTTTTGAAAAAAAGAAAGTTCCGCGCTTTGCCAAGATCATATTATATGCATTGCTCGTTTTGCAGGAGGTATTGCTGGTCGTCATTGCGATCGGTTTTATCGATGTGTGGGCCAACTTCCGAAAATTGGAAAAAATAAAATTGTGATGCAACGAAACCATCTGTTGCCGATCGGTAACATTTTCTCTTTAAAAAGATTTACCTGCACGCATGACATGGAGGTTAAAACATGAAGGTCATACTAAAAGAAACCATTGATTCTCTGGGTATCATTGGCAGTGAGGTTCGCGTGGCAGACGGTTACGCCCGCAACTATCTTTTGCCCCAGAACAAAGCGGTGCCGGCAACACCTCAAAATCGCAAGATGCTGGAGCGTGACCGCACCAAATTCGAACTGCAAATCGCCAAGGAACGTAAAATCGCCGAAGAAATGGCTCAGCGATTGGAAAGCGTGTCGGTTACGATTGCCGCCAAGGTTAGCGAGGAAGACCGACTTTACGGATCCATTTCAGTGCGCGATATCATCGACGCGCTGGCCAAGCAGGACGTCGTGATTGAAAAGCGCATGGTTCTTCTGAAAGAACCCATCAAATCAGTCGGGTCCTATAAGGTTCCCATCCGGGTATACAAAGAGGTTGAGCCCGAAATAAGCGTTGAAATTGTTCCGGAATAATTTGACATTTACAATTGGTGCAAGAGTGTGTATTGAAAGGCAGCAAACAGGCCTTTGGGCCTAAGCACGGCCTCGAATCGGGCCGTGCCCGCTGCAACCGTTACGACGGATTATATTAAAATTTCGCAGGTTAGAACTTATGGCGGATCGACAATCGCAAAGCCAAAAGGATCCATCGCTTTATCACCTGCCCCCCCAAAGCATCGAGGCGGAAGAATCCCTGCTCAGCGCCATCCTGGTCGATAATAATACCCTGCTGGATGTAGTTGAAATTCTTTCAGCTGCTGATTTCTATCGAAGCGCCCATCAAAAAATATTTGCAGCTATCATGGATTTATTCGATCGGGGTGAACCCGTTGACCTGGTGACCCTGGTCAACAATCTGAAGGAAAAGGGCCATCTGGACGCGGTCGGGGGAGCCAGCTACCTGGCGCGTTTGGTCGACGCAGTCCCCGTAGCCGTCAATGCCCAACATTACGCAAAAATCGTGGCTGACAAAGCCTCCCTTAGACGCCTGATTGAGAAGGCCAACGCCATCACCAAACGGTGCTTTGAAGACCGCGGTGATGTCGACGATATTATTGATTTTGCAGAGACGTCGGTATTTGAAATTTCGGAAAGAAAGACCCGTCAGGGATTTTATCCGCTCAGTCGGCTGATCCTTGACAATATCGAAAAACTGGAGGAAAAACAGGGAAACAAAAGCCTGGTGACGGGTGTACCGATGGGCTTTGGACAACTGGATAATCTGACTTCAGGGTTGCAAAATTCCGATCTCATCATTTTAGCTGCTCGCCCGAGCATGGGCAAAACGGCGTTGGCTCTGAATATCGCCAGAAATGCAGCTGTTGATGCAAACATCCCGGTAGCCTTCTTTTCTCTGGAAATGTCTAAAGAACAATTGTCATTGAGAATGTTATGCTCAGAGGCCCGCCTGGATTCGGCCCGCATGCGGGGTGGATTTTTTACCATGGAAGACTGGCGTCGTCTGACCGATGCAGCCGGCATTTTGTCAGAAAGCCCTATCTATATTGATGATTCCCCCAGCCTGTCGGCAATGGATATACGGGCAAAAGCGCGCCGGCTTAAACTGGACAAAAATATCGGGCTGGTCGTTATTGACTACCTGCAGCTCATGCAGGCCCGTGGCGGGATGGAACGCAGGGACCTTGAAATATCAGAAATGTCACGATCGCTGAAAGCGTTGGCCAAAGAGCTGGAAATTCCGGTCCTGGCGCTGTCTCAGTTAAATCGGATGCTTGAACAGCGCACCGATAAGCGCCCGAAACTATCTGATTTGCGGGAATCGGGCGCGCTTGAACAAGATGCCGATGTGGTTGCCTTCATATACAGAGATGAAGTCTATAATCAGGACGAAAACAATCCCCTCAAAGGCACGGCGGAAATTATTTTGGCCAAACAACGCAATGGACCCACCGGAAAAGTCTTTCTTACTTTCCTGGACGCATACACCCGCTTTGAAATTATGGCATCCGAGGACATGGTCGACAATCTCTAGGTGCCGTGTTTCAGGTGTCAGAGATCAGAGGACCGACGTCAGAGGTCAAAGTTCAGATAAATATTGGCCTCGATTTGCTCTCTCGCTTTATTCTGATATCTGTTCTCTGTCATCTGATTTCTGACTTCTGTGCTCTGTCCTCTGTATTTAGCAATCGCCGCAGACTTGCAACAGGTATTGAACTGCCTTATGATTTGGCTTGGACATTAGGATGAAAAAACTGTATGGAAATACCGTTGGTCTGAAAGCCAACCAGATTCGACGACTTGAAAATTTTTACCATCGCCGCATTCAACCCCAATTTTTAATTAGTGCCGAGCTGACTCGCGACCTGAACCGTCTATCCCATGAAATTCGGCGGCAGGTCGGCCTGTTGATCAACCGCCAGGGCAAGGTGGTTTATGTTGTTGTCGGCGACCATAAAAAAATCGTTATTCCGCCAATCAGTGAATATCGGGCGGCTCCCGGCCGATTGAATGGGTTGCGTTGCATCCATACCCATTTAGCCAGTGAAGCGCTTACCGACGATGATCTTACCGATCTGGCGCTGTTAAGGCTTGATATGATGGCGACGATTGCCGATGGTCAGGCCGATTCACACCCGCGCATCCATGTCGCCCACATTTTGCCCAAAAACGCGGACAACGCTCCTTACCGCATCCTGGACCCGCTGTCACCTTCGCAACTCAATATAGACTGCCTGGCGATGATCCTGGCACTGGAAAATGAACTTGCACGCCTGAGCAAAGGCTACAGAGCCGATTCAGGCACGGAACGCGCATTGCTGGCCAGCGTGTCGGCAACATCAAAACGCAAAGCGCTTGAATCCCTGGCAGAGTTGAAGGCCCTGGCGACATCCAACCGTATCGAGATCGTTGGCACTCTTGTTCAGCAGCGCAAATCAAAAAGTACCCAACAGCTCATCGGCCCGGGGAAATTACAAGAACTGGCTATTCTGGCATTGCAGGAAGCAGCCACCGTCATCATATTTGATCAGGAATTGAGCCCATCACAAATCCGCGCCATTACGGATCAAATCGAGCTAAAAGTCATCGATCGGACGCAACTGATCTTAGATATTTTTTCACAACGGGCCAAGACGCGTGAAGGCAAATTACAGGTTGAGCTGGCACAATTAAAATATTTACTGCCCCGCTTAATTCTTAAAAATACCGCTATGTCCCGCCTAACGGGAGGCATCGGCGGCCGCGGGCCGGGAGAAACGAAGCTGGAAATCAATCGCAGACGCGCACGCGACCGAATCGCACGTCTGGAGCAAGAATTGCTGGCCGTAAGAAAACACCGCAAACAACAACGGGCGCAACGCCAAAAAAAAGGCCTGCCCATTATCTCCATAATCGGTTATACCAATGCAGGCAAGTCCACTTTGCTCAACACACTGACCAAAAGCCATGTCTTGGCGGAAAGCCGCCTGTTTGCCACTCTGGATCCTTCAAGCCGGCGGCTCCGATTTCCCAAAGATAGCGAGGTCATCATCACCGATACGGTTGGCTTTATTAAGGATTTGCCGGAAGACCTTTTGGTCGCTTTTCGTGCAACACTGGAGGAGCTTGAAAGCGCCGACCTCCTGCTGCACGTCATTGATATCAGCAACCCGCAGTATCTGTCCCAGATCAAGTCGGTCGAACGAATTCTTGGCGATCTTAAGCTGCAGCATACCCAAACGATGCGGGTGCTCAACAAAATAGACCGGGTCGATCCCGATATAATACCAAATTTGACGCGCAAACTTGACGGCATGGCGATTTCAGCCCTGCAAAAATCGACACTGATGCCGCTCATCAATAGAATGGAAGCTGTCCTGTTTGATAAATTATCAACAAAGGCAAATGCTCATGGATCTTGAACACGCAAAAAGAGTGGGTATCGAAGCGGCCTATAGCGGAGCGAAGATTTTGCGGGATCAATTCGGTCATATATCCCGAATCGGTCAAAAAGGTGCTTTCGACCTGGTCACTGAAGCAGACACTGAATCTGAAAAAAAGATTATTCAAATTATCCGAAATGCATTTCCCGATCATGCTATCCTGGCAGAGGAAAGCGGTGTCAACCATGGGGATGCGGAATGCCAGTGGATCATCGATCCCCTGGACGGCACCACCAATTACGCCCATCAACTGCCGATTTTTTCAATTGCCATTGCATTGGCCGTTCAGCATGAGATCGTCCTTGGATTGGTTCTCAACCCAATGGATGGTGAGCTTTTCTCGGCCATTGCCGGAAAAGGCGCTGCGCTAAACGGCAACCCCATTCGGGTCACATCAACTGCTACGGTTCATCAGAGCCTTCTGGTTACCGGATTCCCTTATGATTTTAGCAAAATTATGAAACCGGTCATGCAACGATTCAGTCTTTGCCAAAACGCATCGCAAGGCGTGCGTCGACTGGGTTCGGCCGCACTCGACATATGCTATGTGGCCTGCGGCCGGTTTGATGCGTTCTGGGAACAGAATCTAAAACCCTGGGATAAGGCTGCCGCAGCCGTAATCGCCACCGAAGCCGGCGCGGTGATTACCGATTTTGCGAACCGGCCTTTCGCACTGGACCAAAAAGAAATTCTGGTTTCCAACGGCGCCATCCACCAGGAAATGCTCTCCCTGCTGGAGATAAATGATTAGTAGGCGGTTTTAGAATTTGCCAGATTCCAGTTTCTGATGAAAAAACTCAACCTGTTTTTGAATCACACTGCTTTCTTTTAACCCCTGCTCAATACAGTGGATGGAATGGAGGGCCGTCGCATGGTACCGGTTAAAGGCTTTTCCAATACTTTGCAATGGTGCGTCCGTGTAACGGCGAGATAGATATATGGCCATCTGTCGAGGTCTGACAAAATTTTGTTTGCGCGAGCGCGAAACCATATCTTTAAGAGAACAATTATAATACTTACACACCATTTTTTTGATGGCCTCAATGGTGATTTTTTTGCGCTGGTGAACCATGTTTTTGACGACGCTTTCTGTAAGGCTCATATCAATCGGAGAGCCCAGCAGAGACGATTTCGCAGCGACACCATTTAAACCGCTTTCAAGCTGCCGGATGTCCTCGGTCAGTTCGCCGGCCAGGTATTCGATTATCGAGTCGGGGATCTGATAGCCTTTGCTCAGCGCTTTTTTTCTTAAAATGCGGACCCGCGTCCTGAAATTGGGTGGTTCAATTTTGGATATCAGGCTGCCGGATAGTCGCGATCTCAATTCATCGTTTAATTTGGGGATGTCACCTGGCAGATAACAGCTGGAGAAAATAATACGCTTACCGGCCTCAAACAATGAATCAAGGGTTAGCGCCAACTCCTCCTGGGTCCTTTGTTTACCGCTAAGGTAATGGATATCTTCCAGGAGCAAAACATCACATCGATTTCGATACTTTCCCTTAAATTTGTTGATGGAATCCTGACGAAAGGCCTGAACCATTTCATTACTGAAATCCTCTGCCGTTATATAATAAACGCGTTCGTCAGGATATTCGGATAAGACATGATGCCCGATCGCCTGAGAAAGATGGCTTTTTCCCATGCCGGTATTGGAAAGCAGCAAAAGCGCATTTTGCTGATACTCTCTGCGGGACGCCAGTGAAAGTGCGGCCGAGTAAGCAAAATCATTATTCGCACCCACAACGAATTCATCAAACGTGAAATCCCTTCTTAAAAATCGGCCGCTGTGGGGGCGAATAGAGGCGTTTAGAAGCCGTAATTGTGGATTCAGCCGATTTCCATTTTGGGGATTTTCCGGGTCTTTGGCCCCTACCTCAAAGGAAAGATGACACTGATTGCCGGTTGCGCTGTTCAATTCCGCAGCAAGCAGTTTCCCGTAAAGATCGTTGACCCGCTTTTTAAAAAAGAAATTCGGACACGTGACGATCCAGCTGTCAAAATCGCTTTTTCGCATTTCCAGCGGTTCGATCCACATTTGAAAACTGTGGGTCGGAATCCGCTCTTTGATAACAGATTTAACTTTTTCCCAGACGGCTTCCATCGGCACTTGCACAACCCTGTTCAATACAAACTCAGTAATGAAGCTAATTTAGAAGAATTTTTTAGAAAATGATGTCGAAGCTAAACGACTTGGAAGGAATAATTTTGATTTTTTTAAATCAAAAAACAGCCGCTTATTTATGGCATGAGATAGATTCAGTCAAACCGGATAAAAGCTGTTTTAGGGTACACTGTGAGACCGTTTTGAACAATTTATATCTACTTGTATTCATTTGACTAAATATAGTGATAGCGACAAGCCTTTTTAAATACGACCTTTTGCAACTGAAGGGTATATTCAAGAATTCTAAGTATATCCACATTCCGTAAAAAGTTATGAACAAAAAAGTATTCTCTTAATATCTTTCATTTTCTTTTATTATCTTTGATTTCTAAAAAATTATTTGTCACATTTTTATAAATAGGCTCCAATGATGGAATATCAGGGCTTTACATCGGTTCGCGAAATTTGTTTGAATTTTTTTTTTATGACGGCTAAACTCAAAACAAACTTCCATCAATAAAAAAATGGCCATGATTGCAGATAAAATAATCATTCGCGGAGCCCGGCAACACAACTTAAAAAACATTAATGTCGATATACCGCGCGAAAAACTGGTGGTGATCACGGGCCTATCCGGCTCAGGAAAATCGACACTTGCATTTGATACGCTGTATGCCGAAGGTCAGCGGCGCTATGTTGAGTCGCTGTCCACCTACGCCCGCCAGTTTTTAGAGCGTATGGAAAAACCCGATGCTGATCTGATCGAAGGTCTTTCGCCGGCGATCGCTATCGAGCAAAAGACCGCCGGACATAACCCACGCTCAACAGTCGGTACGGTCACCGAGATCTATGATTATCTGCGCCTGTTGTATGCACGGGTCGGCACCCCGCATTGCTATCAATGCGGTCAGGAGATCCGCTCTCAGAGCTTGGATCAAGTCGTCGACCACGTCATGTCATTGGGCGGGAAAACCCGGGTCATCGTATTATCCCCTCTTGTCAGAGATCAAAAAGGCTCCCATGAAAAACTGCTGAAACGTCTCAAAAAGGAGGGGTTTGCGCGTGTCCGCGTTGACGGCAAGACATGTGACATTGAGGATGTCGTTAAACTGGATAAAAAGAAAAGGCACACGATAGATGTGGTTGTCGATCGGCTCATCATCAATGAGCGGATTAAAAACCGTTTGGCGGATTCACTCGAACTGGCCATGGCACAATCCAACGGACAGGTCGGCGTCGAGGCCGAGGGGCACGGCAGCTTCCATTTTAATGAGCAGGCTGCCTGCAGCCGATGCGGTATCAGCTATCCTGAATTTAGCCCCGCCAGCTTTTCATTTAATTCACCCCAGGGTGCGTGTTCCCATTGTGACGGTCTGGGCGCTTTGACAGCATTTGATCCGGCGCTCATCATTCCCAATCCTGAACTGACTATGCGCGAGGGTGCCATTGTCCCCTGGGCCAATCGCAATAGTGTTCATTTTGCGGAATTTTTAGATGCCCTGACGCGGCAGTACGGCACGGATATTTACACACCTTACAAAGATCTGCCCGATCATTTCAAACAGGTGTTGTTATACGGCTCGGGGGATACACCGATTACATTTTATTTTGAAGACGATCGCCGCCGCATCAGCTATCAAAAACCCTTTGAGGGCATCATCCCGAATCTTGAACGCCGCTACCGCGAAACGGGTTCAAGCTGGTCGCGCGAAGAAATCGGCCGCTACATGAATTTTCAACCCTGCCCGCAATGCAGCGGTGAAAAGTTAAATCGCGCCAGTCGCTCCGTCAAAGTGGGTGGTCTGACCATTACGCGGTTAACGGCACTGTCCATCGCAAATATTCGCTCCTTTTTTCTGGATTTGAGAATGGACGCTAAAAAAGAGGTAATTGCCCGGCGCATTCTGAAAGAGATTGTAGAAAGACTGGGTTTTCTGGAAAATGTCGGCCTGGCCTACCTGACACTGGACCGTTCGACCCAATCCCTTTCCGGCGGTGAGAGTCAACGAATTCGCCTGGCGACGCAGATCGGCTCGAAATTAACCGGGGTACTCTATGTATTGGATGAACCCAGTATCGGCCTGCACAGGCGCGATAACAAGCGTTTGCTGGAAACCCTGATACAGATGCGCGATCTTGGCAATACGGTCCTTGTGGTTGAACATGATGAAGAAACCATCCGGGCCGCCGACTATGTCATCGACATCGGTCCGGGTGCCGGTATCAACGGAGGAAATATTATCTTTGCCGGACCGCCCGCTGAATTGAGCATCCACCCAACATCACTGACAGGGCAGTATTTATCGGGCCGCAAACAGATTGAGGTACCACCCTCCAGACGACCGATCACGAACGAGCATTTGATCCTTAAAGGAGCTGCAGCCAATAATTTAAAGACGATTGATGTTGCCTTCCCGCTGGGCTGCTTCATCTGCATTACCGGCGTATCCGGTTCGGGCAAATCAACCCTCGTGCTTGAAACACTTTACCGCGCATTGATGCAAAAGCTTTACAATGCCCGCATGCCGGCCGGTACCCACCAGAACATCAGCGGTGTGGAGCACATTGATCGCGTCATACACATCGATCAAAGCCCAATCGGCAGAACACCCCGCTCCAATCCGGGCACCTATACGGGCGCCTTTACCCATATCCGTGAACTTTTTTCACGCACACCGGAAGCCCGGATGCGGGGCTATAAACCGGGGCGTTTCAGCTTCAACGTTAAAGGCGGTCGCTGTGAAGCCTGCCAGGGAGATGGCATCATTAAGATTGAAATGCATTTTTTGCCCGATGTATATGTCACCTGTGACGTCTGCCAGGGCCGCCGTTATAATCGGGAGACACTTGAGGCCCGCTACAAGGGTAAAACAATCGCCGAGGTTTTAGGCATGACTGTGAATCAGGCTTTAGATTTTTTTGGCCGAATTACAAAAATACAAACCATTTTACAAACACTGGTAGACGTCGGCCTGGGCTACATCGAGATCGGTCAACCCGCGACGACTTTATCCGGTGGTGAGGCACAACGCGTCAAACTGTCAAAAGAACTCTCCAAACGCGCTACCGGCAACACGGTTTACATTCTGGATGAACCCACCACCGGTCTGCACGCCGATGACATTCAAAAATTGCTGAGAGTGCTCAACATGCTCGTTGATCAGGGCAATACGGTCCTTGTGATTGAACACAACCTGGATATCATCAAGACCGCTGATTACCTTGTCGATTTAGGTCCGGAAGGCGGTGAAGAAGGCGGATATGTTGTCGGATGCGGCACGCCGGAGCAAGTGGCAGAAATCAAGAGTTCCTATACCGGTCAGTATTTGAAAGCCGTCCTTTAGCGTTATACATCCGTTTCGAGGAAAAATGCGTATGCGGAATCGATTTCACCGGTCAAACCCGTATACCAGTCACCCACATCTTCCATCATATTCATCATAAACTGGGTTACTTCAGGATGCATTTTCGAAAGATCCAATCGCAGGTCCGGATCCATATCGTAGGCATTGACGATAAAATTGGCCAGATAAATGTTTTTTACAAAATTGGCACTTTTGGTATTGGGCTGAAAATCATGATGCCAGCGAATGGCATCCATCAGGCCCTGGGGCAGTTGCCATTTGGCAGCCAGGTGCGCACCGATTTTGGAATGATCGATGGGCAGGCGTTTTCGTTCTGCCTGGTAAAAGGTCAGATGTTCCTTTTGCAGCGTAAACCAGACAGCTTCAAA
>Ga0209536_100015817_pt1 | contig 10754 bp, 2 predicted proteins | sample DeeMarSeWOR28_12_FD_187461 | JGI IMG/M metagenome (GOLD analysis project Ga0209536, IMG submission 187461) | Marine sediment microbial communities from White Oak River estuary, North Carolina - WOR-2-8_12 (SPAdes) (version 2) | ecosystem: Environmental > Aquatic > Marine > Intertidal zone >...
TGATCCAGGACGGCGTCCTCGAGGATCCTGCACCCGACGTGATCTTCGCCTTTCACACCGCACCGCTTCAGATCGGTCAGATCGGAAGCGTCGAGGGGCGGGCTTTGCCAGGCCTCGACCGGGTGACGGTGACGATCCGTGGTGACGGAGACCTCGAGGAAGCCGCTCGTGTCTATGCGCGCGCAGTGAGCTCGGTCAACACCGGCCAGGCTGTGGCACCTACAGAGTTCGTAGGCGCTATGCTGGGCCCTGCGCGCCCGGGCCCGAACGAGGAGAGTTGGGTTGTCGGCGGCATGGTCCGGGCCGGGAGCCCGGAAGCGCGAGCGCGAGCCGAGAGCAAGATCACGGAAGAGCTCGCAGCCGTCAGTCTCGAGGGCGTCTCCTATGAGTTCAGCTACGAGGCGGAAGCGCTGCCCGACATGATCAATGACCCCGAGTTGGTTCGCAGCACGCTGGCAACCGTCCGATCGGTGGTCGGGGATGGGCTGCTGGAAGTCAACGAGGTCACACCCTTCTTCAGTGAAGATTTCGCCTGGTACCAGCAGACCGTACCCGGCGCGATGTACTGGCTGGGAGTCTCCAACGCGGCGGCGGGGACCGTTGGCATGCCGCATTCGCCCGACTACGTTGCCGACGAGGAGTCAATATTCGTCGGAGCGAAAGTCATGGTCGCGGTGATAGTTGACTACCTGGAGAGGAATTGAAGCGGGGGCAGAACACCGATACTCGATTTCTGATATTCGAAGTTGGAGACGAATCGGGAATCATCGAACTCCCAAACCGAATGCTGAAGGCAGGTCGGACTGCGAGCTCACATGGCTGAAGACACCTATTCCTTTCAGGATCACTATCCCGACGATGTCGCCCACTGCTACGGCTGTGGACGGCTGAACGAGCACGGTCACCAACTGAAGAGTCATTGGGAAGGCGAAGAAACGGTGGCCCGCTATACACCGCGCCCATATGACACGGCGATACCCGGCTACGTCTACGGCGGGCTGATCGCGTCTTTAATCGATTGCCACGGAACGGGATCCGCGTCAGCGGCGGCGGCGCGACTCGAAGGCTGGGATCCGGTGGCACACCCTACGCCAGAACGAGAACTCCCGCGCTTCGTTACGGCATCGCTCCACGTCGATTACTTGCGACCCACACGTCTGGGGCCGGAATTGGAAGTGCGCGGCAAGATCGTGCAAGCGACCGAACGAAAGGTCGTCGTCGAGGCGACGCTTTCCGCTGAAGGAGAGATCACAGCCCGGGGAAAGGTCGTGGCGGTGAGGATGCCGGAACACATGGTGCGGTAGAAAGCGAACATCGAACACCGATGTACGATATGTGATATTCGAAGTCAGAGACGGATCAAGAGGACATGAATCTCAAACGCGAACGCCGAAGTGAGGTTCTTCACTTCGGCGTTCGCGTCTGCATGTTCCAACCTGTGATTATTCCGAACTTCGACAATCAGAATTGAAATATCGACATTCGATACTCGCTCCCCAATACTACCCGCCGGCTGCCTCCCTCATCAGATTTCTGGCAATAACCAGCCGCTGAATTTGATTGGTCCCCTCATAGATCTGCGTGATCTTCGCGTCACGCATGTACTTCTCGATGGGGTAATCCTTGCAGTAGCCATAGCCGCCGAATAGCTGCACGCAATCCGTTGTCACCTTCATGGCCATATCGGTGGCAAACAGCTTACACATCGCCGAGACCTTGGAGATGTTCTTCGCACCCGAGTCGATGGTCCGCGCGGCCGTGTGCACCAACTGGCGAGCCGCCTCGATCTGTGTCGCCATGTCGGCCAGCATCCACTGGATGCCCTGGAAGGAACTCACCGACTGGCCGAATTGCTGACGCTCGTGCGTGTACTCCATCGCCAGGTCCAACGCACCCTGGGCCAGCCCTACGGCCTGGGCCGCGACGCCGGGGCGAGCCCGGTCGAGGGTGATCATCGCATGCTTGAAACCTCGACCTTCCTTGCCGCCCAATAGACTGTCCGCGGGCACGCGGCAGTCCTTCAGGTGGATCTCCACTACGGGTACGCAGCGGATTCCCATCTTGTCCTCGTGCTTGCCCACGCTGTAGCCCGGGGTGTCCGCCTCGACGACGAACGCCGATATCCCTCTCGCGCCACGACCGGGCTCCGTCACCGCGAAGATGGTGTTGTAGGACGATACGGCGCCGCCGGTGTTCCACTTCTTATCGCCGTTCAGCACGTACTCGTCCCCGTCGCGCACCGCCTCGGTGATCATGGAGCCGGCGTCCGATCCCGCCTTCGCCTCCGACAAGCCGAACGAGATCAGCTTCTCGCCCGATGCAATGCTCGGCAGCCACCGCTCTTTCTGGTCGTCGGTCCCGCCCACCAGTACGGGAAACGAGCCCAACGCGTTCACCGCAAAACCAACGCCCATGCCGCCGCAGGCCCGCGAGAACTCCTCTACAACCAAGCAAAGGTCGAGCACGCCGCCGCCCAGACCGCCGTATTCTTCAGGGATCCAAACGCCGGACAGGCCTGCCTCCTTGATGGCCTTCTGAACTTCCCAAGGGTACTCCTGGGCCTCGTCGTACTTGGCGGCGACAGGCCGCATCGCCGTCTCGGCGACCTCCCTCGCACGGTTCCTCAGGTCGATCTGTTTCGGTGTATACAGTTCCTCGATCATGGGCTCGCTCATCTTTCAATAGCCTAACGATTAACAGAATGTAGGGCCCGGAACTTACGTGCGTCTCTGCCGCCAAGGCAACTGGCGACGTCTCGCCGCCAACGCCACAAATCCCGGAATCCGGCTTGGGGACTTGACCACCCCATACGCGCGGCACCATATGGGATACGATGAAGATTCGTGGAAGGACTCGAGCCATTATCCCGTCTTCCACTGGGCGGGCGCCGGAAGCCGCTGCCTTCCTTTCGGGACCGGATGAGCAGCCGATACGCGCCGAGATTTTCGGAATCGAGCGCCTGCAGCAGCATGCCGAAAGCCTCGCGACGGCGCAGGTCACCACCGAGAAGCCCGGCCGCGGTAAGAACCTCCTCCCCCGTGTACGCGAGAACGGGCGACTGCTGCTGGCCGCCTATCGCAACATCATCGACGCGGTGCGAGAGAAGGGCGAGATCACACCGGCCGAGGAGTGGTTTCTCGACAACTTCCACATCGTGGACGAACAGCTCCGGGAAGTGCGCGACCACCTTCCGCGCCGCTACTACCGCCTCCTGCCCAAGATCGCCGAGGGACATCTCGAAGGTTACCCACGCGTCTACGGACTGGCTTGGGCCTACGTGGCCCACACCGACAGCCGCTTCGAATCCGAGACCCTTCAACAATTCGTCGCCGCCTATCAGCGTGTTCAGCCTCTCACAATCGGGGAAGTCTGGGCGGTCGCCATTCACCTCCGCGTTGCGCTGATCGAGAACCTGCGGCGCTTGGCGCGGCAGATCATCGCCGCCCGTCAAGCGCGTGCCGCGGCCGACAGGCTGGCCGATCGCCTGCTAGGGCTCGACGGTCGACCCGCGGAGCACGTGCATGACGTTCTGGACACACTGGACGACGCAGCTCTGACCGATGCCTTTGCCGTCGAGTTGATCCAGCGGTTACGCGACCAGGACCCCTCGGTCATGCCGGCACTGGCCTGGCTCAACAGGAAGCTGAGCGCCCAGGGCACATCGGCGGCCGAGATGGTCGCTCGCGAACACCAGGCCCAAGCCGCCGCCAACGTGACAGTTCGCAACATCATCACCAGCATGCGCTGGATGTCGTCCATCGATTGGCAGGACTTCTTCGAGAGCGTCAGCCTGGTGGACGGCGTCCTTCGCCAGTCGCGCGGCTTCGAGGCGATGGATTTCGCCACGCGGAACGAGTACCGAACGCAAATCGAGCTACTGTCGCGCGGTTCGCGTCGAACGGAAGTCGAGGTGGCGCAGGAGTCCGTCCGCCAATCCCGACGAGCATCGACCGCAGCAGTCATCGACTCGGGCGAGATCGAGATCGGCTCGCTGGAGCGCAAGCCACGCATTCCGGGTATTCCGGAACACGCCGAGGAAGATCCCGGCTACTATCTCATCTCCGATGGCCGTCGCGCCTTCGAGAGGCAGCTAGGCTTTCGCGTACCGTTTCGGCTGCGTATCCGCCGCGCGGTCCGGGCGCTGGCGACTCCGGGCTACATCGGCGCCATCGCCGCCCTCACGACCGGACTCGTCGCCGTACCGCTCTATTTCACCTGGGCCACAGGCGCGAGCCCCTGGATCTTGACGGTGATGGGTTTGCTCGGCCTCGCGCCCGCCTCGGACGTGGCCGTGGCGCTGGTCAACCGATTGGTCCCGACCCTCGTTCCACCCAGACTGCTTCCCAAGCTCGAGTTGGCCGATGGCGTACCGGGCGAGCTCAAGACTCTCGTCGTGGTGCCGACCCTTCTCACCAGTCGGGCCGACATCGAGGAACAGCTGGAACGCCTCGAGGTGCACTACCTGGCGAACCCCGAGGGCCACCTCCACTTCGCCTTGCTCAGCGATTGGAAAGATGCGTCTGAGGAGCGCAGCGCGGGAGACGACGAACTGCTGGAAGAACTGGCCGACGGCGTCCACCGCCTCAACGAGCGGTACGGGAGTCCGCCGGAGGGCGGTGACCGCTTTCTGCTTTTGCACCGGCGACGGCTTTGGAACGAGAAAGAAGGCGAGCGCGGAAAGTGGATGGGTTGGGAGAGGAAGCGAGGCAAACTACACGAGTTGAACCTGCTGCTACGCGGCGACAGCGAGACCAGCTTCATCCCGATCCGAGGTGAGGCACCAACCGTGCCCGAGGGCGTGCGCTTCGTCATCACCCTGGACGCCGACACGCGGCTTCCCAAAGGCACGGCCTACCGTCTGGTCGGTACGATCGCTCACCCTCTAAACCGACCGCGCTACGACCCTGAAAAGGGGCGCGTCGTCTCGGGGTACGGGATCCTGCAGCCGCGCATCACTCCCTCACTGCCGACAGGTCCGGGAAGCACGCCCTTCCAACGCATCATTTCGGGGCCGGGCGGTGTAGACCCGTACGCCGCAGCGGTGTCCGACGTGTACCAAGACCTCTTCGATGAAGGGTCTTTCACGGGCAAGGGGATTTACGATGTCGATGCGTTCGAGACCGCGCTCGCCGGCAAGGCCCCAGAGAACGCGCTCCTCAGCCACGACTTGTTCGAGGGCGAGTTCGCACGCGCCGGCCTGGCGACCGACATCGACTTGTTCGAGGAGTTCCCGTCCAACTACGAGATCGCCGCCCGACGCGTCCACCGCTGGGTGCGTGGAGACTGGCAGCTGCTGCCCTGGATTCTCGGTTATGCCCGGGACGAGCGAGGGTCCAAGATCCGCATCACCGCCATCGGGCGCTGGAAGATGCTGGACAACCTGCGCCGAAGTCTCTCGCCGCCCACTGCCTATCTTCTGGCCGTGGCCGCCTGGGTGCTGCCCGGCGTCGATCCGTTTCTCTGGACCGGGCTGTTCGTCGGCTGGCTCGTGGTCCCGGCCCTGATCCCCGTCGCCGACGGGCTGATCCCGCATCGCTGGGGGATCTCGAAGCGCAGCCATCTCCGCGCCGTTCGCAACGACGTCATCGTGGCCTCGACGCAGTCCCTATTGGCCGTCACCGTGCTGGCGCACCAAGCCCGACTGATGACGCATGCGATCGTGCGCACGCTCTGGCGGCTTTTCGTCAGCAAGCGGAATCTCCTCGAGTGGGTCACCGCGGCACAGGCAGGGTTCGGCATCGACCTGCGCCTCAAGTCGTTCTTCCAGCACCTGCGCTGGAGCCTCTATCTCGGCACCGCGGCAGGCATCCTGTTCCTGGTTTTCAAACCGACGGCCTGGCCCGTCGCCGCACCGTTCGTGCTGCTCTGGCTGCTGTCGCCCGTCCTCGCATGGCGCGTCAGCCTGCCCCCGCGAGTCCCGCAGGAGAAGATTCTCGCGCCCGAGGAGGCGCGCGAGCTGCGGCTTGCCGCGCGCCGCACCTGGAGGTTCTTCGAGGCGTACGTGACCGAGGAGGACAACGCGCTGCCGCCCGACAATTTTCAGGAAGATCCCGAGCCCGTCGTCGCTCACCGCACCTCGCCCACCAACCTGGGACTCTATCTCCTCAGCACTATGGTGGCCCATGACTTCGGTTGGATCGGGGTCGTCGAGATGGCGGAGCGGCTCGAGGCCACTCTGAAGACGATGAACCGCATGCAGCGCGTGCGCGGGCACTTCTTCAACTGGTACGATACCCGGGATCTGCGTCCGTTGGACCCCATGTATGTCTCCACGGTCGACAGCGGCAATCTGGCCGGGCACTTGATCGCTCTGGCCCAGGGTTGCCGCGGCCTCCTCGATCAGCCCCTCGTCAACTCCGAGCGGACGGAAGGGATCAGGGATGCCGTCCTGCTTATGCTCGACGCTGCCGAGCGTACAGCTCAGCTTCAGCGCACCCAGACCGTGACTCCAGAGCAGCTTCATCACGCGGCCCAGGAACTGCTGGAGCTGCTCGATGAGGTGCCCACGGCCCTGCCCGACTGGTTCGGCCGCCTCGAAGAGATCGAGGCCCAGGCAGAAGTTCTGCTCGACATCGCGCGTACGCTGTCCAGCGATGGCGGCCCGGCGGAATCGGAGATTCTGGTCTGGGCTGCCGCGGCGCGGGACTCGGTCCGCAGTCACGTCCTCGATGTCGAAAGGGCGATGCCTTGGGTCGGACGACTCGAGTCCGAATCGCTGGACCTCGCTGCGACGAACCCAACACCGTCGCGACTGCCCAGAGTCGCACGCACGATCAAGCGCGAAGTCGAAAGCCGCCTCATCGATGGCGCGATCGAAGGCGAAACGCTCGCGCCGGAACAACTCGAGGGGCTGGAGCCGGCCGCCGAAGTGTTGTTGCACCGACTCTCCGGCCTGGCCCTCCTCGCCGAGCGTATGGCCCTGAGCATGGACTTCCGCTTCCTGTTCGATCGCTCCCGAAAACTCTTCTCCATCGGATATCGCGTGGCCGACGGTACCCCGGACCCCAGCTGCTACGACATGTTGGCCTCCGAAGCGCGGCTCGCCAGCTTCCTGGCCGTCGCTAAGGGCGACGTCTCGCCGAGACACTGGTTCCTGCTGGGTCGCCCCATGACGCCGGTCGGCGGTGGCGCGGCCCTGCTCTCCTGGTCGGGATCGATGTTCGAGTACCTGATGCCGATGCTCGTGATGCGACAGCCCGCTCACAGCCTGCTCGAGCTGACCAGTCGTCTGGTCGTCGGACGCCAGATCCGCTACGGTGCCGAACGAAAGGTCCCCTGGGGCGTCTCGGAATCCGCGTACAACGTGCGCGACGTCGAACTTACCTATCAGTACTCCGATTTCGGCGTGCCGGGTCTCGGTCTCAAACGAGGACTGTTCGAGGACGTCGTCGTCGCGCCCTACGCCACAGCGCTCGCTGCCATGGTGGATGCGCGCGCCGCCGCGCACAACTTCTCGGTACTCGAGCAGGTCGGCGCTCTTGGAGCCTACGGGTACTACGAGGCGCTCGACTACACCCCCGCGCGCCTGCCCGAGAAAGAGCACGTGGCCGTCGTCAAAGCCCACATGGCACACCACCAAGGGATGACCGTCGTTGCCCTGGGGAACGTGCTACACAACGGGCTGATGCAGGACCGCTTCCATTCGCACCGCATGGTGCAGGCGACCGAGCTTCTACTGCAGGAACGTACACCTCGCTCGGTCTCCGTGGCCCGACCCCGCGGCGAGGAGGTGCGGGTCGCGGCGCACGTGCGGGACATCGTCGCGCCCACACTACGACGCTTCGAATCACCGCACGACATCACACCGCGCACGCACCTGCTATCCAACGGTCGCTATACGACCATGGTCACGGCGGCGGGCTCCGGGTTCAGTCGCTTGGGCGATTTCGCCATCACGCGCTGGAGAGAGGACACCACCCGGGATCACATGGGAAGCTTCATCTTCCTTCGCGATGCGGAATCGGGCGAGACCTGGTCGGCCGGGTTCCAGCCGGCGGGCACCGAAGCCGAGAATTACGAAGTCATCTATTCCGAGGACCGGGCAAAGATCATTCAGAGCCATCGCTCGCTGCTCATCAGCCAGGAGATCGTAGTCTCGCCCGAGGACAACGCCGAGCTTCGACGCTTGACGGTCAGCAACCTCGAAGACGGGGAGCGTGAGATCGATTTCACCTCGTATGCCGAGATCGTGCTCGCGCACCAGGGCGCCGACGTGGCTCACCCCGCATTCTCCAACCTCTTCGTGCAGACGGAGTTCGTCCCAGACCTCGGAGCCTTGCTCGCCACTCGACGACCACGCTCCGCCGACGAACCCCAGGTGTGGCTCGGCCACGTCGCCGCCGTCGAGGGCGAGACCAACGGAGAGCTACAGTACGAAACGGATCGAGCCCGCTTTCTCGGTCGCGGGCGCGGCATCCGCACCCCGCTGTCAGTCATCGACGGCGGCCCACTCTCGAACACTGTGGGCGCCGTGCTCGATCCCATCGTCAGTCTTCGATGCCGCGTGACGATTCCCCCGGGTGGGACGGTTCATCTCTCGTTCGCCACGCTCGTGGCGCCGTCGCGCGACCAAGCCCTCGACATCGCGGAAAAGTACCGGCAACCGGCGACCTTCGAGCGCGAGAGCTCGCTGGCCTGGACCCAGGCTCAGGTCCAGCTCCACCACCTGCGCATCACTCAAGACGAGGCGCACCTCTTCCAGCGGCTGGCCAATCGTCTGCTCTACTTTGATCCGACCCTGCGTGCCGCACCCCAGGAAATCGCGAAGAACGAGATTGGGCCGTCGGGGCTCTGGGGCTACGGGATCTCCGGCGATCTTCCGATCTGCCTCGTCGAAATCGAGCGAGATGAGGAGCGAGACGTCGTGCGGCAGCTTCTTCGCGCTCACGAGTACTGGCGCCTCAAGGGCATTGCGGCCGACCTGGTGATCCTCAACTCCCAAGGCACGTCCTACATACAGGACCTCCAGGATTCCCTCGAGGCCATGGTGGAGGCGATCCAATCAGCCGTTGGCCACGCCGAGCATGCCGAACACGGGGATGTCTTCGTGCTGAGAGCCGACCTGGTGCCCCCTGAAGACCAAACGCTCCTGCGCGCGGGGGCGCGCGTCGTCATCCTGGCCAGCCAGGGCTCGCTCTCGGAACAGGTCATACGGATCAGCCGTGCGCGACCTGGTCCTCTGCCGCCGGCGCAGCGCGTGCCGCGGGAGGAGGTCAAGACGGTCCCGGCCCCGGTCATCGACCTCGACTTCTTCAACGGCGTGGGCGGCTTCACGCGCGACGGGCGCGAGTACGTCACGGTCCTGGGAAAGGGACAGTGGACGCCCGCCCCGTGGATCAACGTGCTGGCGAACCCTCGCTTCGGTTCCCATGTCTCCGAAGCGGGCTCGTCGTACACCTGGTCCGAGAACAGCAGGGAGAACAAGCTGACGCCCTGGTCAAACGACCCCGTCAGCGACGCACCGGGTGAGATCTTTTACGTCCGGGACGAAGAAAGCGGCTGGGTGTGGGGTCCGACGATTCTCCCCATCCGCGAGGAGGACTGGCCGTACACTATCCGCCACGGCCAGGGTTACAGCCTTTTCGAGCACGTTTCCCACGACATCGCGTTGGAACTACTCCAGTTCGTTCCACTGCACGACCCCATCAAGATCGCTCGCCTACGCGTGGAGAACCGGTCCCGTCGCAAACGCCAGCTGTCGGTGACGGCCTACGCCGAGTGGGTGCTGGGCGTGGAGCGCAGCGCTTCGGCACCGCACGTGGTCACCGAGATTGATGACGCGACAGGTGCTCTGTTCGCCCGCAACGCTTGGAACGGCGAGTTCGCGAACCGAACCGCCTTCGCCGACCTGGGTGGTCGTCAAAACGCATGGTCGGCCGACCGCCTCGAGTTCCTCGGTCGCAACGCGAGCCTCGACCACCCCGCATCGCTGGAACGGGGGGCGAAGTTATCGGGCAAGACGGGCGCTGGACTCGACCCCTGCGCCGCATTGCAGACCACGCTAGAACTCGAACCCGGAAAGCGCGCCGACATCTTGTTCCTCTTGGGTGAGGAGGAGACCCGCGAGAAGGCACGCGCGCTGATCGAGCGCTACCGTACGATCGAGATCGATGCGGCGCTCCGGGACGTCCGGGAGCACTGGGACGCGGTGCTCGGCACCGTGCAGGTGGAGACGCCGGATCCTTCAATCAACATCCTGCTCAACCACTGGCTCCTCTACCAGGTGCTGGGCTGTCGCGTCTGGGCTCGCTCGGCGTTCTACCAGTCCGGTGGCGCGTACGGGTTCCGAGACCAATTGCAGGACGTGTTGACCCTGACCGCGACGCGTCCCGATATCGTGCGCGAGCACATTCTCCGCGCATCAGCCCGCCAGTTTCCCGAGGGTGACGTCCAACATTGGTGGCACCCACCCACGGGCCGAGGGGTGCGGACGCGGATCTCGGACGACCGATTGTGGCTGGCCTACGCTGTGGCTCACTACCTCCGCACGACCGGCGACGAGTCGGTCCTGGACGAGCAGGTTCCCTGGCTCGACGGACCACCCCTGGAACCCGATGAGCAGGAGGCCTACTACGAACCGCAGGTCCTCGAGCAGACCGACACGGTCTACGAGCATTGTGCCCGCGCGGTGGACCGGAGCCTGGCGATGGGATCGCACGGTCTTCCGCTGATCGGTGCCGGAGACTGGAACGACGGTATGAACCGCGTCGGTTTCCTGGGGCAAGGTGAAAGCGTCTGGCTGGGCTGGTTCCTCC
>Ga0209536_100015818_pt1 | contig 10753 bp, 8 predicted proteins | sample DeeMarSeWOR28_12_FD_187461 | JGI IMG/M metagenome (GOLD analysis project Ga0209536, IMG submission 187461) | Marine sediment microbial communities from White Oak River estuary, North Carolina - WOR-2-8_12 (SPAdes) (version 2) | ecosystem: Environmental > Aquatic > Marine > Intertidal zone >...
TTAATTTAAACCGGTCGCCATTTTTCAAAAAATCATCAGATCCGCCAGGCTCCAAACCAATATATTGTTCTCCCAATAATCCGGAAGTAAAAATACTAGCGCTGGTGTCTTTAGGAATATTGTCATAGCGACTTTCGATTTTCACCGTCACTTCGGCTTCATAGATCTCTTTATCAAAACCAATATCCGATACTCTACCTATTACCACACCGGCCATAGTAACGGGGGAGCGTACTTTCAAACCGCCGATATTGTCGAAATTAAGCGTCAACTCATATCCTTCAGTGTCCGCAAAGGCGCTGATGTTACTCACTTTCATGGCCAACATAAATAATGAGGCGATGCCTATGGCCACGAATACACCAACCCACATTTGTACCATTTTCGATTGTTGCATAGTCTTATTCTCCGAACATTAAGGCAGTCAACACGAAATCCAAGCCCAATACAGCTAGTGAGCCATGCACTACGGTTCTGGTAGTGGCCCGACTAACGCCTTCCGAGGTTGGCACGGTATCATAACCTTCGAATACAGCGATCCAGGTCACCACAATGCCAAATACCACGCTTTTGATAACCCCATTGAGCACGTCATCGTACAGGTCGACACTGTCCTGCATTTGCGACCAAAACGTGCCCTCATCCACGCCCACCAAACCGACACCGACGAAATATCCACCCAACACCCCAATGGCGCTGAACAATGCCGCTAATAAGGGCACCGCGATAATGCCGGCTAACAACCGCGGCGCAATCACTCGATGCAGTGGATCCACTGCCATCATTTCCATAGCGGACAATTGCTCGGTGGCTTTCATCAGGCCAATTTCTGCGGTTAACGCCGAACCCGCACGACCGGCAAACAATAACGCGGAAACCACCGGCCCCAACTCTCTGACCAAAGTCAGCGCGACGACCACGCCCAAGGATTCTTCTGCTCCAAAGTCGATTAAGGTATTATAGCCTTGCAGGCCCAACACCATTCCCACAAAGAAACCCGCCACACCGATGATGAGCAGCGACAGTACACCGACGGCATACAATTGCTGAATCACCAAACTAAAACGCCACAACACCCCGGGTACGCCGCTCAAGACGTGCAATAAAAATAAATGGCCTCTGCCGAGTTTTTCAAAAATATTTAAGGCCGACTCACCCAGCCTTTCAAAATAAGAAATCAAGCCTAGCCCCCGTGTAACAAATCACTATATAAATCACCCGCCGGGTAATGAAACGGCACCGGACCATCACTTAAGCCATTGAGGAACTGTTTAACCCATTCCGATTGAGTCTTGTTCAAAGCATCGGGTGTGCCGTGCTCCACCACTTTGCCTTCGGATATCACATAGGCATAGTCTGCGATGGATAAAGTCTCTTTTACATCGTGGGAGACTAACAAACTGGTTAAATGTAACGCATCGTTAATACGCCGTAATAAAGACACCAAAACCCCCATGGTAATGGGGTCTTGGCCGGTAAATGGCTCATCGTACATCATTATCATGGGATCCAGGGCAATGGCGCGAGCCAACGCCACCCGTCTTGCCATCCCTCCGGACAATTCGCTGGGCATTAACTGATATGCGCCGCGTAATCCCACAGCTTCCAACTTCATCAGCACAATATCGCGTATCATGGATTCTGGCAACTGAGTATGTTCGCGCAGCGCAAACGCCACGTTGTCAAAGACATTGATATCGGTAAACAACGCTCCGTTTTGAAACAACATACCGATGCGTTTTCGCAACTGATACAGTTGTTTGTAACTGAGTTTGGCGACGTTCTCACCATCAACAATGATAGTACCGGCATCCGGTTTTAATTGCCCGCCGATCAACCGTAGCAATGTGGTTTTTCCGGTACCGCTAGGCCCCATAATCGCCGTCAACTTGCCACGGTGAATATCGATATCCACATTATCGAAAATCACCCGGGAACCGCGACGAAAAGTTAATCCTCTGATTTCGACCAAAGGTTTGTTGGCATCAGAGATAGAATTCCCTGATGAGGAAGAAGATTGGGTGCTGGTCATGAAAAAACGTTCCGAGAATTATGTACCAATTATTGTCAGCGGTTTATTTAATCCATTCAATTATAGCAACTGATTTTAACCTAACATTTGCAGGATCATGATGGCATTGCGCATTTCGTCGATACTGGGCGAATCGCCGCCGAAAAATAGGCTTATTGTAGACGGTCCTAGCACTGAGCGACAGTGTTCCAACAAGTTTTTTAACGACTTGGGATCATGACTACTAATGCTGTTGAGTTCTGCGATCCCAAGACTGCCTCCACATTCGTGCAGCTCGTGTTCCTCAGGGCGCCAGTAGCAACCCAGCTGATGGCGTTGGGAGAGCAAACTGTTACCTGCTTGTATGCAATCCCAAGCCACGGCAATCGGCGCATATTGTTTAGCATTTTCTATCCAATCAGTCGCCGCTTTAACATTGGCAGTGACTTCTGCCGCTGTAGTTATTTGGTTTAATAATATGCCGCCTAAACGCGGTTTAAATGCATCAAGTATGATGCTCACATGCTTTTTTGATGCCGATAACGGAAGCTCGACAAAAAAAGCAAAATTCTCATCTGTATCATCTAGCCAAGTTTGCAGAGCGTCCGATTGCATATCCTGCAAATACGCCCAAGGGACTAATACAGCATCAAACTCATTACTGTAATATGCCAGCCACCACTCTTGCGGCATATCATCGGGATAAAAATCCCCCACCCATGAGGCATGCCGCCATCCACGCGCCCCTATCCATAGCTCAGGTTTTTTCATTGGATATTATCTTTATACGTTTTTACGATTTGTAAATATTAAAATCTGCACAATAACACTATTTTACTCACAACGTTGCGTTTTATAATCACTCAAATTTTGACCGAGGATATACCTGTGGGCGACGTTGTAAAATTCAAAATCCCCAAAGCGAAAGAGAAACACCGAGGCAAGACGCTTTGCAAAAGCGGATTTCACAAATGGCAGATTGTCCAGGAAAAACAGTTTGATGTAAAACTGGGCAAGCTGGTGACGATCTATCGCTGTAACCGTTGTGGTGAGATGAAAACCAAGGTTTTGTAGGAGCGACCCTATGGGGCGCGAATTGCTAGGATTCCTGCACTTAACTACAAGTCGCGCCCCGTAGGGACGCTCCTACCACGGGATTTTATTTGGTTGCGGGAGGATAGTTCGCTAATACTTCCGCCACAACTTCGTTTATCAAAGCTGTCAAGCGTTCCGGATCGGTATCCTGGCGCACAGTTCGCGATCCCCAACCTTGCCACAGCAAATCTTTGGTTTTGGCGTCAACCATATCAATCACCAAAGTGCCTTCCTGGTAAGTACGGGTACCGCCCACCGGCACTGATACCGCAAATCCCAGCGACGAACTTCCGCTATAACGGCTGCTGCCTATGCTCACCCGGCCGCGTGGCTGTTGTTGTTCCTGCTGGGAAACCGAGACGTGATAATTGATCAGCATGTCGGAATTATCGCTGACTTTGCGCAAGCCTTTAGCGGCTAACGCATTATCTATGGCGCCCACGATTCGTTGATCGATCAATGGATTTTTCGAACGATGATTGTCTGTGGATTCTTTGCCAACGCTCAACCAGGCATAGGTCGAATAGTTACCGAAATCCGCACCGGCGAGGTAATCGTAGTTGGGCTTTTGGGTGGCGCAAGCTGTAAAAAACAAGGCATAAAATAAAGCGAGGTAGATTTTCATAGTTAACACGGCTTTCATACGGTATGACTCAAAGGTTTGTATTGAATGCGATACAGCAAAGTATAAACCACCGGCACGACGACCAACGTCAGTATTGTGGCGAAAAACAAACCGAACATAATAGTGACCGCCATGGACTCGAAAAACACGTCGGTCAATAACGGAATCATTCCCAAAATAGTCGTAATGGCGGCCATGGACACCGGCCGCACGCGGCTGACCGCCGAATCAAACACGGCGGCGTAGGGCTCTTTGCCCTCGCGCAGTTCGGTATTTATTTGATCCACCAACACAATGCCGTTTTTAATCAGCATGCCGGAAAGACTGATCAGCCCCAACAACGCGGTAAAGGTGAACGGCTTGTCCAGCAACAGCAGACCCACCGTTACCCCGATGATGGACAACGGCACCGTGGTCCAAATGGCGATGGGTTGGCGCATGGTATTAAACAACAAAATGGTAATACCAAACATCAACAACACGCCCACGGGTAAGGCGGAAAACAAGGCGTTTTGCGCTTTGACCTGCGATTCGTATTCCCCACCCCATTGCATCTGATATCCCGCCGGTAACGGGATCGCCTCGATCTTGGGCGCAACCCGCGCAAAGATCGAAGCCACCGTGTCATCCATCAGCAAATTAGCATCGGCCATGGCGGTAATGGTGCGTTTGCGGTCGCGCCGCGCGATGATGGCGTCTTCCCACTCCACCTTAAACTCCGAAACCACCTGCTGCACCGGGATATAAGCGTTGTTCACCGAACTCCACACCTGCAGATTGGGCGCGCTGCCGATATCCAAACGTTCCGACGCAGGGGCTCGGGCGATGATGGGCATCAACGTGGTACCGGCGCGGTACAACCCGGTATTCACACCGGAAAAACTGTACAACAGCAAAGTGTCCAGATCCTGCTTGGACACCCCCACCAACCGCGCTTGCTGTTCGGCGAATTGCGGGCGCACCAGTTTACTGCGCTCGCGCCAGTCGTCCCGCACGCCCACGGTGGCGGGATCGGCGGCCAGAATCTCTTTGGCCTGAGCCGCCAGGTCGCGCAGCACTTGGGGATCGGGACCGCTGAAGCGGGCCTCGATCTTAGCCGGCACCTGAGCACCCAGCGTGAGTTTTTTGAAATTTACCACCGCGGCAGGATAGTTCTCCGCCGTGTAGTTTTCGATTTCCCGGATCATGGCGTCGATCACTTCATAGTTCTTGGTTTCCACGATCAATTGGCCGTAGCTGGAATAGGCTTTCTCCGGCGAGTACGTCAGCATAAAGCGTATCCCGCCCTTGCCCACGGTGGAACTGACTTTGGCGATGTCCTCGTTCTGCAACAACCATTGCTCGATTTCCATCAGATCCCTGGCGGTCTCGCGGATATCGGTGCCTTGCGCCCGCCAGTAATCCACATAAAACATCGGCGTAGTCATATAGGGGAAAAACACGTTTTTCACATGGCCGAAACCGGCGATGGCGCCAACGAACAAGCCCACCAGAACCAGCATGGTCAGCGCTCGATAGCGCATGCACAGATCCAGAAATGTGCGGTAAACCGTAAACAGCATGCCTTTATAAGGATCTTCGTCTTGCTCGGTGACGCCTTGTTTGATTTCTTCTTTGAACAGCAGATCGGCCAGAAACGGCGTCAAACTGATGGCCGTAAACCAGCTGAGCATGAGCGAAATAAGCAACACATAAAATAACGAGCCCATGAACTCGCCGGTGGAATCACTGGACAAACCGATGGGCGCAAACGCCGTCACCGCAATGACAGTAGCGCCCAGCAACGGCCAGATGGTTTGCTTGACAATGGCGTTGGCCGCCTGAATTTTTGTCAGGCCGCGTTTCAAGCCGATCAATATCCCTTCCACCACCACGATGGCATTATCCACCAGCATCCCAAGAGCGATAATCAACGCACCCAACGATATGCGCTGCAAATCGATGCCGTAGATTTTCATAATAATGAAAGAGCCCAACACTGTAAGAAACAGAATCAATCCGATGATAATGCCGCTGCGCAGCCCCATGAATATCAGCAGCACTACAATCACGATCAACACGGCTTCCAGAAGGTTGACCGCAAACGCTTTAATCGAGGCCTCCACGTAATAGGGTTGGTCATAAAGCGTTTCGATTTCTATGCCCACGGGCCGCTGATATTCCAACTCGTCCAAGCGGGCACGCACCGCCTGGCCCACGTCCACCACGTTGTATCCGGAAGCAAAGGACACCCCCAGAGTGAGGGCCTGATGACCGTTAACGGAATTAATATGACTGGGCACCTCGGCAAAGCCGCGGCTGACTTGAGCCACATCCCGCAAATAGATCAGTTCCTTGGCGCCGTAGTCGCTGATGATCAAGTCTTCCAGCTCTTTCACGTCCTGAAATTCACCGGTGGGATGAAACCGGATGTATTCCTCCCCGGCTTTCACCGCTCCGGCATTGGAAACGACGTTCTGGGTCTGCAGCAGTTCGAAGATGTGTTTTAACGGAATCCCCAGTTGCGCCAGCTTGCTGCGGGAGATTTCCACAAACACCTGCTCCTGGCGGTCACCCGCCACCGCCACCTTGCCTACCCCCTTGACCAACACCAGTTCCCGCTTCAAGTAGTCCACATAATCGGACAATTCCTTATAACTATAGCCATCTCCGAATACAGCCATTAACAAACCGTATACGTCGCCGAAATCGTCATTGACCAGGGGCGGTTTTACCCCCGGCGGCAACTGCGGCGTCACATCGTGGATCTTGCGCCGCAGCTCGTCCCAGATTTGCGGCAAGTCGTCCGGCCCGTAAATATTGAGCATGGTAACGGTGATCTGGGAGAGACCGTTGGAGGAGATGGAACGGATATAATCCACATAAGGCAACTGCTGGATGGCGTTCTCCAGCACGTAGGTCACCTCTTCTTCCACTTGTTGCGCCGATGCGCCCGGATATTGGGTCACAATCACGGCGTCTTTCACAGTAAACTCCGGGTCTTCCAGTCGCCCCAGCCCGCTGTAGGCAAGAATACCGCCCACCAGCAGTACCACGGTCAACACCCAGGAGATGACTTTGTTGCGGATAAAATATTCTGCAATGTTCATGGTCGGGAAATTCGATTCGTTGGAATTTTTATTGGAAAATCATCACGCGGCTTTTATAAACCGCGCTCTTATAAACCGCGCTCTTTGATCATGGGTCGCACTTTTTGGCCTTCTTTGAGGAAATGCACCCCGGCCGCGACCACTTGCTCCCCCTGAGTCAATCCACTAGTCACCACAACGCCGTTCGAAGTCAGCTCACCCACGGTAACCGGGACTCGGGTAACTTGCTGGGTTGTGGGATCGTATTTCCATACAAAACGCTCATTACTTTCCAACGACTCGTCTTCGGATGCAAACACCGCTTCAACCGGCAGAATAATCCGGTCGTATTCTTCCGGAAACACTCGGCTCATATCCGCCAGCACCGAGGCGGTCATGCCCGCCAGCACGTTGATATCCTTCGGTTTATCCATCGTGACTTTTACCCGGTAAGCCTGCGTTTTGGGGTCGGGTTCCGTGTCATATTCCTTCAGCACGGCCTGATAAACCTTATCCGGATGCTGATCGAACTTCACATCCACCGGTTTGCGTTCCTCCGGCGGTCTAATCCGGACGCGGGAAATGATTTCCTCCGGCACATAGAATTCCAGATCAATGCTGCCTTCGGTTTGGATAACCATGATGGGCTCATTAATCTGGACGCTTTCGTGATTCTTAACCATCACCCGGGAAATACGGCCGTCAAACGGCGCGCGCAACGTCGTGTATTGCATGTCTTGTTCGGCCAATTTCACATCCGCTTGGGTGGCAAGAAACTGGGACTTCGCTTTATCAAAATCGGAGATAGGGATTAAGCGGTCTTTGACCAGCTTATCGGCCCGTTCGTACTGGGCTTTGGCCAGCTCGTATTTGGCCCGCCGGTCATCCAGGCGCAGTTTAAAATCGGTTTGGTCGACTTGGGCAAGCAACGTACCGCGCTTGACGGAATCGCCGGCTTTTACCGGCAGCTGAGTTAACTCCCCATTAACCCTGAACGCCAGCTCCGAACGGTCGGAGGCTTTTACCACGGCGGGAAAAACGCGCACGCTTTGCGCCCCCTGCCCAGCGGTAACAATCTTCGCTGGGCGCACCACTTCGGGTTTTGCTTCAGGGGCTTCCTTCTTGCCACAGGCTGCGCTCAACACCATGACGCAGCACACAACGGTTAGACGCGTCGTAATACGCTTGGACCAAAAAATATTCATAACAGCGGATTCCCCTTACCAGGCTGATTTCGATTGATTTATTCTTGAACGCTTAACCAACGCACGCGTGAATTGCAGGGATTTATCTCTTTCGCCCCCTTTGACCTGCGGATTCTAGCGCAAAACGCAAAGATATCTAACTAAAAAACACACGCTACCGCGGAAATATTCATTTTATTTGCTGCACATTTTCCTTGATTTTTTCCAGGTCGTGGAGCTGGCTAAATGTAACCGTCGCTGCGTTGATCGCCAAGGCAACCATCATCCCGGTAAAGATCACACCAATAAAAGCGATCATCACCGCCACGACCCTGGACAATTTCTGCAAGGGTCGTATATCACCATAACCTACAGTTGTTGCAGTAATAAACGCCCAGTACATACTATCGAATTTTGACCAGGATTCTCTCTTGCCTACCAGCAGCCCAAGGGCGATAACCGCCAGGATAAAAGATATCAATAACGGCGCAGCCAGCCACAACCCGTACGCAAATAATTTGATAAAGGTCAGAGTAAAAGCCATACATTCATCCTCACACGCCCTGTAAAGGTTGCTTAGCCCGAGATATCCCGGGATTGCAATGACGAAATATCGCCATAGTATTTCCAAATTCTTATGTTTTTACAAATCTCTTAGACGCCGCCCGTATCTTCAACAAAGTTACGGAAGTCGAGCCCACGGAGTATTCGGACCATTCCAAACCGACTTGCTCCCTTGAATTTTACTTTATATTGGCATTGATAACGATTTTGTAATCTAATAGCACCGGCCGTGGACGTCGACGAGGAGGTATACCGAGCATGACAACTGGACTAATCCGATCGCGGCGCTGCATCCGCATTGCAGGCTTAATCGTAACGATCTTGTGGTTCACAAGCGCTCAGGTAGCGCTGGCCGAGCCTCAGGCGATGGCATGGCCCCAGGAAATCTCCGCACCCGAAGGCACCATCATCGTTTACCAACCACAGCCCGAGCGGCTCCGCGGCAATACTCTCGAAGGGCGAGCGGCGATGTCCATTGAACCCAAGGGCGGCGGCGAGGTTATTTTCGGCGCGTTCTGGTTCACCGCCCAATTGGACACGGACACCGAAGACAATACCGTTCTGGTGCGCGACTTCAAGGTCACCCGCGTGGCATGGCCCGACTCTAACGAAGCCGGCGAGCAACGTTTCACTGAAATTGTCGAAGCCACGATACCGCAAACCGGATTCTTGATCTCCCGCGAACGCCTGGCGGCAAGCCTGGCCACCGCCGAACAGGAGCAGAAAAGTCTTGAGAATCTGAAAACTGACCCGCCCAAAATCGTATTCAAAGATACCCCGGCGGTGCTGTTGCTCTACGACGGAGAACCTCGCTTCTCGCCAGTGGATAATAGCGACTATGAACGGGTGTTGAATACGCCCTTCGTAGTGGTGCGTAACAAAAAAACCAAAACATGTTATCTCAGCAGCGGACAACTCTGGTACCAAGCAAAAGACCCAATGGGCCCATGGGCCACCACTGAGTCGCCGCCGGCTGACCTGGTAAAGATGATGCCCAAGCCGGATACCGACACACCGCCACCTGAAGTTCCACCGGCCATCGTGGTGGCGACCGAGCCCACCGAACTCATCGCCACAACCGGCAAGCCCAAGTGGACATCGCTCACGGGCGGACAGTTACTGTACGTGGAAAACACCGAATCACCCTGGCTGCGGGAGGTGTCCACCGGCGATATGTATGTGTTGTTGGCCGGCCGATGGTACCGTTCCCGCAGCGAAGCCGGCCCCTGGACCTTTGTACGCGCCGACAAACTGCCGGCCAGTTTCAAAGATATACCACCGGGCTCGGACATCGGCGGACTACGTACCTGGGTCGCCGGCACTGAAGAGGCGGAAGATGCGCTGTTGGACGCGCAAATTCCGCAGACCGCCGCCATCAAACGCGACGAAGCGAAGCTCGAGGTGCAATACGACGGCGAACCCAAGTTCGAGAAGATCGCCGGCACCAAAGTCTCTTACGCGGTCAACACCGGAGCTCAGGTGCTTAAAATGGACGATCGCTATTATGCCGTGGACGACGGCGTATGGTTCACTTCGGGGTCGGCAAAAGGTCCCTGGACCGTGGCCGACCATATTCCCGAAGACGAAATCCAGAAGATTCCACCCAGTTCGCCCGTGTATAACACTACGTATGTACATGTGTACCACTCCACGCCCCAAGTGGTGTATGTGGGTTATTACCCCGGCTATCTTTGGTCATTCCCCTATTATGGCGTGCCGGTATACGGCACCGGCTGGTATTACCCGCCCTATTATGGACGATATTACTATCCGCGGCCGGTCACCTACGGATTCAACGTGGGTTACAATCCCTGGACGGGGTGGAGCTTCGGTATGAGCTGGAGCTACGGCTTCTTCACCTTCGGCGTGAGCTGGGGCGGCGGGTATGGGCCCTACCCTCCCTATCGCTGTTGCGGTGGTTGGTACGGCGGAGGCTACCGCGGACCGGTGGTCATCAATACCGGCAACATCAACATCGGCAACACTGTGAACATCGGTAACCGCGAAAAGATCAGCAACCGCATCACCACAGACAATCGCGTTAAACCGGCGCAGTGGGATCGCAACAATGTGTATAACCGCCCGGAGAACCGCGACCGCAAAGCGGATATTGCAACCCGGCCCAAGATCGACAAAGCGCGGCCGTCCACCCGCCCCAACGACGTGTATGTGGACCGCAACGGCAATGTCATGCGCCGCGACGGCG
>Ga0209536_100015819_pt1 | contig 10753 bp, 9 predicted proteins | sample DeeMarSeWOR28_12_FD_187461 | JGI IMG/M metagenome (GOLD analysis project Ga0209536, IMG submission 187461) | Marine sediment microbial communities from White Oak River estuary, North Carolina - WOR-2-8_12 (SPAdes) (version 2) | ecosystem: Environmental > Aquatic > Marine > Intertidal zone >...
TTCCAGACCCTAGAACTACGTTTCATATTATGATTTCCTTATGTGTTATAGCTTGCCCTAAACAAATTCCTATATATAATAATTTAGGAAAAACAAATAATGTTTAATATATATGGCTCTGTCTAATTAGACATTTTATCTGGTCTAATGAGCAAAAGCTAATTAGGCAATGATAGTAAACCTTAATTAATATTTGCTAAAAATGATTATATAAAATTTATTATTGGATTTTAAAAAGTGCTCAATAATAATTTAATAGAGATAAATGATAGATATTAAAAAAATCGGAATTTTAAATAAAAGAAATTTAATGCTAATTCACAGTATCATTATGTAGAATCACAAAAGTTATATATATAAAAATTGTATTTTTTTATATAATGATAAATAAAAAACTAATGGTTGGAATTTCGTTTATCCTTATATTCTCTACACTATTTCATGCAAATGCTAACATAAATATTGTTTTATCCTCTGAAGAGCCTCCTGGTATTGTATGGAGTAAAACATATGGTGGGATTAATGCTGATAGAGCTGTGTCTGTTCAGCAGACATATGACGGTGGCTTTATTGTTGCAGGACCTACCAATTCATATGGTGCAGGTGGATGGGATGCATGGTTGATTAAGACTGATAGTGAGGGAAACGAGGTATGGAATAAAACCTATGGGGGGACACTTGATGATGATGTGCTTTGTGTTATTGAGACACGTAATGGCGGTTATGCAATTGCAGGTTATTCGGAGTATTCTCAGGGTAAATATGAATTATGGATTCTAAAAACTTATAATAATGGGACAGAGGAATGGAGTAAAAAATATAGAAAAGGAGATACTGTGTTTGGTTTTTGTATTATAGAAATTGAACATGGTTATGTTGTTGTGTCAAAAGCAGAAGATGATGTATGGCTTTTGGGAATAGATGAAAATGGGATTATAGTTTGGAATAATACTTTTGGAGGAGCAAAACCAGATTGGGGATTAGAAGTGATACAAGATGATTATGGGGATTATGTGATTGTGGGATATACTTTTTCCTTTGGTCATGGTGATGCTGATATATGGCTTATTAAGGCAAATGAAACAGGAGAGGAGCTTTGGAATAAAACCTTTGGTGGAGGAGGATATGATACAGCAGGAGATGTTATCCAGACATATGATGGTGGATATGCTATTACTGGTGGAATTACCACCTCTAATGGATGGAGACATTTTTGCCTTATTAAAACCGATGAAAACGGTAGTGAATTATGGACGAAAATATACATAATAAATGATTTTGAAGTTGGAAGTTCCCTAATACAAACTGTAGAAGGGGATTATCTCATAGTGGGATCAACAGATTCATTTGGCTCTAAAGGTTGTAATGCTTGTGTGATTAAAACTGATGAAAATGGAGTTGAGGTATGGAATGTGACTTACGGTGGTAATGGTCAGAATAGTGCAGGTTCTATCATTGGATTAAATGATAAAGAGTTTGTAACCGCTGGAACATATGAAAATGATGAAAGTGGTGATGATTTTTGGTTAGTAAAACTTGGGTATATTCCTATTGTAACGATTGAGAAACCAAAAAAAGGGTTGTATTTTATGGATTTTTTGATTAGACCTTTTTTATTTAGAAATCCTTTGATAATTGGATCAATAAATGTAGAGGTCGATGCTGTAGATAATAAATACGAGGTTGAGAAGGTGGAGTTCTATGTTAATGATTATTTAATGGGAACAGATTTTTCGGAGCCATATAGCTATACTTGGAATGATACATCTTTTGGTAGATACAAGCTCAAAGCTGTTGCCTTCAACTCTAATAACTATTTTGGTTTTGATGAAATCTGGGTTTGGAAGTTTTTCTAAAAAAATTATTATATACATGTGTTAAATCAATAAAATTTATATATTAAATGGTGTTTTTAAAATAAGTGTTTTGTATCCAATATACATTTGGATATTAAAGAGGAGGAAAATAATATGATGCAAAACTTTAGAAAAATTGAGTTGGTTTTGGGGTTGCTGATCGTCGTTTTGTTGATGCTTAATCCTGTGTTTAATCCTTTATGTAGAGGTGAAACTGAGACTTTGATGACCAAGCAATTACCAGTTATGGTTGGAGATTTACTTTTTATGGATAATAAAGGTCCACATGATTTTGTTATAGGTAATTATAATGATCATGTTGCTATCTGTCGGGAAGTTCTTGAGGGAGGAGAAGATGCGGAGTTCGTTGAAGCAGTTTCAGGTTTAGAAGGTGTTAAATATTCAAAATATAGCGATTTTCAACAACATTGGGAAAATTTTTTAATTGCACGAGTAAAAAATATGCAACCTTGGCAAATTGATGTTGCTGTTGCCTGGGCAGAAAGTCGAAAAGGTTGTGAATACCAATATGTATTGGCACCTCCACATTTCGCTATAAAGTGTAATGATCCAGATGATCCTCATCCTGTTGCTAATAAATGGTACTGTTCAGAGCTTGTATGGGCAGCATACTACAATGTACAAGAAAATAATCGTATTGAAATTGATAATAATGGATGGAATTGTTATCCTATCCTTCTTTGGCCGTGTGTATCAATGGGGTGTCCAGGAGATAAGTATATTCCTGATTGGATGAGAGAATACAAACATTTTCCATATTTTTTTAAAAATGAGATATTAATTGATGATGATATTGAAGTTATATATAAAGATAGGGTAACATCTGGATTTCCTGCTGGGACGAAGATTCAAAAATGGGGTGGTGGAACTGTGAATATTGAAAATGTTCAAGCTGGAAACGTTGTTGTTACATATAATATTGGGCAAGATCAAATTGCTCCTGCTATAGTGGAAGCTGTTTATTATTTTCTTCCAGCGGAATTAACTGATAATTTTATTATAGTTAATGATGATTTTCAAGTTACAGATAATCATGAATTATTTGTTAATGGCTGGTGGATGTTTGCTGAGGATGTACAAGTTGGTGATAAATTACTGTTTTACTCGAATGGCGATATTCATAATGTAACAGTTGATACTTTGGAACTTGTAACTGAAAATATTGGTGGTTATGCACTAGAATTAGATAGTAGTTTAGGGGTTTTAGCATCATATTTCGCAGATGATATACTTGTTTGTGAGTAATTTTCATCAATTCTTTTTCTTCTTTTTATTTTTATTATTTGTTTTACTTATTATAAAAAATCCTTTTAAGAGAAAGATAATTAAATGATTTAGTAATACATAAAAATAAGATGGGATCATTTAAAAATTCATATGTTCTTGGTGAAATACTAAGATCTCTATACCATGTAGCAGGAAGAAGAACCACTGAAACATTTGCTGCAAAAGTTATAGGCTCAATTATTAAAACCCTTGAACAAAACCATGAATTTTTACTTTTTGTAAGAATTGATGAAAGAGGAAAATTAATCGATGATGAAGTTATCGCAATTTCTCCTGAAATAGATAATGTTGAACCGGAACGAGTTGGTAAAGCTATTGAGGCAATAGTAAGAATTGTTTATATGGATATTATTGGAAAGGCAGGACTTTTTTTTATTGCTGAACTTAAAAGACGTGCAGGTGATGATCTTATGAATGCACTTCAAGAATATGGTGTTGATCTTGCAAGTCTTCAAATAGAACAACATTATCTATACAGAAGTAGAGAACGGAAAAAAGCAAAGCTTAGAAAAAGCAGGACTTCAGATGTAAGTTTGTTAGGTTATACCTGGAAAAATGTTAAATCGTGGAAATACGATCCTGCAAAAAAATCTTGTGTTCTATATAACAAGGATGGAGAGGTTTTGGATAATCTACATTTAGAGTCAATAATTGAAAATTATGTGAAAAACCTATCTGAAGAAATTACTGAAATTCCAGAGGAACTTGAAAAAAAGATTGATATTGACGAAAAGGAGTTTGAACTTTTAAAGATGCTTCAGTCAAGAGATATGGATGCTGAAACAGCAATTGCTTTACTTCATATTACAAAAACCCAATTTGATACAATTGTAAAAAAACTTCTAGATTATGAATTTCTTCAATATATCTCATATAATGTAATTGAACTTACAGAGCTTGGTATAAGTTACATTACAAAAAGAGAAGAAGCCCTTGAAAAACCAGTTACAAAAGAAATAAAAACACAGGTTTAACTATTCCTTCTTACTTGTTTTTTTATCCATCCAAACATATTTACATCTTGAACAAAACCAACCTTGTGAAACCCATTTTTGTTTACCATATTTTGGATTTATGTGTCTATATAGTCTTACAAGACCAAGACTGCATTTTGGACATTTTTTCTTAAAAGATTGTAAATACTCATCTCCCCCCATCTTATACATCAAGGTATCTGCTGCAACATGGTAGGTGTAACCACATTTTGTACAGTTCCAGGCAGTTGGGACCCATGCTCTTTTTCCTTCAAAACTTTTGTTTTGATATAGTTTTACCGCCTTTGAACCACATTCAGGGCATTTCTTTTTCATATATTTTCACCTAGACTGTCCTTTTAATTATTTTCACCAAGATTTACTACCATTTTATGTAAGTAAGGTAACTTTATAATAAATTGACTTCCCTTGCCTAGTTCACTTTCAACCCAAATATCGCCATCATGTTTATGAAGAATTTCTTTACAGATGAATAGACCTAGACCTGTTCCCTCGTTTTTGCGATCGTCACCGGTGTAGGCTTGATAGAACTTATTAAACACCTTTTTTACTTCATCCTTTGATATGCCGATGCCTGTATCTGAGATAATTATTAGTAAATGATTTTCCTTCTTTTGAGCCTCGATGCCGATATAACCATTATCAGTAAATTTGAGGGCATTACCTAAAAGATTTTTTAGAACTTGAGATAACCTATGTCTATCACCCATGATGTTTGGTAAATTGTTAGGAATTTTTGTTAAGAATTTCAAACCTTTCTTTTCAATAGGGGCTTTCATATCCTCAACAACTTCATTAAGAACCTCGAGTGTTTCAAGTCTTTCCATTTCAAATCTCATCGTATCAGTATCTAGTCTTGAAACGTCAAGGATGTCATTTACTAGCTTTAGTAATCTTTCGGAATTTCTTAAAGAAACCTTTGCCCAATCTTTAACTCTATCACTGACTTCTTTATCTGAAATTATCAAATCAAGATAACCCTTAATTGGTGTAACTGGTGATTTTAGTTCATGGGCTGCTATATTCATAAATTCTGTTTTCAAACGTTCTGATTTCTTTAGTTCATCTTCAATATTTCTTCTCTCAGTTATATCTCTAATTGTACAGACCAAACCTGTAAACTCGTTTTCCTTTTTAAAGGGAGCAATGTTTACTTCAATTGGAATAATATGTCCTTTTGAGTGAACAAGTTCAAGTTCGACATTTTCAATTTTTTCATCCTTTTTTCTAACATCAATAAAAACTTGCTCAAAGAAATATACAGATTCATCAGAAAGATATTCTCTAAAAAGTGTTGCTAAAACCTGACTTTTTCTTCTTGCACAAAGCTTTTCAAATGATGGATTTACATATGTAAGTCTTCCTAAAGAATCAATAATTACAACACCATCAGCAGAGGTTTCAGCAAGAACTCTATATTTTTCTTCAAGTTTTACAAGTTCTTCCCATGCTTGATGGCGTTGGGTGATATCTCTTCCTCTTATAAGAATACCTTTAATTCCCTTAACACTCTTAATACAATCAACAGAAAATAAAAAGTTAAATCTAGTTCCATCCTTTGAAATCAAATCACTTTCATAGTCACGAACTTTAGTTCCACGACTTGCATTTTTTACGGCCTCAAGGTGGTTTTTCATATCTTCTTTTGAAAAAAGTTTATTTAAATCTGTTAATGTTTTTCCAATAATTGCTTCCTTTTTCATACCACCAATTTTTTCTGCGGTTTTATTTATATCTAAAATGATTCCCTTTTCGATATAAAGTAGAAAATCACTAGTTGAATCAAATATATCCCTGAATCTATTTTCAGATTCAACAAGTTCATTTTCAATCCTTTTTTTCTCAGTTATATCCTTAAATACTCCAATTGAACCAATAATTGAACCTTGATTGTTCTTCAGAACGCTTATTGATATTTCTATATCAATTGGTTTATTTCCTTTTTTTAGGATTTTTGTTTCTAAGTGATGTTGCATCCCTTTCTGCCGAACATTTTCCTTACGGATTTTCTTCCATTCCTTTGGTGGATATAAAGTTTCTACAGGTTTTAAAAAGAGATCCTTTTCTGTAAAACCAAGAAGTTTTTCTGTATATTTGTTCCAAGAGATAATTTTTTCATTTTCATCGGTAACCGTTATTGCAACAGCAGAATTTTCAAAAATTGTTCTATACAATTCTTCTGATTCAATCAGACTATCTTTATTTTCAATACTACTTTTTTGAATGTTTTTGTTTATTTTATTTGAGTTATTTTTAAAAAGAACTGTTCCATCATCCTCATTAATATTGCTTTTTTGTTTTTCTATTACAGTCTGCGATAGACTTTTCAATTGACCAAGTCTTTCTGCTTTTTTTAATTCTTTGACTATATCTGGTTCATTTTCCATGATAAAGCCTCAAAATTATTAATTGATTTAATTTTAAATATTGAAAAAAATAATAATCTATATTTTAAGTAGGCTAACTCTTTCTTGCATCCCATCTTGCTTAGCATTGTTTAAAAATGAAATAAGTTTTTACTATATTAATTAATTGTATATTAGGAAAAATTGCTAAAGATTTTATATTGATTAATCAAATAAATGAATGTAATTTTTATATATTATAACGTTATATTATTAATTGTAAAAAAGGGGGAGTAAATAATTAAACACTTCGTCAATAAAAAAATATTAACATTGATTGTATTAATTCTAATATTTTCATTTTCTTTAACACATGCTTCAATAATAAATAAAAAAAATGATAGATTAAATCCCGCTATAGTTGAAATTCCTTTAAAGGATTTTTCAATCTTAAATAAAATTATTGATAATGATTTTGCAATCCATGAAATCAATCAAGATAATATAATTATCTTTTCAACATATGAAGAATATATATGGCTTGAAAATCAAAATCTAGAACCAAGGATTTTGTATAATGATTATTCTGAGATGATGGGTTGGAATAGTAATCCTGAGCTTCTAGATGATTTTCATAATTATGCAGAGCTTACTAGTGAGCTCCAAGATATTGAGAGTACTTACCCTTCATTATCAAAACTATACAATCTTGGAAGTAGTGTTCAAGGTAGAACTATTTGGGGACTCAAAATTACAGATAATCCTGAAATTGAAGAAAATGAGGCAGAAGTTAGAATTTGTGGATGCCATCATGGAAACGAGATAATGTCAGTTGAACTTCCATTGATGCTTGCCTGGTATTTAGTTGATAATTATGACAGCAACCCAGACATCCAAGACCTTGTTGATAACAGAGAAACATGGATTATACCTTTGGTAAATCCGGATGGGAGGGAAATTAACTCTAGAGATAATGCAAATGGAGTTGATCTGAATAGAGATTATGGCTATATGTGGAATGGTGAAGGTGGAAGCCCATCTCCATTTTCTCAACCTGAAACAAGGGTAATTAGAAAAAATGCGCTTGATAATAATTTTGTTCTCTCTTTGTCCTTTCATACCTCTGGTGATATTGTAAATTATATTTGGAATTATAAGGGAGATCCTGCAGCAGATAATGAAGTGGTTGTTGCTCTTTCAGAACAATATGGTTCTCATAATGGTTATTGGGTTGTAGAAGGATATGATTGGTATCAAACAAGAGGTGATACTAATGACTTTTCATATGGTTGTAGAGGGGACATTGATTGGACTATTGAAGTTCAGAATAATGATATTCCTCAAGCATGGAATTATAATAGAGATGCAATGCTAGAAATTATTGATGCTGCAGAAATGGGTCTTAAGGGAATTGTTACAGATGTAGATACTGACCTTCCTATTGCTGCAACGATATGGATTGAAGAGGTTCATTGGCCTTGTTTTACTGATCCAAAAATTGGGGACTTTCACAAACCTCTCATGCCTGGAACGTATAATGTAATAATAAGAGCAAATGGATATCAGGAACAAACTCATCAAGTAATTATAAATGAAGGAAGTACCACAGTTCTTGATGTAAAATTGAGTCCTGAGAATAATTTTTATGCAGAGCAGGTTACGCTTTGTTATTTTCATGATCCATATGGTTATCCAAATAATTTTCAAAATAATCCCACTGATGCAGTTTCTGCATTGGGTCCACCAGATGGAACCTGTGCATCTTTAGGAAAGGGTGGATATATAATTCTTGACATGGGTGAAGAAGGAATAATTATAGATCATGAGGATTCTGCAGATTTTAAAATATTTGAAGAAGACGGTTCTTCCGATAGTTATGAGGTATATGTCTCCTCAAATTGGTCAGGACCCTGGACTAATCTTGGACTTGCAACTGGAACAACTGAGTTTGATTTAAACGATTATTCTGTTTCTGAGGCTCAATTTGTAAGAATAATCGATGATAATGATGGTGATGCTTATGAAACAAATCCAGGTGCTGATATTGACGCAGTTCAACATATCATACCATTTGTAAATGATCCACCTTTAGCTCCAGAGATAAATGGTCCAGCAAAAGCAAAACCGGGAATTGAATATGAATTTACATTTTCAACAACTGATCCTGAAGAAGATTCCATTTATTACTATATTGTCTGGGATGATGGTTATATTGAAAAATGGATAGGTCCTTATACTTCAGGTGAAATCGTAAATATATCTCATATATATTCAAACCAGGGAGATTATATTATTAAAGCAAAGACTAAAGATGCATATGATCAAGAAAGTGATTTTGCTGAATTTGAAATAGAAATTCCAAGATCTAGAATATCAAAATTCTCATTATTCAATTATTTTGAGAATTTTTTAAATTTGTTTCCAAATCTAAAAATTCTATTGAATTTATTGATTTTTCAATAGCTTGAGAAATAAAATGCAGAAATGTGGTGTTTGTGGGGTAAATGAACTAATTGATGAAGATGAGATAGAAACAGGCATGTGCCATGATTGTATGACTAGTCTTATGAATGATGGAGTTTATTGTGATTAATTTAAAATTCCATTTTTATTTGATATTATTTCATAAACATTAAATAATAATTTTAAATTCATTATATATCAAATCAATACGGGATGCAAATTGATCGAACCAGATATTGTTAAAGAGTTAAGAGAAGAGGAAAAGAAAGGTTTACTTAATAATAAAAATATTAATTCAAAAAATGAAACGGGTAGTGAACAAGAAAAATTTAATGATATAGATTTTATTTTAAGGCTACAAAAGGATGTTATTGAAGAATTCTTATCAAAAATAAAAAAAGGAGAAATTAAAACAAGTAAATCTGTTGTATTTTCATTAAACGAGTTATTAAATTATTATAATTCAGATTACTGGAAAATCCTATCTGATGAAATATCTATTGATAAACACATATTATCTTTTTTTCATCTTGTAAATACATACATTGAGCATCTTGAGTATTCAACAGAAAATAATGAATCTAATAATGATAAAGATAAAAATATTGATGAAATTAAGAAATTAAAAAATTTTATATTAACCTTAAACAGCATTAGAGGATAATTCTTATTCTGCAATGTTTCCCCAGTCATTGCTTTTACATCTTGGACAGACTAATAGTTTTTTCTTATATCCGTCTGATAATTCCATTGGAAACTCAAAATTTGTTTTACAGTTTCTACAGTGATAAATAAACATTATTGTTTTTCCACCTCTAATATCTGATTATATTTATTTTTATATAATATAATATTATAATTACTATTTATAAATTATTGTCTATTTTATATCGTCAATTAACGAAGAAATAGTTATTATTAATCACTACACAACCTAAGAATTTCTAGTGGAAATGGTTCATTTGAATCAATTTCAATATATATTGATACCCGAGGATAGAGCTCAATGTAATGTGACTTATTGTAAGTATCATCTAATGTAACATAGAATGTGTAGGAGCCTTCATCCCAGAATAACCAGTAAAATCTACTCTTTGGACACCAATCAAAACCTCTATCTACTTCGATTGAACTATCTGGTTTTACATTAAATGATTTAAAATATATAGAGTCACTATCAGAATCCAATATCTCTACTACAACTGTATGGTTCATATCATCCCAATTTTTTATATAGAAAAGTTCAGCAGGATAAGGTGGAAGAACCATAAATGGAAATAAAATATATAAAAAAAATATTCCAAATATAATTAGAAAAGAAATAATCCCTAATATTCGGATGATTTTTCTTCTATTAATTTTCTCCATTTAAAAATAATTAATAAATTACTTCTTATTACTTTTTTGTAGATTTTTCAGAGAAATAATTTGGTACGGACGCGGCGGAAGGTAAACCTATTTTCTTCTGTAAAAAAGTTTAATAAAATCGCCGAAAACTACCTTTTTGATTTGTCGACATTTCTCACTAAAACCCTTCTTATTTCTTTTAATTATTGGAGGTATTATTTTGCAAAAAAATTCAATTTATGATAAAATGACTAATTATGAAAAAGAAGTAGCTGGATTATTGAAGGATTCTGGAATTAGATGGTCCTATGAGCATCCTGTATTTGTATGGGATGAAAATAAAAGACCAAGGGTTTGGACACCAGATTTTTACCTAATCTCTTTTGGTATCTATGTTGAAGTTTGCGGTTCTGCAAATTTTGATTATGAGTATAGGAAG
>Ga0209536_100015820_pt1 | contig 10753 bp, 8 predicted proteins | sample DeeMarSeWOR28_12_FD_187461 | JGI IMG/M metagenome (GOLD analysis project Ga0209536, IMG submission 187461) | Marine sediment microbial communities from White Oak River estuary, North Carolina - WOR-2-8_12 (SPAdes) (version 2) | ecosystem: Environmental > Aquatic > Marine > Intertidal zone >...
CTTGATCAACCGGGTTAGTCCAGGTAGACTTTTACTAATAATCTCCTCTGGGTAGGGATCAACAATCGTGTATTCACATTTTGGTTGGGAGTGATCTCCGGTGCCCTTGGTCTCAGAGGTGGAGGAGTGCTTCCTGAGAAAAGCTGCACTAAGGAGATTTACGTGAAACTTGCTCGGTTAAGATTCTTGTACGGTATTGAAGTGATTGCTCGGCGCGAGATGCGTTCCGTCCTGATCACATGCTCTAAGCCGAAGTTTTTAGTAGCGTAAAGTTAATAATAATGCCGGAAGCATATACTAACTACTTTGATTGGGAAACCACCTTCTCATACATCTGAACAACCTGTTTCTGTATTTTCTTACTGTCCAACCGCTCCGACACCATCTTGGCATTTTGCTCCGCCGCCTTATCCACTAAGTCGTCGTCGGTTAAGGCCCATTTAATCGCGACCGTCACCGCAGGGACGTCATCGGGTGGCACAATCAATCCTGTCTTACCATGATTTACCCATTCGTCAGCGCAACTGGTGCACGATTGAACGGGAAAGGATCCCATCACGATTGCCTCTAGGAACGATGTGCTAATTGCGTCGCTCATGCTCAAACCGATTGAGATCCGCGCCTTCCCATGTAGACGCAGGATATCTTTGTGAGGGCTGTAAGGTATAATGTCGATCGCCATCCTTTTGGCCTCTGAAAGTCTTTTGGCCTCCTCAACCACTTCTGGTGAAGCTAAATATACAGCGATCCGGTATCCGTCCAGCTCCTTAGCGCAGGAAGCTAGTGCTTGAAGTCCCACAAGGGCTCTATACACCCAACCTTGGTATCCTTTCAACATAATGAGGCGTCTTTCTGATATGCGTCCTGGGTGTCGCAATGACTTCACCTTTTCAAGGTCAAAGCCCCCTGTATTGGGGAAAACGGGTAAGATCTCACCGGTAAAACCGAATTGTCGTCCCAATTCTACATCCCTATGACATTCACAGCTGTAAAAGTCACACTGTTCAAGTACCGACCTGATTCTTGGCGCATGTTCGGGAATATGACCGAAATAGAAGATATCGCTACCCCAGTTAGTTACAATCCAGGGAGGGTGTGAGTCCCCCAGCAGTTTTTTGGCTTCCAAAGTCAGATAACCACCGTGTTGAATCTCGAGAGAGTGAACTATATCCGGTTTGAGTCTTTTGATCACCTGTGCCAGTCGTTTCCCCCTGTCCGTGTCCACTCCTGAGATAAGCTGTGAGAGCCCGAGGCGATTCATCAATCGGTTCGCCAGTTTGAATCCTCCTGGAAACTTCGAGGTTCCCGCTAATTGCACACTTTCATGCAAACTTAGGGGACGAGTTTTAAAATCATGAACGGTCACATTTTGCAAATCGGGGTGAATTTCATATTCCAAGGATGGAAACAGGTGTATGTCCCACCCCTGACCGGAAATTTGATTGACCCAGCGGACCACATGGATGCTGTTGGAGAAAGTGACTAACAGAATTCGCATAACAGCGGAAACCGGGTAATTGGCAGGTTGTCCTGACCGTGCGTTAAGAAAGTTTGCAGTGTAATTATTTTTGAAAAACGATGCAGCCCTCAGTGAGGAAGTCCATTTTCAGTTGATCGCTGAAAAAATTCTCATATTCGTCGACAATATCCCAGATCCAGTCGGGAAGGCTGGTCATGTTGTTGCCCTCGATGTGAGTCCTAATCTGCTTTTCGAACGGTCTATTAGACTTCTCCAGAGGATATATGATGCATTTATTAAACTCATACTGATACTTTAGGTCAGTAAAATACTGTCTTGTAAAAATCCATTTATCATCAATGCCTGAAAAGAATGGATCGGATTTGTCAGGCGATTTCATTTTTTGCCAGGTGGAAATACAGTTCCGCAAATAAGTGACTTCTTTTCTCTTAAGTGATTTGGACCTTTTATCCATGAGAATGGATCTATAGATGATGCCCAATATGCTGGTGCCATTTTCAAACGGTTCGAAGAATATCGCAAGGCCACCAGGTTTCAGTATTCGTGCACACTGTTGTATTACCAGGGCTGGATCAAAAAGATGATGTAGAATTGCTGCTCCAACAAGAAGGTCCACACTTTCAGAGTAAAAGTCCAGGTCTTGTGCATTTAGTTGCAATAACAAACACCGATGACCAACCTTCAGTTTCTCCAGATTCACCTTCAGTGCGCGAAGCATTGCAATACTAAGCTCACTGGCAATTATGATCGAGCTAGGAAACAACTTTAATAACGGTATCGTGGCACTGCCAAAACCGCAACCCAACTCGAGAACAATCTGCCGTTCTTTCATTTCCGCCATGTAACCCGTCTTGCACAAGGCCTCGGAAATCAAATCATAATAATAGTCAGTTAAATCTATTCTCTCTATTTGAGACTGGACTCCTTTCCTGCTCTCGTAGTAGCTTGACATAAAAAGAGAAATTTCCTTAGGATCATAAGTTGGTGAATATATTCCACTTAGTTCTGTGCCCATCTTCTTTCCAAGATCAACCAGGGGACGTCTGAATATTTCTCTAACGGACGCGGAAGTCCTTGTCGTCCCATTCCATGCAATGCTTTCTCCAGACATCTCCCTCACCTTTTGTGTCATGACTCCATTTAGACGATTTTCTTTCAACTAGCATCGGCATACTGAGTTTGCTCGTGGTAGTGTCGACTTTGGAAAGCAACTTCAAGCTCGGAAACGTAGTGCAACCAATACCGCAACCAACTTGCAGGATCACCAAAGGATCGCTTCTCAGAAAAGTTTAAACTATTCAACTCAGCAAATCATCCATATGCCTGGAGCAGTAATTTTTCGTATCAAATCTATTCAATGGGCACTCACCTTTTTGTGGCTTTCGTAGTAATCGGAATTTGTATTTCTTGATTTCTTCGATATCATAATTCCAGAAGTAGAAACCGGAATATGTCGGATCAACAGAGATCTCTTATGAACTCCCTTTTTATGTCTCCCATTTCAAGTTCCAAGAACCCTATATCCGATTTGGTCATCTATGCAGATTTTCCACGGGTGTCCCCAGAAACTTGGCAAAATTTTCCCTGAGCACGTTGATTGTCAGAAAATCATGGAATGCTCGGCTGCCGTTCCTTGACAGTTCCTGGTAGAGATTCTCATCTGAAACCAGTATTCCCAGCATCTGACCTACTTCTCTTCGATCTAGAGAATTACAAATCAAAGCGGCATTGTGCTCTTTCAGAAATCTCGCCGGAGCAGCGTATTCCGGACCATGAAAAAAAACCGGCTTGCCAGTGGCTAGGTAGGTGGTCAGTTTCGATGGAAAACTTGTTTTCGCCACAATTTCGAAATCACTGGAAAATGGATAGGGGCAATACAGTATATCGCATTCGGATAGGAGGCGTATTGCTTCGTTCTGAGCTCTATACCCCAAGAATTCAATATTGACCTCTTTGTATTCTTCCGATCTCAGGTCTATATTGAGGTAATATCCAAGATAGCGCAAGACAATCTTTCGGTGGTTTATTTTCCACCCAATATCGCCCATAACGTTAAGCAGAGTTTGCCATTCGATGAGTGAGTACAACTGGCCAGCAATCCCAATGGAAAGCACGTCCTTGTCATTCAACGCACGGACAGGTGGATATGCGACATCCACGCTTAAATTTGCTAGGATGGGAACTGAATATACGCCATAGACTTCTTGAAAGATTTCAGCCATCGCATGCGATGCTGCGGCACAAGAAACACTACCTCGAATGGCTTTAGCGAATGCATTAAAAATCAGCTTCCGGGAAATAAAATCGACACCATTTTCTCTGAGCCACCACTCGGGGTGATCCCAGACTTGGGAATGCAAAGGCACCCCCAACTTTCGGGCCACAGGCAGGGCCAACCGAATCATGGTTTGACCCTGGAGGATACACCAAACCCTGTCAATACGGTTATCCTTGCCAAAAGCAACCGCACGGTCACGAATCCTTGCGGCTCGGATCTTGGCATTATACATTTCGTGTATGAAATTTGCGATGACCTTCCATCTCCCATTGCCAGGCAATAGCGCATCCTCTCGCGGTTTATCAACATATTCGACTGGTGTCCAGCTCAGATCAGGAGAAATTTGCACGTGTTTTAGATACGGATTAAGGACAATGAACGCGGCAATGCTACCCTCTGGCAACATGCGGCACAACTGCTCCGTGAGAAGGGTTCCGGAAAAGTGGCTACACGGCGGCACATCTGTAAGTAATAAGATTTTCATCTTGGTCCATCGCTTATAAAAGAATGTCCTTTAATCTCCACAATCCCAAGCTCTTATCTTTGAATTCACCTTCACCTTCTGAACACTTTTCGTTGATGATACAAATGGGATTGGGAAAGTTAAACGGCGGCAACTGCATGTTAAGAGGACGCCACTTACCCACGTTTCCCTCATCTATACTGTTGAAATTGATGCATCGCTCCGTAAAAGTCGTTGCTAGCAGGAATGTCGATCCGCTACGTTTGAAATTTTTCACTAATTCAATTCCTTGATCAAACGTAAGATGTACCAAACAATCCCGACATAATATCATGTCCGCTTTGGGGATATCATCTTCAATGATGTTTCTGCAGATGAAGGTTCTTCCTCTTCTTTGATATTTTTCCTTGTTCTTTTTCACGATTTCTTCAACTAGATCGATTCCGATGTAACGGTCCACTTTTAGAATTGTTTCCTTCATCCAATAGAAATCGCCACACGGGGCGTCGACAAATGTTTTTACACCCAATTTCCTGACTAGTTTGGGTAATTCTTCTCTGACCACTTTGGTTTGGTCAAGATTAGATCCTACCCCGGAACGCGATTCGCTGCCGCAAAAGAGATTTTTCCTGTAAATCTTCGTAAATTGTGATTGGATATCGGCAACTTTTTCACTTCTAAACAACCGCTTCAGCTTCGTCTCACTACTCAGCTTATTGTCCATTCTGTGTTTCTCTGATTGAAGCCTGTACAATATAGCCTTGATTTTCGCCTTCAGTAAGGGAAATCCTCCTTCATTTACTTCTTCTTCGATCTGTTTTTCCAGCGCAGATCGGTAGGCATTAACCAATCCTCTTTCTTTGTATACGACTGCCAAAAGGCCGAAGTACTTTGATGCTCGTTGTCCATACATACTTTGGATTGAAGAAGCCTCTAGTTGTGACAGCGCCCAAACGTAGAACTGGTCGATCTCTTTAACATGGTAGAGCCGTTTTGAGCCTTGATCATTATGACATCGCGCTTTTACTAGCCGTTTGGGCAAGTGAACAAAATCGTATATTTTCGACATTCTCACCCACAACTGATAATCCTGTGTCGTTGCTAGGGTCTCATCAAAAACACCGATCGTGTCAAAGCAGATTTTTGGAACCAAAAGCGTGCAACCTTGTAGAAATGAACACTTCAGCAGTTCATATACAAACTGGTTGGGCTCGTAATGCGGGATGGGTACCTCATGAATCAGTTCTGAATATTCGTCAATCAGATCATAATCGCTATAGACAATCACATCATTGCCTTCAAAAGATCGCACACAATCGATCTGTTCTTCTATTTTTTCTGGGTAGTATAAATCATCATGACTCAGCCAGGAAAAGTAATCGCCTTTCATTTCCTTTATGCCATAATTCAAAGCCGAAGCCACACCACCATTTTCCTTAGAAAAATACCGTATTTTATCACGATAAGATTTTGCTATTGCCTCAGTTTTGCCGTTGTCGTTGGAACCGTCATTAACAACAATGACCTCCACGTTGGCATAGGTTTGTGAAAGAGCGCTATCAATTGCTTGATGTAAATAATTAGATCCATTATATACCGGAATGACGATTGAAACTTTTGGACTGTAAGCATCCGTCACCTTTCTATATAGCTTTTTCATGTCCTTCTCTCACGACTAGTTTTTCGAGGTCTAGGCGTGCCTGCGAAATTGCCTCAGTACTCGGCCCACAAATAATGATCCATTATTCTCGCTTATTCAATACCTGCAGCAATCAACATGAGATTATCTTCTCAACAGACGGAATTTTCTGGCTAATCTTACTAGTATGTGTTGCTGAAGATTTTGGTGTACCTGTAACAGATCCTGATGGTCCTGCTGAACATTCTGGTATAGCTGTAAGAGATCCCGATGGTCCTGCTGAATATTCTGGTATTCCTGCTGAACATTCTGGTATAGCTGTAACAGATCCTGATGGTCCTGCTGAACATTCTGGTATAGCTGTAAGAGATCCTGATGGTCCTGCTGAATATTCTGGTATTCCTGCTGAACATTCTGGTATAGCTGTAACAGATCCTGATGGTCCTGCTCAAGACTTTGAAAGTTTAACCAAAGAGATTTTGGAACGCCCGGGGAACTGTTAGTCTCATTCTCATCCTGTTTTGTCGCTTCCTTTATAGCCCAAAAAGCCCCAAATGGTTTATCTAAAAGATTTCCCTTATTATCAAGTTCATGAAAATCCTTACATGCATATATCATCCAAGTGTCATCAAAATCTTCTGGCGACCATCCAGATTTATGCTCCTGCCAAGCTCCTCCATTCAGATTCCAACCATCCTTCCCATCAAAGTGCTCCTGCGGCATAAATCCTAAGGGAGTAAAAATAACAATTTGTTGCCTCGCGATTTTTTCTGTTTCTCTTAATAGTTGGAGCCCCCTTTCTTTTTCGACATGCTCAATAACATCCAAAAGAAATATGGTATCTACCGATTTGGGAAGCATTATCTTTGTTACATCCTCCCAGGTTAACTTTAGCAGGATATAGTTTTTATCAGTTTCCTCACGAATTCGCTCCTGAAGAACATTAAGATATTTAGTGTATGGTTCGCAGCAAATATGAACTTTTGGAATTATATATGGTTGTGGCATTATGCCACAACCTATGTCCAAAATAATATCTGCGTTTCTTAACAGCCCGATAATGTTTGGAATTAAATCATCCTTTTCAAGCCAAATTATATTCACTTAAAATACCCTTCCCAGTCCCGGAAAGTCTTTTTTTTGAAGATTTCCCTAATCCACTTGCTGACGATACCTCTATTTTGACTATCTGATGTTAAACTCATAGTTTTCGGCGTCCATGCGGGCAGAGGGAACTTTAACATCTCGCTTACTTTTGGAAGTCCAGGCTGAGTACAAACGCATGTTATCATATTAGGTTTAACAGGCTTCATGTGCATATCAAAAGTTCTACCTTCTAAATCTTCAAAAAATAATTCTGCATTAGAAAACGGCTTGAAATCTTCCTCACATATACCAAATAATACGTGATGGGGATTTCCTTTTGGTTCGTCGTACGGAACATTAAATATTAATCTGTATTTCCCTTTTGCCATAAATGCCAATTCCAAACCATTCGGAATATGTTCAAATACACCTCGCGAAACCACATAGTCAAATTCAACCATAGAAGTTATGTATTCAGTTAAATCCATTTCCTCATATGATATATTTGACTTATTATAATATTTTCGAGCATATTCCAAACAGGGTAATGAAATATCTACTCCTACTATTTCCGCACCTTTGACCTCAGATAAAGTATAGCAGCCATGCCCAACGCCACATCCCAAATCCACAACGCGAACAGGTTGAGACACTGTTCCAATCATCAAATCAAAATCAATTATCTTTTTAATAAACATATAAGAACTTCTATGTCGAATCAGCTCTGCTATGTCGTGAGTTACACCGGGAATTAAGCGTTCCCCTTCATTAAAAATATTATCTATAAGCTTCGATTTTCTTTTCATAGATACTTTTTCGATTAGAATATTGAAAAGACAGAAAATTTGCTTTGCATAAACAGTTTGTTAAAATAGTACAGATTACAATAGGACGGAATCATTTGTTCCATCATTCTTTTAGCGAATCGGACAGTTTGATAAATACAACCTTGATTTCATAGCCATTCCAGCAAACCGAGACCATGGTAATGTTCACCTATTTTCTAATTATTGCTCTACCAGGAATTCTCTGTATATTGCCTGCTTTTCCCTTTAGGAACTAGAGAGATATCTTTTCGAACCATTTAATCGTTTTAATTGCAGTCAACATCATTGACATCATAATCTATCTTGATTTCTCCAAATTCATATTTTGGATCCGAAACACACTGGAGATGGATTAGATTTTGATACCATCTGAGTTGAATGTGGTGTTCCTGAGTACCTAACGCTATTGCGGGATATATAAAGTATGATCCCGACTTTAAATTTGGCAAACAAATTTTAAACGTTATATAACCTTCGCTATTTTTTGTTGGATCAATTAAATATCCCTTTTCATATATGTTGAAACCAAACATCGTAATACCCTTTTGATTGTCACAACCACAACCAACAATCAAATTATTCGGCAAATTTTCTTCATTAACTATTTTTTTTATACGCTCTTTGTCCCATTCGGCAGCGATTTTAAATATCAGCGTATCTCCCCTTTGAAAAATATTCGGTTCTTTAAGACCATATATTTTAATCCAATTTATCCAGGCGCCACCATAACCAAAACTCTTATCAGAATTACTTTTATTAGGAATAATTTCAAGACAGTATTCTTCCTTCTCAATACTATATTGAGTTTCAAGCTTATGATTACTTTCCGCTTCAATGGTTCTTTCTGGAGTTATAGATGTTTCATTATCTTCCTGCGATTCATTCTTTTCCGGATAGAGAAGCTTCATATACTTTAAGTCCGCTTCTTCCGCACTACCAACAAATATTTGACGACCATTATTCAGTACCATACCCCTTGAAGCGAAATCTTTAATCCCGCCATGGGTAACCCATATTATGGTTTTACCACTGTCTTTAAATGCATTCATTTTGTCATAACATTTCTTCTGGAACTTGATGTCTCCCACAGCCAGAGCCTCATCGATAATCAGGATATCTGGATCAATATTAACGGCACAGCTAAAGGCAAGCCGAATACACATACCACTGGAATAGGTCTTCATCGGTTGTTTGATAAAATCTCCTATCTCAGAAAAGGAAATGATATCATCTAATCGTCGATCCATATCACTTTTACTATGCCCCATAATTGAGCCGTTAAAATATATATTCTGAATTCCCGTGAACTCTGGGTTAAAGCCCGTGCCCAACTCAAGGAGGGCTGATACCTTTCCATTTACAGTGACTCGACCCGACGTCGGCCACAGGACACCGGCTATTATTTGCAAAAGAGTAGACTTTCCACTTCCATTCCGGCCTAATATACCTAATGTTTCCCCTTTCTTAACTTCAAAAGAAACATCCTTCAAGGCATGAAAATCGTAATGATATTGTTTGCCAAATGGATTCAGAGCTTCCTTTACCCTGTCGAGAGGCCGCTCATAAAGTTTGTATATCTTAGAAACATTCGCAATACTGATAACTGAGTCGTCATTCATTTATAAAACATCCGCAAAATGTGGCCTTAATTTTTTGAATGTCATTATCCCCAACAGAACTACGGAAATTGTTACTGACCAAAAATAGAGTGATAACTCCCAATGAATCCAAAACGGAGAATGATAAATCAAGCTTGCGCGATAACCCTGTACAATATAGTAAAGTGGATTCAGCTTGATAAAAAAATGATATTTTTCAGGAATCATTCTGATATTCCAAAAAATAGGTGTCGCCCAAAAACCAAACTGTAAGACTATGTTTATGACCTGCGAAACATCCCTCACAAAGACATTGAGAGAAGAGGTAAGCCAACTGAGGCCCAGAATAAAGACAATAAGTGCAAAGGTGTAATAAAAAACCTGAAACCACCATATGGAAAAGTGCATTCCTTTAATAAGCATTAATATTATTACAAGACCAAGAAATATAAGATGAATTACACAAGAAGATAGTGTTTTTACAATCGGGAGGATACTGACCCTAAATACTACCTTCTTCACCAGAAAACTGTTCTGGACTATAATGCCTGTGCTGCCTGCCACCGTGTCAACAAAAAAAAACCATGGTGCCAGACCGGCAGTAAGCCACACGACAAATGGCACATTCTTTACAGGCAAAACTTTAAAACCAATGCTGAAAATAAGCCAGAGTATCAACACCATGACCAGCGGGTGGACAAATGCCCAAAAAAGGCCGAATACGGAATCAATATACTGGGTCATAAAATCCTTCTTGGCCATACTAATTATTAAGAATCGTTTAAAATATAAATCTTTCAAAAATTCCAGAAAATCTAATGGCTTTATTATCATGACGTCGAATACCTGACCTTATCTCATTCTTGGGGCGATTGTTAAATTGAGTTCACAGTACAGTTAAGGATGCCCAGCCAACGACAGATGAGCATGTCACTCTTGGCGGCGCAAGCTGTTGAGAGTTTGCTGTCGAGAAATGATAATATGTTAGTGTCTGTCATATTGGCTTTATTTGGGCAGATCCCACGCTTTCATATTTTCGGTTGCACGCCTGACAGATGGCTTTGCCCGTTTCGAAATCAAGGCCTACACCGCATTCACACATCCACCCTCTTTGTTTGCCGGGGTTGCCAACCACTAAAGCGTAATCAGGCACATCTTTCAAAACCACAGCCCCGGCTCCAACAAATGAGTAACAGCCAATGGTAATGCCACAGAGCACGGTAGCATTTGCCCCAATGCTCGCCCCCTTCTTAACCAGGGTGGGGCGCAGTTCGTCCATGCGTTTGATTGCGCTGCGGGGATTGTAAACATTGGTAAAAACCATGGATGGACCGCAGAAGACCTCATCCTCAAGAGTCACCCCCTTGTAGATCGAGATATTA
>Ga0209536_100015821_pt1 | contig 10752 bp, 8 predicted proteins | sample DeeMarSeWOR28_12_FD_187461 | JGI IMG/M metagenome (GOLD analysis project Ga0209536, IMG submission 187461) | Marine sediment microbial communities from White Oak River estuary, North Carolina - WOR-2-8_12 (SPAdes) (version 2) | ecosystem: Environmental > Aquatic > Marine > Intertidal zone >...
TCATACCTGTATCCGATTTTTCTAAAATCGTTATTTAGAATTTCTGCAAGTGTCTTTGCATTCTGTTGAAGTTTCAATTCATTATCAGAAGCAAAACTGGCATTCGACATAAAAAGATTCAGTTTAAGAACTAAGAGTAATAATACTCCGCCAATGAAAGAGGAACCGATGAGATCTAATAATATGCTCATAATTTTTTTAGTTTTTTGAATGCAATGAAAAAATAAATTTTAACTCAATTGGACTTCTTAAATACTTGCTTGAAACTGTAATTGTAACCTTTTTGAAATAGCTTTGTACCGAAATATTTTGACCTAACGAATTCACGTAGTTTACGGATGCAGTAACGGTGTAATCCTCAACGTGTGGAAGACTAACCGGTTTGGAATAGTTATGATAATCATCCATATCATCAAAATAAGGCCATACTTCTCCGGTCTCGGGTCCACATTGAGGACTCAACTGATTCTCATTTATTGCCTGAAACTCAAGTGTTCTCTCATCGAATGCTTTTTGCTTTATTTCCTCAATGAGATCATCACCCAATGAAAAAGCCGTTAGATACACTTTATTCTCTATTTCAACTGTAGATGTTTGAAGAATAGTCGAATTAAAGCTTAATGAAATAAATGATAGAAGCATTAATGCGCCCAGACTCAACATTGCCTGTCCACTATTCATTTTAAGCCTTCCTGTAATAAAATTATTGATAAATTATAATTGAAACTGAACACTACATGTCAATAGCCATACCAATTCTTTATTTTTAATTTCAGATTGTAAGTATGAGAAATTCTGATATTTATATTTCTAGCGATTGAATCCTGTCAAATTTGTCGCTAGTTACAGGAAAAATTTCCTTTAATAGAGGTAAAAAAAGTTAGAATAGGTAGTATTATTATCTGAAAAATTTGATAAAATAAACTAACGACATAAATGGTTTAACGTTATAAATGGCTTGTGAAATTCGTAGCTTTTTAGGCTACCTAAATTACAGGTAAGATATAAAATAAGATGTAACAATTACTAATTGTCAGAAAATCAAAGTCTTCCTCATTTTCAATTTCCAGTTGAAAATCTTGTAGTGGAACTCATAAGATTTTTGATCAGAGCTTTGTAAGAGACAGTAATCCTGTAGAAGATTAGGAAACAGACAGCGTCAACCCCGTAAGAGAAATAAAAAAAGGGGCACCTTGTGCCCCTTATTTGTGATGAGTCTTAAATTTAATTATCAATTTAAACTATATGTAAACGAATTTTATAACTTTATTTACGTTTAACCGGAAACTCTGCATTATATTCACCGCATTTTCCCGGTCCTGTTTCACCTTCATTATAACTGGCAAGTGTACTTTTTAGTTGGATAAACTCCTGTCGAATTGGATCATTACCTTTTAATTCTCCAACAAATTCCGGTGTATACATTTCAAAAAGATCAGTTGCATCATCTAGTGCTTCTTGTATCTCATCAGGATCCGCACCATTTAGAATATTCAAAACTGTTGCAATGTACTGATGAGCAAGCTGATAGTATGAATTACCTCCTGAAGGTGGTGTCCACATTACTTCGTAATTAGACTGGTTACTTAAAAAGAATGTTGAATCTTCACCGAGTAATGCCCAGGTGGTATCATAAGGTGCTGGTCCGTAAACAGAGTGTGTTTTCCAGTATCCTTTCCCACGTGTGCATCCGGTAAAGACTAGTTCTATTTCAAAGGTAACTAATGTTTGGGTTTCAACAGTATCCATCCAGCCTGTTATCAATTCCATTGCATCACCGAAATTCACATCACCGGAATCTGACTGAATATAAGTATCAGCAAATGCACCTGTGGAATCATATCCGTTTGATCCATTTAGAGTCCACCAGATTTTTAAGAATGGACTATCTCCACTTTCTTTACTTGAGTATACCTGAATAAGCCCCGGTGACGCTTCCTTTAGAAGCAATCCGTAATTAGGATATGTTCCGTCGATCCATTCATTTACCACTCCGGTAACATCGGCAGAATACCAGCCGGCAAGATCAGGAAAGAATGAACCTTCACTTGTTGCATTAAAACTTCCACCAAAATTATTCCAGGTAACTGTCATCTCTTCCCAGAAATTTGTAGCTCTGTGGAGTGTAACTTCTTCACTCAATGCAGTAGTTACATTAATGAAGAACTTAGCTGAATCAATGGTCGCTCCTACAGGTATTGTGACCTTGGAAACACCGGTTTGACCAAAGCCTTGATAAGGATCAATCGGTGTTTGATCGTTCTGACAACTAATTAAAATAATTGTTGATAACAGAACAGCAAGTAATAAGAAAATTTTGTTTTTAATCATGCTTTACCTCTTTATTTTGTTATGTAAATTGTTTAAGAAAATCCTTCTAATGTAAGTTTTTATTTCAACATAAATTGTACTAAGAAATTAACTGTGAATGGATTGGAAATCAATGTTATTAATTTTTAATTTTCCAATCATTCTCATAATAGTTCAAATTGAGTTAATATTTTGTTTGGTAATGATACAATAGTGCCAGCTTTGATATCATTAATTATTGTTTATAAAGAAAAATTACAGTAATCAATGATTTGTGAATTACTTCTCAATTTTTTTCGGAGTTTATATCAAATAATCCTTTGGTAAGAAAACTCATTAATTGAATGGATAAAACGATGCCCCGTTACTAAACGGGGCGTAAGAATTATTTTTGAAAAAATTAACTTACTTCATCAATATTAATTTGACAGTCATGAATTCTTTGCCTGTGTATAAACTCACTAGGTAGATACCTGTTGCAAGATTGTTTGCCTTGAATTCAACCTGATGTTCTCCGGCAGACATAAAGCCATTCTGTAGAGTAGCAACCTTTTCACCAGTAATATTAAATACTTCTAATTGAACGTTGCCATCTTCAGGAATAAAGTAACCTAATTTTGTTGAGGGATTAAATGGATTGGGTCCCTCAACTCTTAAATTAGCAGTCTTCTCACTAAATTGAAATTCGTTTCCTTCCTTTTTCATTTTATCTATTCTGTAACCATCGGAAAGTGTTTTCATAAATGCAACGATTGCGTCTTCTTCATCTTCAGTCAATCCAAGATTACCTAGTTCCTCTGTATTCACATTTGCTGCAACTTCTGGTGGTGGCCAGGTCTCAACATCTCTGGTATTGTAAAAATGAACAACTTCCTTTAGCGACTTAAATACTCCATTGTGCAGATAAGCTTTCGTAAAACCATTACCTGGTCTTTTGTCAACATTTCTTAGTGTTGGAACTTTATGTTTGCCCATATTTTCTGCTGCTTTGTTTTTTTCGAATGACCCTTCCGGGAAGGTGTTAAGGAACCCGCCAAGACCTTTATCAATCCACATATCGCCCATAGGATTTATAGGTGATCCATCGTCCAGATATACTTCATCCATATCATAGAATGGATTATCCGGATTCTTTGGTGTTCCAAGGTTATCAAATGTGAAATCAGTAAAAAGTGGGAACTCACCACCAGGACCTACTTCGCTGATATGACACAAACCACATTTCCCAGCATCTTCATCATTAAAAAGATTCATTCCCAATGTCTCTTGGGGAGTTAAATCTACCATTCCCCTCAAATAATAATCAAATTTGGAGGTGAATGGATTCACTTCGTCTGAAGCTTCATATTCTGCAATTGAAAGTCCGACTCGATCATAATTCATGTCAATATCTTCAGGTGTATCCCAACTTATTGGTTCTCCCCAAACATCTTCCCATAAGTCAGCATATTTCGAATCTGCAATTTGCATTAATACATCTTGTTTGCTTGCATTATTCTGTTCCACTGGATTTAGGAATGGTCCTAATGCTTGGTCCGCAGCTGGATTACCTAAGTTTTCTCCCGTTGCTCTACCATCCCAGAAGTTTCCACCTACGAATAATTCTTCGACATCATCGTAGTGAAAAATTGGACTAAATGTAGCATAAGCAGTACTCGGTGGTTTTCGGTTTCCAAATCTTTGAGGAACTGCGCCAAAATAAACAGCTCCCGTTTGGTTAATTCCTGGGATAGGTCCAACAAATCCAACCTCAGGTGCATGACAATTTGCGCAAGCCATCCAGTCCGGACTTGAAATTTTGTCAAAAAATATTTTTTTGCCCAACTGCTCCTTCGGTGTTAAATCCTGAGCAAGCAAAAGAGAAGAGAATATGACTAGTATCCCCAAAGTAATAAATGTAGTTTTTTTAGTCATAACAGACCTCCAGATTTTGATTGATAAGTATATTGTTGTTTATTAAAGAAAATCTATCTTGATTATTATGTGAAGAAGTTGGAGATGTTCTAATAATTCCAGGTTGAGTTGGTGAAGAAATGAAGATATACAAGTTGCCCTCAGTCCCCAAGTTATAGGGAAATAAAAAGTTATTAATTGAAGAATTACAAATTAATAAACAAAATATATTATTTGAAGGCAAGCATTAGTTTATTATCAGCAAGTAAAAAGGGGGGATGATTTTATTATGATATTACTAATTATTTATTGCCTGAATTCACTATTTATTAATATAAGACCAAATTTGCATTACTTAACATTTGGTCATCTGATTTTATCAAATTATTTTTTTTTAATCTAAAATTGATTTATGTTAGAAAAAAGGAGTGTAATATATGAGCGATACTGCCAAACAGATACTTACATTAATGAATCAACCATTACACAAAACATTGCAAAATGAATTCATCAATTATTTGCACACAATTGAACAAGCTAATCTGGAAGAAATTGCCAAGCAAATTAGCTGGGAATCAGCGGTAAAATCTTTTGATAATGAATACAAAAAACTTTGGAATAATCTGGCTATTCCAAAAACTGCCAAAGAGCTCGGCTTAAAAGATGAGTTTAAACGTGAAATAATATCAGGTATTAAAATAGGATTGTTCCATTCATTGTACACAATTCTAAAAGATAAAACCAAAAAAAGTGATCTTAAAGAAGGAGAATTAATTAAGAGTATTGATGAGTACTTCAGATTTATTATGCACGATTATTTTAGGGTTTATAATTATCAATTTACAATTTCAGTATTGAACAAAATTAGTGACCCTCATTTAATATCTAAAAAGATAGAGGACTTAAGAAAAAGAACTCAGTTCATGGGTAGACCGGGCTCGATCGATGCTTCCGTAGATTATGAAAAGGTTTATTCTATAATTGATAGAGAGTTGGAAAGAAGAGAGAGAATAGGTCAACGATGGAGCATTAAGGCAGCTTGTGAGTATTATGCACGAAATGAATTAGGAATAGAACCCGGACCAGGACTACAAATTGGATTAGATAATTTTCACAAAAAATATCTGGAGCACAGGAAGAAAAATAATTTAGATAATTGAATTGTTTCTAACTTATACTTACTGATTAGAAATTTTAGTAACCAATTTTTCTTAGGTAATTTAATGTGAAATAAAAACTAAAGTATCTTTTTTAGATTTAATTCTTAATTTCTATGTCATATTCGGTTATCATCTCAACAACCCTCATCACACTAGCATTATTTTTTTATTCGCTGGGTGTTTGGTCCGAGCGAATTGCAAAATACTTGAAAACCTGGCATGTTCTGTTTTTCTGGATCGGATTTGTTTTTGATCTCTCGGGAACATACGCTATGCACTTAATCGCTAAAGGTCCATTTGATATTTTAGAACCTCATACGTTAACCGGACAAATAGCTTTATGGTTAATGCTTTTCCACGCGATATGGGCAACTAGAGTTATTATTAAAAGAAATGAACGAATGAAATTTAAATTTCACAAGCTCAGCATTCTGGTCTGGTTGTTTTGGCTGATCCCTTACTTTGGAGGTATGTATCTGGGTATGGTTAAATAAAGGTAGTATAAAAAAAACCTCTACCTATTTACTTTTGAGATTACTCGAAAATAATAATTTATTTCTATTACTTCATTAAAATCATCTTCCTTGTTTCAGAAAAACTCCCAGCTTTTAGTTTGTAGAAATAAATTCCGCTTGTTAATTCTGTGGCGTTGAATTCAAATTCATATTCTCCCGCAGGTTTTACCTCGTTCACGAGTGTTACAACTTCATTTCCTAGGACATCATAAACTCTTAGTAAAACACTGCTGGTCAACGCTAACCGATAACTGATCACTGTGCTTGGATTGAATGGATTGGGAGAATTTTGATATAAATAAAAATCATTTGGTGAAACTGATTTTTCATTAAGAGAAACCGGATTGATATAAGTAACAATAGCTCTTTCGAAAATTGTAACCGTATCAGCTCCCGAAACTACCAACGCAGCAATGGTATCAGTTCCAATCGCAACCGGAGAAGTAATGGTGGCTTCGTAGGTTCCATCTCCAAGATCTGTAACAGGACTTAATGTTCCGAGTCCGGAATTTGATACTGAAACATTTAATCCGCTTGAAAGAAGTGTATCCGAGTTATTCTTTGGTGAAATTATTATTGTTGCTTCAGAAATTCCATCAGCAGGTATTGTGTCAGGATCAACTGAAATTTCTGAAAGAAATGGATCTACAACAGTGAACAATGATTCTTTCCAGTCATCAAACATAGTCTGAAGTGAATCGATAGGATCAAGTCCAATAGGTGTATCAGGGACAACAATTTGAAGGTACGGATTATTTCCATCACCAATTCTAACAACTTTTACAAATCCGGACTGTGAAGATGTTCCTCTTACAGCACAACGTGTATCGGCTCCAAGAATTTTTGCAGCTTGTAAAGTTGCCATTAATTTATCGGCGAGTGGCCCTTCGGTATTTAAAAATGTCGTCTGCATTGTATCAATTATTATCTTACCAAGTAAAATATTTCCCTGTACTGAATAACCGGGACCAGTGACATGATTTTTATAAGGATCACAATTTACCCCTGTGTAAGCAGCGCTTTCTCCGTTTCGAGTCAGGTCAACAATTCCATATTGACGAATAGTTGGATTGCCCTGAGCATCATTTGCGACTAACCAATCGATGATTTCCTGAGGAGATAATCCTTCCAGCATTCTGTTACGTGCATTTTGTTGATTCGTTGCATTCCAATAAGCTTGAGTATGAATAGTTCCTATTCCCTCAATCACATCACTTAAAATAAATGCACCGATTCCGCCAATTGGTCCTACGCAGGAAGCACCGGCACTCCCAATTTCTCCGGTAATTGTATCCACTGCAACAATTGAAAAAGTATCCTGCGAAAAAATATTCTGTGCCGATAATATCATCAGCATAATTAAGAATGCTGGTAAAGATTTTCTGATTTTCATAATTGCTCCTTTTTTCTTTTTAAAACCACCAGTGTAAAGTCATCCTGGTACAACCCCGAGCCTGAAAAATTTTTGGTAGACTCAACAACGTCATTGATAATCTCATTTGCTGATTTATTTCCTGGTTCCTTTAAAACCTTACTTAGTCTTTCAAAACCAAATTCTTTTGAATCGGCTCCAAATATTTCAGTAACACCATCAGTATAAAAAATAATCTGATCTCCACTCTCAATTTTAATACTATCCGATTTAAATTTTGCATCTTTGATAATATTAAGCGAAGGTCCACCAGTTTCCAATAAGATAATTTTGCCATTAGGTTTTAACAATAACGGTGGATTGTGTCCGCAGTTAACAAATGAGAATGTATGATTCTTAAAATTTAACTTGCCATAAAATGCTGTTATAAAATCTCTTTTGCGGCTCACTTCTGGAATTTGCTGATTAAGTAAATCCATTATCTCAGCCGGATCAGTTGAAGATTTTAATTGATTCCGAAGCAACGCACGGAAGGATGCCATAATTAATGCAGCCGGTATTCCATCACCGGAGACATCTGCAATTACTATGGCAAGATTTTCTTCGTCAAGAGAAATAAAATCATAGTAGTCACCGCCGATATCAAAAGTAGGAATACAGATTCCTGCTATATCGTATCCTTTAATCTCTGGGGATTGTGAAGGTAACAAACTGGATTGAACATCTTTGGCCATCTGCATTTGTTCTTCAAGTTTTTTCTTCTCAAGAATCTGATGGTGGAGTATTGCTTTTTCAAGTGAAATGGCAGCAGCATCTGCAAAAAATTCCAGAATTTCAAGATGATGATTATCAAAAGCCGACAACTTATCACTTTCAACGTCAAGAGCACCAATTGCTCTTTCATCTCTGATAATTGGAACAACAATCTCGGAAAGAGTTTCAGCTCTGCCTACAATGTAGCGGCTGTCTAGTCTAACATCTTCAAGTATTATTCTCTCTTTAGATTTTATAACATGACCAATTATACCTTTGCCTTTACTTAGCATTTCATCAGATTCAACCGGGTGGTTACTATAACCTCTCTTTGCAATTCCAGCGATCTTCTGATTGGGGAAATGATAATCTGGATGTTCAATATTTTCACTTAAAACAAAAATTCCAGCTGCATCGTAATCAATTATACTTTTTAATGAATCAAGTAAGTGGTTGAGAATGACATTGAGATCAAGAGTATCTTTTATTTTAAAAGATAAGTCTCTTAATAGTTGATATTTTTCTTGAGCAGAAAGCTCGGTTGTTGCTCCCATTATATTCCGGTAACTTCAGAAAATTATTATTTAGTTACTAAATATTAATAAAATTTAATGTTTACACTAACAGTTCCATCTCTACCCTTATCATCTAGACAGGTTATTTTTAATTCTTTCTCTTGTGGATGAAAGAATACTCTTTCACCAGGTTTACTCTTAGTATAAAACCGGTCGTTAATGTACCAGTAATGAGTTTTTACTCTGCTGTCAGATGCTGCAAGCAAAAGAATTTCCTGCCCGGCATTTTCTTCGAGCAGATACTCATAATGCTGGGAAGGTGAAATTATGTTCGGTCCGCCTTCAGCAAACTTTGCTGTGCAATCAGAATTGTGAGCAGGTGGTATTTTTAAATCATTCTTATTTTGTGAAAGCCATACAGTGAGCTCAGGCTGATAAACAGGATAAACCATTTTTTTATAACCTGAAGACGGCAAGCATCCTGTGCAGTACTGTACATTTTCTTCAAGATTTACGTATACAGGTTTATGAATTTCACAAACTTCATTGTGCGACTTACCTTTAATAACATAATCATCAATCACATTTACGCAATACTTTGTTGGTATTAAACCGCTTTCGCTACAGACTTCCCTGGTAAATAATTTTTCAGGAAGTTCAAACCATTTGACATCGGTATTGTAGTCTATTGCATTGAATAAATCAAATAGGAGTGGAACGGCTACTTCAGTACCAGAAAGATTTGGAGATCCTACTCCGTTAAAGTTTCCCATCCAGACTCCGATTGTGTAGTTTGGGTTGAATCCAATTGCCCAGGCATCCCTTTTTCCATAGGATGTTCCGGTCTTCCATGCAAACCTTGGAAGCTTAGAGTAATTGCTTAGATCAGCTATATCACTTCTATTTATACCCGATAAAATATGAGCAACCATGTACGATGATTCCTCGGAAAATATTTGTTCACTTTTTTCTTCTTCATCATTCTGTATGAAGTTAAGTTGATAAAGCTTTCCTTTTCTGGCGAATGCCGTAAAGAGTCGTGTTAACTCCTGAAGATTTGTACCGCATCCTCCCAATATCATCGACAGGCCGAGTTTATTTTTCTGCTTTTGAATTTGGTTGAAGCCGCATCCTTCGAGAAAGTTTGTGAAATTATTTAATCCAACTTCTTCAAGCAGTTTTACAGCGGGAATATTAAGTGAATTAACCAAAGCAAACTCAGTTGAAACATTACCATAAAACTTCAAATCATAATTTTCAGGCTGATAGCCATGGAAGTCTGCTGGAATATCTGCAAACTTCATTTGAGGAGTTAGATTTCCTTCATCGAAAGCATATGCATAAAGTGCCGCTTTTAATGTTGAGCCCGGCGAACGAGTTGCCGTTATTCCATTTACCTGTCCGAATGATCCTTCATCATAAAAGTCTGCCGACCCACAGTAAGCAACCACTGAAGAAGTTTTATTATCGATTACGAGGACGGCACCATTTGTAATTCCTTTGTAAAATACTTTTTTGACGTGTCTGAGCAATATATTCTCTGCCGATTGCTGAATGGCACGATCTAGCGTTGTATTTAATATATCACCATCAAAATTATCTTTCACAAAATAACTAAAGTGTGGTGCAGAAACCGGCATTGCATGTCGATTGGTTTCAATTGGCTCATCAAGTGCATCTCTCAAATCTGAATCGGAAAATATTTTTTCTTCTCTGAATTTTTCAATCCAGTAATTTCTTTTTAACGTAGGGCATAACCCTAAAGTTTTTAATACATCATCATAATAATATCCTGCTATTTTTTTTCTTTCAGAATCATTTGGTGTTTTTATTACATATTTGTAATTATGATATCTTGTATCATTCCCTGGTAAATAATTTGTGCTTATATCCAAAAAATTATATGTTTTATTGATATCTTCATTCATATTTTTAACACAATTTTCATACTGCAATATTAAAATATTTCCTTCTTTAAAATTATTAAATACAAATTCAATACCGCTCTCCCAAACATGACTAGTGTGATCTGTAAAAGGTATTGGAGTTGCAGCAAAAACTGAAGAGGAAATCAAGAGAGTTATAACTAGAGAGAGGATAAGATGCTTTTTCATTACAGTATGGTTATTAATATAAATTTATTTCCACTTAATAGAACAACCTATTGATGGATTTTGTTTCTGGTCGGGATCATTCCCCTCGGTTAGAGCTTTGAGTGCTTCATCTAATTCATG
>Ga0209536_100015822_pt1 | contig 10751 bp, 8 predicted proteins | sample DeeMarSeWOR28_12_FD_187461 | JGI IMG/M metagenome (GOLD analysis project Ga0209536, IMG submission 187461) | Marine sediment microbial communities from White Oak River estuary, North Carolina - WOR-2-8_12 (SPAdes) (version 2) | ecosystem: Environmental > Aquatic > Marine > Intertidal zone >...
CCAGGCCGGGGTCAGCTTCGGGGCGATTTTCACTCCCAGTGCCGCATTGACACCCAGGTCGCCGAAAAGCCAGACCGTGAGGCTGTTGGCGGCTGCGCCCACACATCCTGCCGTAAATACCAGAGACAGTGTGCGAAAAATGCTAGTCATGGACTTCTCCGTTTAGTCTGTTGAGCTTTTGCGTAGGTGAGATTTGCTTTGAGAAAATTGAGTCTACCAGACTGGAAATGGGGGGGCAACGCCGTCGCTGCGATTCATCTCTGTATAACACTCTGCGGTCTATTGATCTCGACCTGGAGGTCGCTCCTACAGGCAGGTGGCTGACTTCCTACAATTCTGACTGGCCAATGGCAGGGATCGGCGCCAAACCATAACCGGTTATCCGTCGAGCGGGCTGCCGGCTAACCTGTCATAACCTTCATCTGAACCTTTCGTCCGCCTCCATTGCCGCTGCCTTTTCAAGCTTTCCGGTAAGCCAGCCAATACGCTCCGCTGCTCTCCCGTCAAATTCCGGCACATACGGCTTAATATCCAGCAAAGGGGTACCGTCAACAATATCCAGATCCTCGATGTGAAGAACGCATCCCTCAATTCCTACAAGCCTGACGACCGATATGCCCACACCGTTCGGTCGCCTCGGTGCTCTGGTGGCGAACACCCCTCTCATGGAGTCGTCCAAAAAGGGTTTGACCTTCAGGGAGTATCCCTGTGACAGGTGAAAGTGATAAATCAAATAAATATGTGAAAAACCTTCCAGATCTTCTAAGCCATCAGCGTAGTCACGCTTTACCTCTACAGTGCCCGCGGTCCCCCGGGCCCCGGTGGGCTGTATCGGCATACCCTCTATGTCGTTGAAGGGGGATCTGATGATACCTATGGGTGTGTACCTGATCTCTCGCACCATGGCTCCTCACTTTCCCAACGGTCGGCAAAAGTGTTTCCCGAGCACATCCTGCCTAGCCCTCCTCCTCGTCGGACCTACTCTCGGCATCGACAATACGAAGTTCCAGAGGTCTCTGGGTGTCCAGATGAACATCCCGTTGAGGAAAAGCGATGACAATCCCTGCCTCCCGGAACAGTGCATCAATGTGGAAACGGATATCACTCTCGATGATTCGTTGTTCCATGAGGCGATTCATGCTGATCCAGAAGTAAAGCTCGAATATCAGGGCGTTGTCACCGAAATCATTGAAGAGCACAAAGGGCTCAGGTCTCTTGAGTACCCGACTATGCTCATCAGCCGCCTGAAGCATGAATCGCTCCACCTCGCGCACCGGGGACCCATAAATCACCCCCGCCGTAATCTGTGCCCTGACCATTTTGTCGGAAAGGGTCCAGTTAATGATATTCTTTTCAAGAAAACTACTATTCGGCACCAGGATGTGCACGTTGGCGCCGGTACGAATCCGGGTACAGCGCGCCCCGATCTCCTCCACCATGGCGAAGGTCCCCTCCATCTCGATCAGGTCCCCGATCTTTATCGGCTGCTCTGCCATGATAATGAAACCGCTAATGAAATTGTTGATGAGGTTCTGGGCGCCGAAACCGAGACCGATAGCGATGGCGCCGCCAAGAAATGCGAATACTGTGAGGGGGATATTGACAATGCGCAGGGCAAACAGGACGATCAGGAGAATGGCCGCATAATTGACCATCTTCTCCACCGCGGCCGCCGTGGTCGTCTTCAGGTGGGTGCGCGGCAAGAGACGCCTGGCTGTGAATAAGATAACACTCCTGATAAACAACAGGCCGATGATCAGGATCATTAGGGCTACCACCAGCTTCCTCACGGTCACCCCGTGCTCGTCAATAACCCACAACTCAAAATTCCAGATGTTCCGAACCTTGCTTTCCAGTTTCTCCAGCTGATCCCTCAGGTCAAGGTGCTTGCGCTTGGCGGCAATCTCATCAAGGAGCCTCTGCTGCAGCAGCCCTGTGGCCAATAGGGTCCCGAGGTAATCGAGACTGCCATCGGCCAATGTGCGCAAAGCTCCCAGTCTACTCTTCAACTCTCGTCGCAGCCTCGCCTCGGTGGCCTGATCTGCCAGCTGTTTTTCCAGGGCTGTGATCTGGGACTGTAAGCGGGTCTGTGAGGTCTCTTGAAAGCGCAACGCCCGCTCGATATTCATTTTTCGAGCCTCAAGCTCTTTCCACCAAGCGTCCAGTTGTTGCGCGTCCACCTCACCCTCAAGGAGGGCGTATCGACGTTTCCATGACTCTGCCTGGTGGTTCAGCAGTTGCAGCATGTCCTCAGTCTGTTCCAGCAGCCGTTGTGAAACCTCTCGCCGAGCCTCGCTTGCCGCCAGTGCAGCCGTGGCCAGGGTAACATCCTCCTCTCTCTTACCATTCTCCACCCTTTTCTGGGCCTCAAGCCACGCAGCCTCGGCTCTGGTCTGCTCCCGAATCATTCGCTCACGTCGTTGTTGAAGTTCGCTCCGGGCCTGCTCAAGGGTGTCCAGCTGCTTCTCCTGGTCGGCTTTGTCAAGGTGAAGATGATTCCGGACCCACTCGATGTGTTGTTGGGATATATCGACTTGCAGCGCTGCAATCTGAATTTCGATGGTGAGGTTCTGGACCGTTATTTCTTGCAGATCGTGAATGGCCTGGGCAGTCTCCAACTCCAGCTGAGCCTGTTCAAGCTCCCAGTCCAGCCTTGGCGGCCTTTCTGGCCCCTCGGTCGCCATCTCTTCTCTGATTCCCCTCACAACCTTTTGCGCTTTATCCAGCCTCAGCCTGGCATCCTCCAGTGCGCTCTTGGCGAAGCTCTTCGCCACCGTAGTCGCTTCCCTGTTCTGCTCGGCCACGGCCAGCTGATCGAGGAGATTGTCATAGAAATTCAGGGAGTATGGCGGTTTTTGACTTGGTGTGACCTGTTCCTGGCTCTGCACCTTCTTGCGCAAGAGCGCTTCCGTCTCCTCCAGAGTTCTACTTTTCTTCAAGGCTGTGAGCAAGCGTTGATAAACGGACTCCACCTCCCGAAACGATGCAGCATGCCTCTCCAGCTCGGCAAGTGTCAGCCCCAGTTTCTGAGCCGTGCCTTCATTGACCGATGCCTCGGCAGCAGCCAGTCTCCTCTTTATCTCTTCGATCTTGCTGTCCACAGTGGCCACAATGGTCTCGGATGCCACTGTTTCCCGGCTCTCTGACTTATCGTCTTGCGCTTTCGCGGCCGACTCCAGCCCAGCCAGACTCAGAAACAACCCGAGAATCAGCCAGGAGAGTACAACGGTCCGAAAAAGACTTCGCCCGGTGGAGAGCTTCGGCGGGAAAAGGCTCCGACCAGCACCTCCATCGCTATGGCCACGGTCTCGTCGTTTGGACATGATTTCCTCAACGGGTGTTCTGCCACAACCGCAGAGGCCGGGGCGGCAGATGGAAGTCGCCGTTCAAACCATTCCAGCCCCACTCCACGGCCATAATCTTTATATCATGACAGACTACCCTATCTCGAGCCTAAAAGGTATCGCCAGATTTTAGTGGATGGATTGCACCCTGCCCTGTGGGAAGGCGCCATCAGCCTTCATAGGCAGCCAGCTTCCGGATGCCGTAGCGCATGGGCAACCAGACGGCGGCCCCATGAACGAGGACCGCCAGTAGGAGGGAACCGCCGATGTACAACCACTGAAACAGGCTGAGGGAGTGGTTGCGGACCTGAGCCATGAATACCGTGTAGACCGGCCCCGCTTCCAGAACGATGACCAGTGTGATGAAGCCCATGGCCAGAATCATATAGAGCAGCCCGCCAAACCCAGTGGCAACTTGGGTCAGGTTCTCGGCCCTGAAGTTTGGGAAAGCGGCCCCCAAGCCGATCCCCAGCGCGGTGATGCCGAAGACCATTGAGAAAATGGTTAGAGGCGCCAGCCACCGCATCAACGGAGCGACCTGAAGCAGTTCATTTGAAGCCACGGTCAATATGAGACCAAGAACTAGCAACGGGGTCAGGTAGAAAAGGAACTTACTCCAAAGCAACCGCCTTATCGTCAACGGGGCGCTCTGCATTATCCAGAAAGCAAAGCCCTCACTGCTTACCGCGGTGAATACGAATCGCACCCCAATGGAAGCAAGCACAAATCCGGCCAACCCCACATTGAGGAAAGCGATAAGGTTTTGCAGATAAAAGGTGGGCATTTGTGCCCTTTCCAGGGGCAGCACACTGTAGTTATAGAGATAGAGCACTATGAGAGCAAAGATAAGGAGTAACTGCGACCACTGCGTGTTATCACGGAAAAAGAACTTTAGATCCTTCCCCATTAGGGCCAAGATCTGTGAACTCTGCCCTCGCCGGGGTCTGTGATGTTCCGGAATCAGGTTGACGAGAGTGCCAGCCATCGGACTCCTGGTTTCCTGGGACTTGGTCCAACCCTCTGGGTAGACCCAGAAAGCAACAAACGTACTCGCCACCACACCGGCCATCGCGGTCATCCAGAGAAACCCCTGGTAAAAAGCACTGGAAGCCGACGAAGGTTTCAGAAGGGGCCAGACCGCCTCAGCAGCCCAACTGCTCGGGAGGTAAAGTGAGGCGGGGGTGCTCAGGGCTCGAAAGTAGTTGACCACACTGGCAAAGGCGTCAGGATCTACCAACCGCTCGGGTCGCGCAAAGCGGAAGAGAAAAAAGAGAAGAATGATTAATAGGATGGAAAGTAAAAAAAGTATGTCCCTGGTCCGCCGGGCCGGAAAGACCTGGACCAGGACCATGGTGAATGTGACTCCAATGGCGGCGGCAAGGATCAGGAAGGGTATCATCACGCTGGCAAGACCCAGATAATAGAGTCCAGACGCCCGGTAAACGAGGCCATATGCTGTGAATATGGGGATGCCGAAGAGCAGCACCATCCATGAACTCTCCAGGAGAGTATCCAGAAACCGGGCCGCAAAAAGTTCCCCCATGGAAACCGGGGTGGCGTGGATCGTCCCTAGATCCTGGGAGAGGAAAAACGTACTCAGGGCTACGATGACATTGCTGAAGACCAATAGCCCGAAGAAGGTGAGAAAGACCATGGTCAACAGCTTGTAGGCCAGCAGATCGCCAAACTCCTCCACTCCCTGGAAATAGCGAAGAACCCGATAAAAAATCACATAGAGTCCGGCCCAGAACCCAAGAGCCATGGCCAACAAAGCGACAATTTTGATTAGAAACCTCCGACCGCCGAATACGAAGCCGTTCCTAAAAGCCCACCAGCGCGGAGAAATTAAGGTCAGAATCTTCATGATCTATTGCCCGATGAAGTTGATTTCTTCGGTGCCGAAAGCCTCATCGCCGGTAAGATGCAGGAATACGGACTCCAAACGCGGGTCTTCCTGGCCAGCCAACTCCTTGAGTTCGGTTACGGTCCCTTCGGCAACCAGCTTGCCCTTTTGAATGATACCGATACGATCGCAAAGTTCCTCGGCGATTCCCATGGTGTGGGTCGACATGAACACAGTGAGACCGCTGTCTCTTAGCCTGTTGAAAATTCTCTTGATGAGTCGAGCCCCCTTGGGGTCCAACCCCACCAGAGGCTCGTCCACAATGAAGACCCGGGGTTCATGGAGCAGGGCAGCGCTCATGATCAACCTTTGCTTCATGCCATGGGAGTAGCTACCCACTAGTTCCCTGCCCCATTCCGCCAGTTCGAAGAGTTCGAGGAATTGCCCTATCCGCTTCTCCCTCCCTTGACCGTTTAGCCCGTACAAATTCGCCATGAAGGTCATGAATTCCAACCCGGTCAGCTTTTCATACAGGAATGGACGATCGGGGATAAAGCCAACACGGGACTTGACTTCAATGGGATTTGTCTGCAGGTCCAGTCCATTGATAAAGATACGGCCTGAGGTCGGTCGCATGACCCCGGCAAGCATCTTGATGGTGGTTGTCTTGCCCGCACCATTGGGCCCGAGAAAGCCATAGATCTCGCCAGAAGCGACCTCCAAGCTCACCTCATCAACCGCTGTGACTTGCTGATAACGCTTTGTCAGGTTTTCCAAACGAATCATCTTTTACTCCCACCCAATTGGTGTTTACAACCCAGGTCACCGTTCAGAGCTTTGCCTAGAGTGTATATCTTATGGAGTCGCGGAGCGAATAAGATTCTAGATATTAGATTGCAGATTTTTGTTGAAGATTGAGCCTGCCGGCACATGCAGAGCGAAATCTGAAATCTACAATCTACAATTCACCTGGCTCCAGTACTCCATCGAGTCTGCCGCCTCTGCGCTGATGTCCAAACCAGAATCTCCCGGGCGTGCATCTTCATTCATAGTCGACGACCTTGATGCCCAAGCGGCCGATTACCCTCACCAGCTGCACCTGGCGATCTAGCTCTCCCACGATCAGCCGGATGTGAGTAGGGTCCGCGGGAACCTGATTCAGCAGCGGATCCACCGCAACCCACTCCCCCACATAGACCTCGTCCCAGGCATGGTAGAAGAAACGGCCCTTGGTATAGAGGAGACCTGAAGCGATCCTCGTAGGGATACCTGCAGCCCGGGCCAGAGCCGCAAACAGCACGCTATGCTCATTGCAGTCCCCGGCGCGTCGTTGGTAGACCTCCAAGGCGTTGGGAATGGAGAGAGTCGGTCGCTTGTCCAGGTTGCTGTAAACCCAAGAACTGATCAGGCTAGCTGCTCGCAGAGCATCACGCTCCTGACCGACAATGGCTGCTGCCTGATTCTTCAATATCGGCGAATCACTCTGAACCAGCAGACTCGGCTGCAAATCCCAGGCCATCTCAGGGGTGCTCCAGGGGATTTTCACTGAGGAAACTTCCTGCAAAACCTCTCTGAGTATTGACAGTTCACCATTTTCCCAACGTTGCCTCCCACCCGCCAAGTCCCAGCCTTCGCCGGTGATTCCTGTGAGTTCCAATCGCAATCGCTTCAGCTGCCTAGGGTTGTCAATGGTGCGATCAGGCACTACAGCTGCCTCTCGCACAAGTTCAGCGGCCGCCCTATCTGTGAACCCTTGGAGTGCCCCCTCACTATCGGTCCGTACCATGGTCATGCCCAAGAAACCCTCTTCCTTGAGTAATTCACCATATGGGCTGATCCAGCTCCTGAGCTCCAGGCCACGGAACTCCATGACCACCCGATAGGCCTCGAGATCTCGTGCGCCGATGCGAATGGTTTCCCTCGCCTCCACGCGCAATGGAACCATTGTCTGACTCAGAGTGGCAGGGTCAAAAAGGGCCAGCTTATAGGTGTCTCCCACCTGCAAGTGCTGTTGTGAGACGAACGACTTCATTGCACTGCCCAGGTATATGGGGTTAGAGAGCGGTATTCGCTGCGCTTGCTCCTGGCCGGCCATCTGGCTCAGGAGCACCAAGCTCCCATCCGCCACGTCACCGCCCAGACTATAGGCGATGGGACCGGCGTGCAGCCTAAAAGTGAAGGACTTCATGGAAAAGTCAGACTCGAGCTTAGCGTGTATCCTGGTGAATACCTCCTGAGTCTCACCCAGAAAGCTCAGATGGAGAAAAAGCTCTTCGGTTAGCGAGTAGCCTTCCTCTTGCGGCAGCAGTCTGGTGTGGCTGTAGCCGACCTTAGAACCATGTTGATAGATGGCAAACCACTCTTCCTGACTTTCTTGCCGGGCCAATTGCTGGACCTCAGGTGAGATAATACCTTCCTCACCCCGATTGATCCGGTAGACGAGAATCCCCGCATAGGCGAGCCATCCCGCGAGAATAGCTATTCCCAGAGAGACAGCCAACCACTTCTTACGGTGTCTTCTGCTGATGCCGTTCATTTTGTCTGTCGCCGCACCAAGATCTCAGCGTTTTGGAGCATCTGCTGGAGTGCCGTCCTGTCAATGCCCGCCCCCAGAGCGATCCTTTCAATCATCTCTTTGGACAGCAGATCCCCCGGTGCGTGAGCATCAGAGTTGAGCACCAGGCCGGCCCCGGCAGCGTGGGCCACTTTGGCCACATGGCCATTGGCGAAACCGTGCCCTTTGCGGCCAGATATCTCCAGCAGAATGTTGCGTCGGGCGGCTAGAGCTGCCTCCTCTGGCGTGAGCAGACCTGGATGGGCGAGAATGTCGATGTCAGCATCCAACCCAGCCCGGTTGGTTCCCGCCATCACCGGTTCCACAATGGTCTCGCCATGGACGATCACCAGTCGTGCCCCGAGCTGTCTCGCTTCAGCCGACAACGGCCCGATGGTGGCAGGTGGCACGTGTGTAAGCTCAATGCCGGGCACTGCCTGAATACGATTGTACCGGTTAATTTCTTCCGCGGCCCTCACAACCCTGGGAATGATGAAGTCAAGATTACTGCGGTCGGCGTGATCGGTGATACCTATGAAACGGTATCCCAATTCCTCGGCGCGTCGCACCAGCTCACTCACCACAAGCTCACCATCGCTGAACAGAGAATGCGTATGCAGGTCAATCAAAACACGACTCCTTTCGTTTCTTGGACTCGCCCTATCCTCACCCCCTGCACTCCACCGCATGTCCCTTTATGCACGATCCGTTCCGAGGTGCTCTTTCTGAAGTGGGATGCGACCCTCAAGAGTCCAATCTTATTAGCTGCCAGATGTGATGACAAGGGCAATCAACAAAGAAAGAGAGCCCGCCTCCGGACGACGCGGCTCTCTTTTTGGGGTTATGGGGTATTGGCGAAAATGACCACTAATCAGTTACAGACTGGCATTACATCTTGTATTTGCCGAAGTCTTCGGCTGAGAGATTTTCCAGGATCTCAGTCCACTTCTTGGCTTCATCGTCTTTGATTTCTGCTTGCCCGGCGGGCTCCAACTTTCCGGATTTTTCGATTACCTCTTCGTCCACGTAGATCCGGGCATTGACACGTAAGGCGATCGCAAGAGCGTCACTGGGACGGGCATCGATTCTGGTTTCCTTGCCGTTAACATTCAGGTAGATCCAGGCGTAAAAGGTATTGTCCCGAAGATCGCAGACCTCTACCCTATCCACCTTCACTCCCAGGTGGCCCATCAGATTCTTGATCAGATCGTGGGTCATAGGGCGAGAAAATTGGACCTGCTCCAGCTCGGTGGCAATGGCGGTCGCCTCCAATATCCCAATCCAGATGGGCAATGAAGTCTCGCTCTCGGGGTCTTTCAGTACAACGATGGGCGTGTTGGTGTGTGGGTCCATGGTGAGACCCGATATTTTCATTTCCCGCACCATGATCTCTCCTTCACGGCCTTGAATCTCTCATTGTTCTCCATGCAGACCACACCTTCCAAGGAGTGGGGATGTGCGACGGTGATCAGGACAGGTATCTCCTCACCTACCAATTGGGCCGGGCCCTGAAAATTGACCACTTGGTTTTGTGGTGTTCGACCGCTGAGCTGTGTACCCCCGGCCTGACTCGGACCTTCGACCAACACCCGGGTTGTCTGTCCCACCCGGGTCTCGTTTTTCTCTAAGGTTATGCGTTCCTGCAGCCTCTGCAACTCCCGCAGTCTCTGCAACTTGACCTCCTCCTCCACCTTGCCGTCCAACCGGCTGGCCGCCGTCTGAGGTCGATCCGAGTACTTGAAGGAAAAGAGAGACTCGAAGCGCACCTCTTCCAACAGACTCAAACTCTGCCGGAAGTCCTCCTCACTCTCACCGGGGAAGCCGACAATCATGTCAGAGGAAACGGCAACGTCCTCTCTAGTTTTTCTTAACTCGGTCGTTAGCCGAAGATAGTGATCCCTAGTGTATCCACGCTTCATTCGCTGGAGGATTCTGTCGGAGCCCGATTGCACCGGAAGGTGTATATGGGGGCAGAGTGACTCGAGATCGGCAAAACAGCCCATGAGCGACGGCGACAGATCTTTTGGGTGTGAGGTGGTGAAACGAATCCTCACTAACCCTTCCACCTGGGCTAATCGCCGCAACAATCCGGCAAAGTCCAGTTCGTCCGGAACTCCCTGGCCGTAGGAATTCACATTTTGGCCCAGAAAAATCACCTCCCGGACACCACACTCCACCAGACTTCCAACCTCCCGAATGATCTCGTGGCTAGGCCGGCTGCGTTCCCCTCCGCGTACCAGGGGCACAATGCAGTAAGCACAGAAGTTATCGCATCCTCTCATTATGGTGACGTACGAAGAGACTCCCGGTTTCCAGGGTCGCGACCTCCCATCAGACACATCACCGAAATCATAGGTAAGATCCACAAAGGCCTGCCGCTCACCTGTGGTTTCATAACAGGCAAGCATCGCAGGAACTCTACCAATGCCATGAGTCCCAACCACCAGATCCAGGTGTTCTACCCGTCGCAGCAAATCCTCACCATGCTGCTGCGCCACGCAGCCACCCATAGCCACCACGAGTTCCGGTCGTCTGCGCTTCAGTCCCTTGAGTCGTCCCAGGTAGCTGAGTGCCTTTTGTTCGGCTTTGTCGCGGACTGTGCAGGTGTTGATGAAAATCAGGTCTGCCTGACGATAATCAACTACAGGCTCGAACTGTTCCTCACCAAGGATTTCCACCAGCCGCTCCGTGTCGTAGCGGTTCATCTGGCAACCGAAGGTTCGGACAAAAAGCCGCCTGACTTTGCTGTTGTTGCGTCCGCTCACGTCTCAGTCCTCGTGCACGCTTCCAGACTTCTTCCTGGACCGCTGCGTTGAGTCACATGGAGGTTAACCTTTATCCCAGCCGCCCACAATTTTCAAGAGCAAAGTCGTTTCTCAATTGAGCGAAAGGCTCAATTGTCAGCTTCCCGGGTTCGGTGATCAGGGATCGGCAAGCGACATCGACCAAGTTTTTCACCATATCTGCACAGGTGATATATATTTTTATACCCACAAGACCCAGGGGCTTC
>Ga0209536_100015823_pt1 | contig 10751 bp, 8 predicted proteins | sample DeeMarSeWOR28_12_FD_187461 | JGI IMG/M metagenome (GOLD analysis project Ga0209536, IMG submission 187461) | Marine sediment microbial communities from White Oak River estuary, North Carolina - WOR-2-8_12 (SPAdes) (version 2) | ecosystem: Environmental > Aquatic > Marine > Intertidal zone >...
TCTACTAATTAGTGTGCTTGGACCACTTCCTTTCGGAAAATGTCCTGAATTATCTCTGCTATCACCTCCTTCTAAATATCCCGGAGATGTTAGGTAATCTAGCTTCTCAACAAATTGGCCCCTATTTAAAGTTAAAACTGTCCGTTTAGCATAAGACATAAAATCTGCGGCTCCCCCCGAGCCTGGAAGACGTCTTTCAAAATTATCATAATCACCAATCACTGTTGAATTTATATTACCATACTTATCTACTTGCCCAACACCGAGGAAACAAACATCTACAAACCCACGATATGTGTGTGTTGTAAACATGGAAAATAAATCAGTAGAATAGGCAAATCCTCTACAAGCCCCTACGTCTGCAATTCCAATTAGGGGAACCTCAGGATCAAAACCAATTAAACCTGATTCTGTCATTAGTAAGGCATTTTTGGCATGTAAACCTTTCGCTAACACACAAGCCGCTACAGGAATACCCGCACCTATAACAACTGTCTCATAATCATTAATTTCTCGAGCTATTGCAATAAGTAATAATTCGTCCATAGAATAGCGATTACTCATGAAATAAATCCTCCTTTTCCATAATCTCTTCAATTTCTTGATATTTTATTCCCAATGATATATGTACACCATTATCATCCCAGGGGGGATAAGGGCATCCATAATTTACCGGTGTAGAAAAATAGGGTTTATATTTAAGAGATTCTAACCTTTCGGCGCCAAAATATTCAATATATTTCTGAATATAAGCATCATGATCTTTGCAGCCATAAACCCACTCGTCCAACCAGCGTTGTATTCCTTTATCTGATGTCATTAAACCGAAAGCCCAATCTCTAAACAACGCATCATGTTTATAATAACCAGCCACTGGAGTTGGATGGGCTCCATATTTAGCTTCAACAACCGCATTTGTTCGGTATGCTGGAATAATTGTATTGTGGGGACTCGACCGAATGATTTCATAATCAACAATTTCTTCACATGAAACAATAATTCTTTTACTTGCTAGTGCTGCTGCCTGTACACTTCCCATTGCTCCCCAGTATTGAGCATTCCCATATTTATCCGCTCTTTGTACATGTACTAAGCATACATCTGGATTTGCAGCAGGCACCGTGAGAATATCTTTTCCTGTATATGGACACTTAATAACTCTAAATTTGTCTTCTCCCATAAATCTTCTTTTCTTAAACAGATCTGTGTCAATAGCACCTTCTAACACGGGCATGAAACTATAACCATACATCCCGGCTTGAAGTCGCGCGTTATAATGAAAATTAGAATATTCTTCTACCTCAATTTCTCCACTAAGCATCTTGCGAATTACATTACCTGTTCCAGCAATTACAGATATAAAATTAGTAACTATTTTATCAATACACCCTCCCGCAGCTAAGTATTCAAGATCCATATGACTGGATTGCGTATAGACGGTAAGATGTTTCCTTCTCTGTCTAATTACTTCCGATGCTAACGCAACACACATCGAAAGTGTGTAATTTCCTAATACTAATTCATCGCTATCTTTTACATTTTTGCTGACAGCTTCTTTTAAGCTCATAACTTTCTTATCTGAACTAACCATGGTGTTATCAACTCTAATATATTACTAAAAAATGAAAGATTATTCGTTTTAAGACCTTTGGATTAATTCTACTATAATACCGAAAGTCGATTCTGTATCCATGTAAGCAAATCTCCCTTCCCCTATTTCTCCATAAAATAAGATTTCTATTCCTTTGCTTTCGAAATCTTTCAGGTAAGGATCTAAGTCATCAACATGCATTCCGAGATGGTGAAGACCTTCTCGTCCTTGTTCTAGATAATCTTTATACGGACTTTCACCCTCAATCCACTGTATCAATTCAACTTGAGGTTCACCCACTTCACTTTGAGGGTCTCCCATTTTGCTAAACAGAGCCCTAGCTTTAAGAATAGCATCTTTACCTTTATATTTGGTAGGAAATTCTACTTCTGGCCATCCTAGGAAAGGTGGGAGGTTATATAATTTTTCCATAACTTTTGCTTGATTATCGATATCCTTAAATACAAATCCCAATTGATCAACTTTCAGTAAGTTAAAATTAAATTTCTCCATAATGCACTTTGAACTTCTTAATATTTAAATTTAATAAATATCCTTAAGGTCTTCTTATTCAGAATAGTATTATACAAAAATGGGATTATGCAGTAAAATTTAAAAAAATTCAAGGGAAGACTAATAATTATAAGAAAAAGTTGTGATATTAGGTGATACTTTTATTAACACTATGGAATTTGAACTTAGACCTGAGGAATTAGATTATCAAGAGCGTGCAGCGAGGGAAGAAAAAAGATTAAAAGAAAACCCGAACCTAACACTGGGTGTTTTAATTGAAAAATTAGGATTTGAATATCCTGATAAAAAGGCACTCTTTTTTGGTGAAAATTCTTGGACTTGGAGCTCTATAAATGATGAATGCAATAAGATAGCTAATCTTTTTTTGAAATTAAACATTAAAAACGGTGATACCATTTCAATAATGATGGAGAATTGCCCAGAGTATTTATTTTTAATTGGTGGGATAAACAAAGTTCAAGGGGTCAGCGCTCTGATAAATGTTCACCAAAGAAAACAAGCTTTAGTTCACGCTTTTAATCTTAGTAGCCCTGAATGGATTATTGTTGATGGTGATAATCTTCCCTTTTTGTTAGAAATTAAAGAAGATTTACTATTGGGAGATGATAGAATTCTTGTTTGCAACGCTGAAGGGAGTACAAAAAATGGATTACGGGATTTAAATAAGGAACTTGAAGGAATCTCTGTTGAAAACCCAAATCCTAGGTTAAAGGGAAATCTAAGGGAAATAGCACTAAATATTTTTACAAGCGGAACAACTGGTCTACCAAAAGCTGTCACTTTGAGTAATTTTAAATTCATGCATGTAAGTATATTTGGAGTACTTACCCTCAAACTCGATATCGATGATATTATTTATATCCCTCAACCATTATATCATGGATTAGGGTTAATGGTAGGGTGTGGGGGTGCTGTGTGGAGAGGAGCCTCTATAGCTCTTCGTAAACGTTTTTCCGCTTCAAATTTTTGGAAAGATATTAAGAAATACAATGCAACATGCACATTATACATTGGAGAGATTCCCAGGTATCTTCTTAATCGTCCCGAATCAGAATTTGTGAAGGATTCACCTCTGAGAAAAATGGTCGGTCTCGGTTTGAAAAAAGACGTTTGGGAACGCTTCAGCTCTCGTTTTAACGTTCCTCACATAGTGGAATATTTTGGCTTAACTGAGAGTGGTGGATTTGTCAATGTTTCGGGAAAACCGGGAATGGTTGGTAGGAATGTATTTGCTGGAGTTCATATAGTAAAAGTTGATAGAGATACCAATGAGGTACTTAGAACCAAGCAAGGTCATTGCATCCTATGTAAACCGGGAGAAATTGGTATTGTTCTGGTTCAGGTGATTCCAGATGATGACTTTACTGGTTATAAAAGCAAAGAAGCTACAGAAAAAAAACTTGTTTATAATGTCATCGAGGAAGGAGATGTATATTTTAATACCGGGGACCTCCTGAAACTTCATGAAGATAGATGGGTCTCCTTTGTCGAAAGATCAGGAGATACTTTTAGGTGGAAAGGAGAGAACGTATCTACTTCTGAAGTTGAATCTATTATTAAATCATTCCCAAATGTTCTTGCTTCTGTAGTATATGGAGTAGAAATACCTGGTTCAGAGGGGAAGGCTGGTATGGCTGCCTTAACGTTGCAGGATTCGGGGAATTTTAGTCTAGAGGACTTTGCCAAATTTTTAGTCTCTTCCCTCCCAGGGTATGCAATTCCTATTTTTTTAAGAATATGTCAAAATCTTGAGGTCACTGGAACATTTAAGTTACGGAAAGTCACCCTTAAGGAAGAAGGCTTTAGTCCAGATAAAATTTCAGATCCTTTGTATGTGTGGAATCCAAAATCCAAAGCTTTAGAAAAACTGACATTAAATGTCTACAATGACATAAAAAAGGGCAATATGATATTATAAAATTGAACTATAAATGCATCTAAATGAGATTGAGATACCCTTTTGTTTCCCAAAAACAGACTATTATACTAATCTTAAACAATTACCGTTTCCTTTTTTGGTATCTCTTTCCCGTTCTTTTTTGAAAATTTTCGCTTCTTAGCATTTCTTTAGATTGATATCTCTCTGGAATGTAACCTGATAAGGGTAATATTGATTTTGATTGTTCAAGATATTCCTGCAGTTTATCTGGTAAATCTTTTACGATATTTTGAACCACTTCTTCTGGATCGATTGTAAATCGGTATTTGCAGAATCCCTTATTTAAATTAGTGATGTCTCTAAGTAGATACCCAACTGCCTTATCAATTCTTAATCGTGCTGGTGTATCGATGAAAGTTTTTTGGTTGTACAAGACTGATTGCGAGACATCCATGGTCACTAATCCATTTTCATTTATCATAAGATTATCATTGCTATAATCGCCGTGTACCATATGAGCATCGAGGAATACGTGAGCGATAATGTCAATTGCTTCATAGAGAATATCTTCGGGATCCCCGAATTCACAAATATCCACATCACTGAGCAATGGAGCGGGTATTAAAGAGTCTTCCTCTATGCTAATGAAATCCATCATCATAATATTATTTAATAAGTATCTAGGTTTTGGAACTGGGATTTTTACCTGGTGAAGTCCATACAAGTTCCAGAATTCCTGTTTTGCGGCGATGGCAGCCATCAATTCTTTTGTAACATGATGAGTGCCTTGTAGGCGTTTTTTAATGGTACTTGTAAAATATCTGAACACTTTGGCGCAGATTAAATCGTCCGTAGCTTCCTCTTGAGCTAATAGAACTGTTGCTTCCTTTCCTGCTCCAATAACAGAGATTACCTTCTTAATTTCATCAGTAGCAAGGAGTTGATTAGTTGCTTGTTTTACGGTTACTTCTCTTAATGGAATTCTGCAGTCCTCTCTTTGTTCATTTAATAAATGTCCATTTTTGGATAGATCTATCCCAATTTTTTGGTTGAATATTTTTTTAGTCATTTTTTTCCTTCTTTAATAGTTTTAAATAATTTTTATGGGTGAAATTCGTCTGGAAATCTGCTTAAAATATCATATTTAATAGAACACTTCCAAATGTGCTTATAACCCTCAAAAGGAAATAGATTTGAGACTATTCCTTATGGATATTCCTAAAATCCTCTCAGAAAGAGATACAGGTTCTCAAATCGTAGTAATTCGGCTTAAAAAACACCAATTGAGGTCTGTTCTTCATTCTGATGATAAGATTTTCCTTTGCAATCATTAACCATTCGAACAATCACCTCATTATGTTTTATGCACTTAATGATTCTGACATTAAAAATATTATCTAAACCTTTTTTGGATCCTCAACGAATTGTATAAAGTTTAAAATAGTGTTGATTTAATATTCTATATCGTAATGAGAATGTCTTTTCATTACAAATATAGGAGTCTAATAGAATTATGCCGTGGGAAAATGTAAAAGATATTTTACGCCCCAATATGGATGATATCCATATGGGAGTTATGAAAGTAGATAAGGAGAAATGTAACAAATGCGAATTATGTATGCAAAACTGCCCTTTCCGATGTTGGGAAAAAAATGAAGAAGGTTTTCCTGTAATGAAAGAGGAATATGCATGCTTTAGTTGCTATAACTGTAAAATCGCATGTCCGAATGATGCTATATCAATAATTGATTCATATCATGTAGATGCAGGATTTTGGAAAACTGAACCTCATCCCTTACCCCCTAAATTACCTATTGAGCCCAAAGATGCCGAAGGAAATCCAACAGAATGGAACGAAATTGAAAAAGCGATCTTTACTAGACGAAGTGTGAGGAATTTTAAAGACACCCCAGTTCCAGAATCTATAATCCAGAGAGTATTAGAAGCAGGTAGATTTGCCCCAAGTGGAGGAAATTGTCAACCATGGAGATTTATTGTAATTACTAATAAAGCTTTAATTGCTGAAATTGATAAAACATCCAAAACTTTACTAGCAGGTTTATATCGAATGTATATGAATGATGCTTCTGTAAAAGGACTAGCCGCTATGGTAGAAGGTCCCCCATTGAATGTCAGTTCTTATGACCCTCGTGTTATGTTCGGAGGTTTTGGCACAATAGCTAAACATGAAGAGCTCTATCCTAGTATGGATGCACCAGTTGTGATATTATTACTTGCTGATAATAGGGCTATTGGTAGTGCTGACTTAAATCTTGGGATTTGTGGTCAGAATATGAATTTAGCTGCAAATTCTCTGGGTATCAAAGCTTGTTGGGTCGGATTTATTGCTGGGGGTGTCAATTTCTCTCAAGCGATAAAGAAGAAGCTTGATATAGCAGAACCTTGGTACGTAGCTAGTTCATTGGTGTTGGGATATCCTAAGTTTAAGCAAGAAGGAATTGTACCGCGTGAATACAGACCAGTAGCGTGGTTCCGAGAGGGAGCAGAAGGACCTGAAATAGAAGAAGAAGTCAATGTGCCCTTAAAAGGAGAACAAGAAGCTTAAAAGATTTTTTTCTTTTTTTCTTTTTTTCTATTAACGTTTTATAAATTGATGATTTACTATAATTTATAACTAAATTTTTGAGAAAAATCATCATAAAAGTCGATTAATTATGCCCTGGGAAGATGTAAAAGATATTTTACGCCCAAATATGGATGATATCCATATGGGGGTTATGAAAGTAGATGAGGATAAATGTACTAAATGTGAATTATGTATACAGAACTGTCCTTTTCAATGTTGGGAAACGAATGATGAAGGGTACCCCGTTTTAAAAGAGAATTATGCGTGTTTTAGTTGTTATAACTGCATGATTGCATGCCCAAATAATGCCATTTCAATAATCGACTCCTATCACGTAGACGCAGGAGTTTTTAAGACTTTACCACATCCATTACCCCCTGAAATGCCCCTTGAACCAAAAGATATTGAAGGAAATCCAGCAGAATGGAATGAAATTGAGAAATTGGTACTTAATCGACGAAGCGTGAGAAACTTTAAGGATATACCAGTTCCAGAATCAATAATTCAAAGAGTTCTAGAAGCAGGTAGATTTGCTCCAAGTGGAGGTAATTGTCAACCGTGGCAATTTGTAGTTATAACTAATAAAGAAATGATAAATGAAATTAACAGAGCAGCAATTAACTCTATTACTCAAGTATATAATGCTTATCTAAATGATAATTCTGTAAAAGCGCTAGAAGGGATGGTCAAAGGTCCTCCTCCCAATGTAGGAGGTGTTGATCCGAGGATAATTTTCGGTGGAATGGGCACAGTTAGTAAGGAGGGAGGTTTGCTTCCAAGTTTGGGTGCACCCGCGATAATATTACTTCTTGCTGATGAAAGATCGATTGGTAGACCTCAAATGAGTATTGGAATATGTGGTCAGACAATGAATCTGGTTGCTAATTCCTTAGGTATCAAAGCTACATGGTCAGGTTTTTTTGCGTGGGGAGCTAGTGTTCACCCAACATTAAGTAAAGAATTGGGGATAGAACCTCCTTGGTTTGCTGCTAGTTCATTATGTTTAGGATATCCTAAATTTAAACAAGAAGGAATGGTACCACGTGAGCGAAGACCCGTGAAATGGTTCCGAGAAGATAGTGACAAACCAGGAGTACCTGAAAAAGCAACTGCTCCTCAATCAGGAACACAAGAAGCATAAAATAATAAAAAAAGAAGAGAAATAAAATTTTTAAATTTTTTTTCTTTTAAGATAGGGCGTCTAATAGTAATTCTACTAAATCAACCATTTTAAGATTGGAATTTAGCTCTTCTATAGCATCCGATAAATTTCTCCAGCAGAATGGACATGTACTTACTAAATATTCTGCACCGGTTTCTCCAGCTTCCTTTACTCTACCTCGAGCCATCTCCATTGACAATTCGGGGAATCCTTTTTTGACTCCTCCCCCTGCACCGCAACACATTGCTCCAGCACGGTTGGTTTTCATTTCAGTTAGATTTGAGATTTTACCCAGTAGTTCTCTTGGTTCTTCATACAACCCCATATGACGCCCAATATGACAGGGATCATGGTATGTTGTTTTGATATCTAAGTTCTTTAATTCAACACCTTTCTCATTAATAAGATTATTTAGAAATTCAACTGAATGAAGAATCTCAATACCCTCTAAATTTTCCCCGTAATCCTTTTTAAAAGTCCTATAGCATCCAGCACAGCTAGTTACAATTCTTTTTGTTCCTCTTTCTTTGAATAATTTCGCATTCTGTTCCGCAACCTCTCCAAAGGATTTCCTATCTCCTGTTCTCATACCAACACTCCCGCAACACACTTCATGTTCTCCAAATACGGAGAAATCTACCCCTAATTTGTTAAATATTTTTGCAGTGGCTATAGCAACACGTTTTATTTGGGGAGTTAATGCTGAAGTACATCCAACAAAATAAAGGGTTTCAGCGTCTTCAGTATTAGCATCTTTTACTTTAAAGTCGAGTTCTTTCGTCCAATTAAGCTTTGCCTTGTTATCTTGTTCATATGGATTTAAGAGTTCAACCATTGCCTTATTCATAGGAACTTGAGATTCTACAGGAAATCCCGCTTCTACTAGATCGGCTCTTAGAGCTTCGAATGTATTGACATGATCCATGATATTATGTAAAGTAAAATTAAAATTTTCATTTTGGGAATTAAAGCATATTTCTTCACATAAACCGCAGAGCGTACACTGAAATATAAGGTCACTAATATCCTGACTCAACTGTAGATGGCCCCAAAAAAGGCCCTTCATAATAAGATTCTTCCCACGGGCATTGTAAGGCTCAAAAGATCTATTTACTTTATATACAGGACAACTATAGAATATCCCTTTTGAGGGCCAATTTGCAACCCTACACTGTCCACATTGGGCACATGCTAAAGCAGCTTCTTCAAACTTACTTAAATTTTTTAATTGTTCTTTCGTTTCTACCATTTTTTACACCTCTTAATATTTATCAGTTAAATAGAATTTTCCAGGGCTTAGGATTCCTTTAGGGTCAAGAGCTTTCTTTATTGTAATCATAAAATTATAATATTCTTCTGATAAAGCTCCTGAGTCAACTAAACTTCTCCCTATAATTTCTCCCATCCAATAGTGTACTGCACCTAATTCTTTTATCTGCGTAATTAGAAAGTCTTTCCACAATTCTATTTGAGCTTTTCTTTCTTTAATAGTGCTTATAACAGCAGCACCTCCAGCAACATCGATATACGATGGATAAACCCCAAATGCAACGAAATCAGCACCTCCACCACCTCCCATCTCCATCATTTTTGGAAAATTCCGTTTTACCCACTCGTCATAAGTCCTGCGATAATCTGGCAACTGATATGTAGGGCTTTTTACACAACCCCCCATACCAAATAGGTTGCCACCCATCCAGCTGTCATTAGACCATTGCCATCTTCCATCTTCTTCATAAAACCATTTTCCGATGTTACCTTCCTCTACTGTTTCACCGAGTTTTATGAATTCGGCTTCTTCTGCGATCTTCTCGATTCTTTCAATATCATGATCTAATTGCTGTTGAGTATCTCCAACCGCTGTATAAAACAAAGTTCCACCTCTAACTTTTGCATTAACCAAGCCCTTTGCAATCCCTCGTGAAGTCAACCCACTGACTCTAGCTGGAGAATAATAAAAGAAATCGTGCAATGCTAATCTTTGATGTTGCCATTTGGTCATTACTTCAGCCGCCCGTTCTGCTGGAATCTTCTCTTTAGTCTTTTTAATTTGGTATGTTGCATATCCTGCGTATTCTGGAAGGTGATATATATTTAAAGATGCCTTAGTTTTTATTCCATGAAGCCCAACATCACCAAGAAAAATACCCGTATAATCTGCTCCTAACCCAAATCGAGTAAATGGTTTGTCTCTAAAAGAGTTAGCTTTAGCTCCCGTATACATTATCTCCCCCGTAGGTAGAACTACTTCTAATCCAACACATTGCTCTGTAACAGCTCCATACATAGCAGCACCACCCCCACCAACGGTATTATTAGAAAGTCCCCCGCCGATTGTAGCAGAAAATCCAGATGCCGGACCAGTGGATCCCGTATAATATCCTACCCCTATCCTGCTTAACTGTTCACATAATTCACTCCATGAAATTCCAACTTCCACTGTAACAATTCTATTTTTCTCATCAATATCCAATATTTTATTCATCATGGTAACATCTAAAACGATTCCCCCATCCCCAATAGGTTTTGCACCTCCAGTCAAATCTGCTCCATTTCCTCGAGGAATGATTTTGGTGTTGTATTCATTTGCTACTTTTAAGATCTCAGAGATTTCTTCCGGAGTTTTTGGTTTTACTACAATGTCCGGGATACCCTGCAGTGTGTAATCACAATTCATGGAATATGAATAACACACAGGTTCAGAATCGGATACGTACTTCGTTCCTACAATGTTCTCTAATTTTTCATACACATTCTGAATTTCATTCATAATATATCATTTTATTCAATTATATTAAAAACTTTTACAAAAATCATGTTGGCTAAAAGGAAGAAGTTTAAATTTTTAAAAATTACGACAGTTCCAAATAAGTCTTCGATATTTAAGGATTAAGATAGGTTTTTATTGATGTCCATATTCAATAATTAATAATTGTAATAGATAGGAATCTTTTAACATCTTAAAAAAGAAAAAAAGAAATATGAAGTGGGATAAATA
>Ga0209536_100015824_pt1 | contig 10750 bp, 9 predicted proteins | sample DeeMarSeWOR28_12_FD_187461 | JGI IMG/M metagenome (GOLD analysis project Ga0209536, IMG submission 187461) | Marine sediment microbial communities from White Oak River estuary, North Carolina - WOR-2-8_12 (SPAdes) (version 2) | ecosystem: Environmental > Aquatic > Marine > Intertidal zone >...
GAGGGATCGAGCAGCCCCTCGCGGTCCACGGGCAGCCGGGTCACCTCCCAGCCGCGGGATTCCAACGCCTCCAGCGGAGCCTCCACCGAGGGATGCTCCACGTTGGACGTCACCACGTGGCGTCCGCGCTCGAGAGCCGGCGCCACCCGCAGCAGCACCGTGTTGTTCGCCTCGGTGGCCCCGGCGGTGAAGATGACCGGGTCCGGCTCCACGGCGAGCAGCGCGGCCACGTCCACACGGGCCCGCTCCACGACCTCGCGGGCCCGGCTCCCCTCGGCGTGCACACTCGAGGGATTGCCCCAGGTCTCGCGCAGGGCGCGATCGATACTCGACGCGACCTCGTCGCGTACCGGCGTGGTGGCGTTGTGATCCAGGTAGATGCGAATGGCGCACCTCCGGGCTGCGCCGCGCGACGCTACCCGCGGCCCCCGGACGGGTCAACGTCCGCGGCGGAGCTGCAGACCCCGGACTCGGAGGCCTGCGCCGGCGCCGGCGAAGATTCGGGAGCTGGCGCGGGAGGAACCCCATCGAGGAGGTCGTCGAGCGTCCGCCCGGCGGCGCCCTGCAACGAGCTCCCCTCGAGCTCGGAGATCAACGACTCGACCCGCTGCGTCACCTCCGGGTCGCCCCCGGCCGGCTCCCGGCTTCCGCGCAGCGCGAGCAGTACGTCCATGACGCGGATCTTCTCTGCGGGACGGCCCAGCTGGAGGCCGTCGCTGCGGCCCTGGGCACGGATCGAGAGGATTCCCGCACCCACCAGGCCATCGACCACGCCGCGGACGGTCCGGACCGGGGCCTCGAGGACGTCGGCCAGGGGGCCGGAGTCGATGGCCGGCGCCCCATCGCGGAAGCGGCGGCCCACCTCCAGTGCGATGCGCAGCGCGATCGCCTCCCGCTCGGCGGGGCCGGCCGGCAGCCCGCGCACCTCGCGCCGGTAGTGCTCGAGATTCTGGTGGGCGAAGCCGATCTCGGCTCCGAAGAGGACGATCGCCCAGAAGACGTAGATCCAGGCAAAGAGCAGGGGAAAGGCGGCGAAGCTCCCGAAGAAGGTGCTGGCGCGCGCCACCCCGACGCCGAGATCCAGGAAGAGGCCCTGGGCCACCACGGCGAGGATCGCCGCGGGCACGGCGCCCAGCAGGGCCGACACGGCCCGCACCTTCGTATTCGGCAGGAACCAGTAGAGGAAGGCGAAGACCAGGGACAGCATGAGGGTCGGGAGTTGCGAGACCGCGAAGCTGAGCATCCCCGAGAAGACGGGCAGCTCGAAGATGCGATCGAGCAGCCACGGGCTGCGGAAGGTCGTGGTCAGGGACACGGCCACACCACCGAAGACGGGGCCGACGACCAGTACTGCCAGGTAGTCCGAGAAGCGCCGGCCCCAGCTCCGGGACTTGGCGACGCCCCAGATGTCGTTCAACGCCGCCTCGACGTTGCCGATGGCCAGGACCGTGGTCACGAAGAGCACGCCCGCGCTCAACGAGCCCAGGCCCGCGAAGTTCGCGTTCTCGACCAGATTCCGGATCTGACCCTGGGCCTCCGGGCTCACGGCGGCGAGGGTTCCCACCACCCAGTCGACGAAGTCTCCGGAGCCGACCCCTACGGCGCTTGCGATCGAGACGGTGACGGCGAGCAGCGGCACCACCGACAGGACCGTGAAGTACGCGAGCGCACTCGCGCGAAGCATCAGATGGTCGCGGACGAAGCCCTCCACGACCATGATCGAGAACTGGAGCAGGCGGATCCCGCCCAGCTCCGAGCGCTTCTCCGGCTGCGAGCGCCAGAGATCGACGGCCACGAATGATCTCGCGCGGTCGATCCAGGCGGCCAGTGACACGCGGGACCCTCCCGAGGGGGACGACATGTCGGGCCACGCTACCGGTTTTGCGGAGGTGGCGCCTCGCCCACCGGCGCGACCCAGGGTGCGATCGCCCGGCGCGTCTTCGGCCCGATCCCCGGTACGCGCTCCAGGTCGGCGACGTCTTCGAAGGGACGACGACTTCGCTCGGCGACGATGGCCCCGGCCCTCGCCGGTCCGATGCCGGGCAACGCCTCGAGGGTTCGCGCATCGGCGCGGTTGGGGTCGATCGGCAGGCCGAAGAGCATCCGGGCGGGGCCGCGCACCTCCGGCCCGACGGGGTCACCACAGCGCACCGAGGCCGTATGCCCGTCCACGGCGATCACTTCCGCCGGCGCGTCACAGGTGGGACGGGGAGGCTCGGGACGCGGGAGCGCCAGCGCGAAGGCCGCGATCGCCAGGCCGAATGCGGCCCGCGCGACCGCGCCTCCCGGCGCATCGGGCCCCGGTCCCAGCTCGCCCTGCCCCGCGCCGACCACGGCCCGCTCAGCTCTCCTCGGCCGGCTCCGCCGCGCCGGCGTCCACGAAGGCGGCGTGCAGCGCACGGACGGCGAGCTCGGTGTACTTCTCCTCGATCACGACCGAGACCTTGATCTCGCTGGTCGCGATCAGCTGGATGTTGATGCCCTCGTCCGCGAGCACCTGGAACATACGCGCGGCCACCGCCGCATGGTCCTTCATCCCGAGCCCCACGATCGACACCTTCGCGATGGCCTCGTCGCCCTCGACGGCCGCCGCCCCCAACGCATCGGCCGTCGAACGGGTGATCGCCAGCGAGCGCGCGTAGTCCTCGCGCGGCACCGTGAACGTCATGTCCGTCGTCCCGTCCTGGGAGAGGTTCTGGATGATCATGTCCACCACGATGCCCTCTTCCGAGAGCGGCGTGAAGAGCCGTGCGGCGATGCCGGGCAAGTCCTTCACCCCCCGCACCCGGATCTTCGCCTCGTTGCGGCGATAGGTGACGCCGGACACCACCAGCCGTTCCATCACATCCTCCTCGGGCACCACCCAGGTTCCCTCCTCGTGCGAGAACGACGAGCGCACGTGGAGCCGCACGCCGTAGCGCATCGCGAACCGGACCGCGCGAATCTGGAGCACCTTCGCGCCCAGACTCGCCATCTCGATCATCTCGTCGAAGGAGATGCGGTCGAGCTTTCGCGCAGACGCCACCAGGTTCGGATCCGTGGTGAACACCCCGTCGACGTCGGTGTAGATCTCGCAGCTGTCCGCACCCAGGGCCGCGGCCACGGCCACGGCCGAGGTGTCGGAACCGCCCCGGCCCAGGGTCGTGATGTCGCCCGCCTCGTCGATGCCCTGGAAGCCGGCCAGCACGGCCACGGCCCCGAGCTCGAGCGTCTCGTGCAGGACCTTCGCGTCGATACTCTCGATGCGGGCGCGGCCGTGGGCCGCGTCGGTCCGCATGCCCATCTGGGCACCGGTGAAGGAGCGCGCGGGCTGACCCAGCTGCTGGAGCGCCATGGCCAGCAGCGCGATGGTCTTCTGCTCGCCGGTCGAGACCAGCACGTCCATCTCCCTGGGATCGGGCGATGCCCCGCCGATCTGCCCGGCGAGATCGACGAGCGCGTTCGTCTCCCCGGACATCGCCGACACGACCACGGCCACGCGGTGACCCGCCTTCACCGTCTCGACCACACGCTGCGCGACGGCGCGAATGCGCTCGACGCTTCCGACGCTGGTTCCACCGTATTTCTGGACGACGAGCCCCACGGCCTGATCTCCACCTCCGGCGCACACCCGGTCGGTCGTCAGGAGGCACCTGCCTCGATCGTGAGGCCCGCCCCGGCGGGCGCCGCACGAATCGCTGCAAGCCAGCGCGCGAGAATCTCCTGCGCGCCGGCTCCCGAGGCTATCGCGTTCAGGCGCCGCTGCGAGCCCTCCGCCGCGTCCCGCTCGAGCCCCACCGTGAGTCGTTCGGGCGGCAGCGCGTGGGGCAGCCGATCCGCCCACTCGACCACCAGCACGCGACCCGGTGCCAGCCAGTCGAGGAGCCCGGCATTCTCGAGCTCGGCCTCGCTCTCCACCCGGTAGAGATCCACGTGGATCAGCGACCGGCCGGCCGCGATCGGCAGCTCGTGGGCGATCACGAAGGTCGGGCTGGCCACGAGCCCCGGATCGACCCCCAGCCCCTCCGCCAGGCCCCGGACGAACAGGGTCTTGCCCGCACCCAGGGCACCCGTGAGACCGATCACGGCATCGTCTCCGGCGAGACTCTCGCCCAGGAGGCCTCCCGCCCGAGCCGTGGCCTCAGGGCTCCGGGAACGCAACCACAAGGCCGTCGTCCACTCCGCTCGGCGGCGCCTCGTCTCGCAGCCTGGCCAGGGTCTCCGGGACCTGCCCGGCCAGCTCCGCCGCAAGCAGGCCGGAGGCGCCCACGCGCTCGGCGTAGGCATCGGCGGCGGCGCCGTGAACGAAAGCCGCCAACGCGGCGCCATCGCGCGCATCACAGCCCTGGGCCAGCAGGCCGGCCACCAGGCCGAGGAGCACGTCGCCAGTGCCGCCGCTTCCGAGCACCGGCCCGCCGGTGGGGTTCGCGACCACGTGTCCCGAGGGATCGACGGTCAGCGTCCCGGCTCCTTTCAGGAGGACTACGGCACCGGTCTCGGCGGCCAGGCGCCGCGCTGCGCTCGGACGGTCCTCGTTCACCTCGACCGGCGACGACCCGAGCATCGCCGCCGCCTCGCCCGGGTGGGGAGTCAATACCGTCGGCGCCGGACGGGACGTCAGCAGCGCGAGATCCCCGGCAAAGGCCAGCAGCGCGTCGGCGTCCAGGACCAGCGGGGTCTCCAGGCGCTTCGCAACCGCGCGCACCAGTCCGAGGGTCTCCTCATGGCGCCCGATGCCCGGACCCAGCCCCACCACGTCCCGGGATGCCGCCAGAGCGAGAATCGAAGGCTCCGCCGCCGCCGCCAGGGCGCGGCCCGCGGTGTCGGGCAGCGGGGCCGTCATGGCCTCCGTGCACTTCACCTCGAGGATGTCGTGGACGCCAGCCGGACAGCCGATGGTCACGAGCCCCGCACCGACTCGCGAAGCCGCTTCCGCCGCCAACGCGGCGGCGCCGGTCTTGCCCTCGGACCCCGCCACGAGCAGCACGTGCCCGAAGGTCCCCTTGTGGCCCGCCGCCGGGCGCTCCGGGAGACGGCGGCCCACCTCGGCGCGGGTCCAGACCTCGGCGCGGATCGGCGCATCGGGAGCCTCGTCCGCGATGCCGATGCGCACGACCCGGATCTCGCCCGCCAGGGAGCGAGCCGGCTCGAGCACGAGGCCGAGCTTCGGCAGGCCCAGGGTGAGGGTCAGGTCGGCGCGGACCGCGTGTCCGAGCACGCGGCCGGTATCGGCACAGATGCCCGAAGGCAGATCCACCGCCACGACCCGGGCACCTCCCTCGCGTGCCCCGGCGATGCGACGGATGCTCGCCGCCGCCGCGCCCCGCACGGCCCGGTCGAGACCGGTTCCGAAGATCGCATCCACCAGCACACCGCCCCGGGTCGGGGGGCGCCAGCGCTCACCCTCGAGCGTCACGCCCAGCGCCTCGGCCCGCCGCCAGTTGTCCGCGGCATCGCCCCGCAGTTCCGAAGGATCTCCGAGCTGGGCGGCACGCACGGGCACCCCGGACTGATGCAGGTGACGCGCCACCACCAGACCGTCGCCTCCGTTGTTCCCCGGGCCGCACACCACCACCACGGGCTCGTCGCCCACCCGCAGGGCCAGCACCGCCTCGGCCACCGCCCGCCCGGCGCTCTCCATCAGCACCGTCCCCGGCACGCCGAGCGTCTCGATGGTGTGGCGGTCCAGGGCGCGCATCTGCGCGGCGGAGACGAGGGGCCAGACGCCGCGGCTCACGTCAGCAACGCTCGGAGATCGCGCAGGGACTGATCCAGTCCGACCAGCACGGCGCGGGTCAGCGCGGCGCGCCCCACGGCGATGCGATCCGCGGCGGGTGCTGCCTCGAGCAGCTCGCGCAGGTTGCGGAAGCCGATCCCCCCGCCGAGGGCGAGGTTCAGGCGCAGCTTCGCGGCCAGCCGCGCCGCATCGCCGAGCCCGACCAGGGCCACGCTCCGCTCCGCACCGGGCAGATCCACGAGAGCACCGGTGTAGAGCTCCACACCGCTCACGCCCTCGGCGTGGATGCGCTTCACGGCGTCGAGGTCCGGCTGGACCAGGGCCGACACCGGAATGCCGGCATCCCCGAGCGTGCGCACCAGTGCGGAGAGCCCCGGCGCAGCGCCGCGCAGGTCGAGGGGCAGCGACGCCGCCCGACCCTCCTGGCCGTCCGCCGCGAGCAGCACCCGATCCGGGCGGATCTCGAGGGCCACGGACATGAGCACCTCGCTTGGACGCATGCGCAGCTCCAGGCGTCGCGCCGTACGACGGGCGTCCAGCAGGTCCTCTTCGCGGACCGGCTTGCGATCGCCGTTTACGCCCAGACGGACCGCATCCACCCCGGCCAGCTCCGCCAGGGTCGCTGCCGCCGGTACGTCCACGTCCCGCGCCGCGGTCGCCTCACGCAAGCTCGGAAGCGCATCCAGCTCGAGCACCAGGGCGCGCGATCGCATCAGGCGACTCCCCGGAGACAGCGCTCGAGCCGCTGAGCAAGCTCCTCGGCGTACTGCTGCACGCGCGCGTCGTCCTCCCCCTCGACCATCACCCGCGCCTTCGCCTCGGTACCGCTGTAGCGGATTAGCACGCGGCCGCGGCCGTCGAGCTCGGTCTCGACGCGCCGCAGCGCCTTCATCATCTCGGGCAGCTCCTCGAGCGGACGCTTCTTCTGCACGGCCACGTTCACCAGCGCCTGAGGGAATCGCTCGAAGCCGGCGATCAGCTCCGAGAGCGGGCGCTCGGTGCGACGCATCACGGCGAGGGTCTGGAGTGCCGTCATCAGGCCGTCTCCGCTCGTGTTGTGGTCGAGGAAGAGGATGTGACCCGACTGCTCACCGCCCAGGTTGTAGCCCCCCTCGCGCATGGCTTCGACCACGTAGCGGTCTCCGACCTGGGTGCGCACGAGCGCGAGCCCCATCGCCTCGAGCGCCTTCTCGAGCCCCAGGTTGCTCATCACCGTGGCCACCACCCCGCCCCCGGCCAGCCCGCCCCGGGAGTGGAGATCCGCGGCACACAGCGCCAGGAGCACGTCGCCGTCCACGATCTGACCGCGCTCGTCCACCATCACGCAACGGTCCGCATCCCCGTCCAACGCGATCCCGACGTGGGCACCGGCCTCCCCCACGGCCTCCGCCACCGTCTGCGGATGCAGGGCACCACAGCCGTCGTTGATGTTCCGCCCGTTGGGATTCACGCCGAGCGGCACGACCTGCGCGCCCAGCTCCTGGAGGACCGTGGGCCCGACCCGATAGGCCGCGCCGTGGGCGCAGTCGAGGGCGATTCGCATTCCGTCGAGCGAGAGCTCCTTCGGAAAGGTGTGCTTCAGGAACACGACGTAACGCCCTGTCTCGTCTTCGATTCTTCGCGCTCTTCCGATCTCGTCAGGCGACGCGCGGGAGCCCGCGAGCTCGTCCGAGGCGACCAGGGCCTCGATCCGCTCCTCGACGGCGTCTGGCAGCTTGAATCCGTCGCTGGAAAAGAACTTGATCCCGTTGTCCTGGTAGGGATTGTGGCTGGCCGAGATCATCACACCGGCGTCGCAGCGCATGTCCACCGTCAGAAACGCCATGCCCGGGGTGGGCATGGGCCCGACCTGGATCACGTCAGCCCCCATCGAGCAGATCCCCGCGGCCAGGGCGTCCTCGAAGAGGTAGCCCGAGAGCCGTGTGTCCTTGCCGATGATGATCTGCGTTCGATCCCGCTTCGAGTTGGCGAACACGTGGGCGATCGCCTGGCCCAGGGCCAGCGCCACCTCGGCGGTCATGGGGTGCACGTTGGCTGTGCCGCGCACACCGTCCGTTCCGAAGAGCTTTCTCGGCGTCAAGCGCCACCTCCCACCCCGGCGGTCTCCGCCTTCGGCCTGACCTCGGCCTTCGCCTCCCGATCCACGTCCGCACCCACATCGGGCGCCTCGGCCTCGGTCTCCGGCTCCGGCTCCAGGGGCTCCACGGACACCACCTCGACGAAGACCTTCACCGGTCCCTCCTCCTCGCGCCAGACGTGGTGACTGCCCAGTGAGAGGTGGACCTCGCGCTCGACGGAGCTGCTCGCGCCGGTCACGTCGATCGCCTCGGTCACCACGTCGGTGAGCCGCATGACGTCGCCGCGCGCGCCGGTCAGCCACACCCGCGGAGGATCGACGGCGATCGCCGCCACCTTGTAGCCCGGCGCCGGCTCCCCCTCGATGTCGGGTCGCACCACCAGCGCCTTCCGGCCTCGACGCTCGAGTATCAACTCGATGCTCGCCGGCGAGCGGCTGACGATGCGCGCCCCTCTCGGCAGCGCGATCCTCGACTCGTCGAGCTCGTAGACCGCCGGACCCGGCTGGGCGCCCGAGAGGTCGATCCGGTAGTCGAGCTTCGTCGGGCTCACGTTTCGCAGGGCCGCGCGGCTTCCCAGCACGCGGACGTTCACGGTATCGACGGTCTGGCCCGTGATCACCACGTCGCCGGGCACGTCGTCGAAGATCACGGGGAGATCCACGCTGCGCTCGATCGACGACGTGCCGTGGGCCATTCCCCAGAGCACCATGGCGATGAACGCCGAGAGCAGCAGCGTGCCGAAGTGGATCCTCACGAGTCAGCCCGCCGACCGCGCTTCGCCGTCCTCGGCGCTGGCCGTGTCGGCCTCCTCTTCCTTCGCCTCGGCGACCACCGTCAGCTCCCCGAGCTGACGCAGGTCCGAGCGCTCACCGCTCAGGATCTCCCGCAGGGCGACGCGCAGCCGCGGGGCGTCGAGCCCCTGGACCATCTCGCCGCCCATGACGACCGAGATCATTCCCGTCTCCTCCGAAACCACGATAACCACCGCGTCGGTCTCCTCGGTGATCCCCACCGCCGCCCGGTGACGGGTTCCGACGCCCTCCGGCAGATCCTCGCGAAGCGTGAGCGGCAGGATGCATCCGGCATGCGCCACCCGACCCTCCTGGAGCACGGCGGCCCCGTCGTGGAGCGGGGAGTACGGCAGGAAGAGCGCGATCAGGATCTCCTTCGAGACGGCCGCATCGACCTGGATGCCGGTCTCGATCTGGTCGTCGAGGCCCGTCTCGCGCTCGAGCACCATCAGGGCGCCGATCCGCCGCTGTCCGAGGGTCTGCGCGGCGCGCACGACCTCCTCGAGCATCTGCGACGCCTCCTGAGCCGTGACCGAGGGGAAGAATCCGCGGCCGACCCGGGCCAGCGCGCGACGGATGTCGTGCTGGAAGAGGATCACGATGATGATCACGGCCGACCCACCGAAGTTCTCGAGGATCTGTCGCAACGTGACGAGCTGGAAGATCTCCGAGGCCAGGCTCAGCGCCAGCAGCACGATCAGGCCGACGAGGATCTGCACCGCGCGAGTGCCGCGAATCAGCAGCAGCAGCCAGTAGATCCCGAGGGTCACCAGCGCGACGTCGATCAGGTCGCGTACGGGGTCGAAGTTGGCGAAGACGTACTCGACCAACCCGTTGAAGAGGCTCCAGAGTGTCTCGATCACGGAGCCTCGCCCTCCGCCCCGGATGCACGGGACCGCTGGCGCGGACGTTCCGGTCCGCTACCCGCGCGGCGGCCACCACCGGACTGGAATCCGCAGAGGAGCCCGCGGGCCCCGCTCATCGATGCGCGGTCTCGCCGGAGGACGGCCGACACCACGAGTCCCTCCTAGCCGGGAACGGGCTCCGGATCCGGGAGATCCTTGCCCGGAAAACCTCCGGAGGGCTCCTTCGTCGCTCGTTCGGGCGGGGGGTCGCTCTTGCTCTCCGAGTCGGCGATCGGCGGCAGGGGCGGCAGAGGCTCCCCCTCCACCAGCCGGCGCAGCTCCTCGGTGTCCAGCGTCTCGCGCTCCAGCAGGGCTTCGCTGATACCGTCCAGGGTGGCCCGATGCTCGGTGAGCAGCTGCTTCGCGGCGTCGTACTCCTCGCTCAACAGCTTGCTCACCTCTTCGTCGATCTCCTGCGCCTTGCGCTGGCTGTAGTCGCGCCGCTGCACGAAGTCGCGGCCGAGGAAGACGTCGTGCTCGTCGTCGGCGAATGACACGGGGCCGATCCTGTCGCTCATTCCGTAGGAGCAGACCATCCGTCTGGCCAGGTCCGTCGCCTGCTTGAGGTCGTTCGCCGCGCCGGTCGTGAAGCGCCCGAAGACCAGGTCCTCCGCCGCGCGCCCGCCCATGGCGTGGCGGATCTGCGCGAGGATCTGCTCCTTCGACAGGCCGTAGCGGTCCTCCTCCGGCATCGTCATGGTGACGCCCAGTGCCATACCGCGCGGAATGATCGTCACCTTGTGGACGGGGTCCGCATGCTCCGAGAGCAGGGCCACGAGCGCGTGGCCGGCCTCGTGGTAGGCCGTCTCGCGCTTGTCCTCGTCGCTCATGATGAGGCTCTTGCGCTCGGTCCCGAGGATCACCTTGTCCTTTGCGCTCTCGAAATCGACCCGGAACACCTGCTGGGCGTCGCGGCGAGCCGCGAGCAGCGCCGCCTCGTTCACCAGGTTCTGGAGGTCGGCGCCTACGAAGCCCGGCGTACCGCGGGCGACGACGGCCAGATCGACGTCGTCGGCCAGGTCCACGCGCTTCGTGTGGACGTTCAGGATCGCGAGCCGGCCGCGCAGGTCGGGTCGGGGTACGACGACCCGGCGATCGAAGCGTCCCGGGCGCAGGAGCGCCGGGTCGAGTACGTCGGGGCGGTTCGTGGCGGCGATCAGGATCACGCCCTCGTTGCTCTCGAAGCCGTCCATCTCCACGAGGAGCTGGTTCAACGTCTGCTCGCGCTCGTCGTGACCGCCACCGAGGCCGGCCCCACGA
>Ga0209536_100015826_pt1 | contig 10750 bp, 7 predicted proteins | sample DeeMarSeWOR28_12_FD_187461 | JGI IMG/M metagenome (GOLD analysis project Ga0209536, IMG submission 187461) | Marine sediment microbial communities from White Oak River estuary, North Carolina - WOR-2-8_12 (SPAdes) (version 2) | ecosystem: Environmental > Aquatic > Marine > Intertidal zone >...
GCGAATGTAGGCATCGCTGATTATGAGGATTTCATTCAGACTGACGCGGCAATCAATCCCGGAAACTCCGGAGGAGCCCTTGTCAATTCAGGGGGTGAACTTGTGGGAATCAATACTGCAATCTTCAGTACGAGCGGAGGATACCAGGGTATAGGTTTTGCGATTCCAAGCAATATGGCAAAGGCGGTTATGGACAGTCTTCTTGAACGGGGTAAGGTAATCAGGGGATGGCTTGGTGTATCAATACAGTCAATTACTCCTGAACTGGCAATGCAGTTCCAGCTGGAGAAGGACTTCGGCACTCTTGTGGCAGATGTCGTTGAAGGCAGCCCGGCTGAAAAGTCAGGGCTGATGCGAGGTGATGTGATTATTGAGTTTGACGGTAAAGAAGTTATGGAACCCTATCAGCTCAGAAATATGGTGGCAAGCACTCCTCCCGGAAAACCTGTTCAGTGCAGAATCATACGGGAAGGCACCATTGAAATACTGACTGTAACCATTGGAGAACTGCCTTCAGATGACCAACCGTTACCAACAGTGCACAAAAATGCACTGAAAGGGGTAAATGTTCAGAACCTTACTCCGGAGATTTACAGGAGATTAAATATTCCAGACCGTGTAAGAGGTGTTGTCGTTACCGGTGTGGAGCAGGGCAGCCCTGCCGAGTCTTCACTGATGAATGGAGACGTCATCATAGAAATAAACAGAAAGGCAATTTCAAACATAGATGATTACGAGTCCATCGTGTCTGCTATTGAAGCGGATAAAGATGTATTGCTTCTTGTGAATCGCAGGGGAAATACTATTTTTATCACAATCAGCAGCCAGCAGGAGGAGTAACACTGCTCTCAAAAGGTGCTGTCCGGCAGATGTCATGTCGGGTCTTCAGCTGAGAAATCATTGCACATACTGACGATAGCTGCAAGATTTCTTCTCGAGCCTGTCATGAGTGATAAAGAAAGATTTCTCACCTCGCCAGGAATGACAATGGGTGATGGAACAGAAATGACGTCAAAACCTCCTGTTGTATTAACACTCCTGAGTGGGAATGACAAAAACAGAAACTGCTGATTACCTGATGGTAGTGAGGACTTCTCTCAGAGGGATACAAAACTTCTCTGCTATCTTTTTACAGTCCTCATACTCGAGTGACACCTTCTCTTTCTCCCCATCAAGCTGCGCAACTTTAACATTCACTTTACCGTATCTGGTCTGAACAGACCTGATCGTTCGTGGAAGAGTTTTTCTTTCAGCACGGTAGTATCGCAGCCCGATACTGGTTGTCTCATTGAAGATGATATTGAAATATTTTCCTTTTTCTTCATCCCTGCAGAGTACTGTCAGCCTGGTGCCAGGTCTGCCTTTTTTCATAATCACCTGCGTCAGATAGACATCAAGGGCCCCTGCAGCAAACAACCTCGCTACAACATGCTCATACATCTGGGGATTCATGTCATCAATATTTGTGTCGATGACAGTGACTTTCTCTTCGCCCTTCCCCTCCCCCACAGGTTCACCAAGGAAGAGCCGGAGAATATTAGGCCGGTCCTTGATATTCTTACCTCCTGCACCAGATCCGGTTCGTTTCAGTTTCATTTCAGGAAGGTGCCCAAAGCCCCTGGCAAGAGAGGAAATCAGAACAGCACCGGTGGGCGTTGTCAACTCAAACTGCAGATCTGAAGCGTAAACAGGTACGTCTTTAAGCAATGCAACCGTTGCCGGAGCAGGGACCGGTAAAAGACCGTGTTCAGTTCGCACCGTTCCGCTTCCCAGGTTCAGGGGAGAGGCATACACATCCTTGATTCCCAGTATGTCCAGGCCGATTAAAGCACCAAATATATCAACAATACAGTCAATGGCTCCAAGTTCATGAAGATGTATCCCTGTGTAGCGTTTACCATGGACTTTGGCTTCAGCCTGAAAAAGCCTTTTAAAGATTGCCAGCCCCTTCTCCTGTACGGATGGTGACAGACGGGAGTCCAGGATTATCTTTTCAATATCCCTAAACTGTCTGCAGGCCTCTTTCGCTGCTTTCTTCTGAATGAGAACATTAACTTTTGCGGCACTGATCCCCGCCCGCTTCACTTTTTTTAATTCGAGCATATACCCGCGAAGAGGCAGACGGCCAAGTTCCTTCCGAAGTGTTTCAAAGGGCACTCCCGCATCAACAAGCGCGCCGAGAATCATGTCGCCGCTAATACCGGAACAACAGTCAAAAAAGGCAATCATAACAGTAATAAACGGGATTATGTTTTTATAGTTAACATATTGATTCTATGAGCTAAAACACCGGCACCAAAGCCGTTATCTATGTTCATGACCGCTATACCGGGTACGCATGAATTGAGCATGGCAAAAAGCGCCGTTAAACCACCCAGGCTGGTACCGTACCCTACTGATGTCGGAACTGCGATAATCGTTTTGTCCGTCATCCCGCCGATCACAGAGGGCAAGGCCCCTTCCATCCCGGCGGCAACGATCAATACAGCAGCATCATGCAGAACCTCTCTGGATTCCCTGATCCTGTGCAGGCCGGCTACTCCAACATCATAAATAGTTTTTGTCCTGGTGCCGAGGAAATCAGCAGTAACAGCGGCTTCTTCTGCTACAGGGATATCAGATGTGCCTGCGCAGAGAACGGCTATCAGCCCCTGCTTCTTTTTCGCACCACCAGCGGCGATAATCCCGGAACGTTCATGGTAATGTGCCTTCTTCCCTTTACCGGAGCACAGCCGTTGAACATCGGTAAAGTTTTTTTTCGTTGCCTTTGTAATGAGGAGCTTGCCATTTTTCGCAAGCATTGACTGGGCAATGCTCTTCACATCTCCCGTTGTCTTCCCCTCTGCAAAAATAACCTCCGGAATGCCATGTCGCATTTCACGGTGATGATCGACCTTTGCAATACCAAGGTCTTCATAAGGCAGGTGCTGAAGTTGCATAAATGCATCATTGATATTCAGTCCGCCACCCTGAACAGATTTCAAAATCTCTTTGATTTTCCTGTTGTCCATAAGGAAAGTTTAATACATTCCTAAAACTCTGCTTTAAGGCTCCTGCTCATGAGCTCCTTCACCGCCTGATCCGGCTTTTTTCCTTCGTTGATAACATGATTGATCTGTTCCACAATCGGCATCTCAACGCCATGCTTTTTAGAAAGTTCATAGGCAGATTGTGAAGTTGCAACACCTTCAGCGACCATTTTCATTTCTCCAAGAATATCTGTGAGCGTCCTGCCACTGCCGAGTTGAAACCCCACTGTATAGTTTCTGGAAAGAGCGCCAGTGCATGTCAGTACCAGATCTCCAAGTCCGCTCAGTCCTCCGAAGGTCTTTTCCCTTGCACCCATGGCAACACCGAGACGCGTCATTTCAGCCAGTCCACGGGTAATGAGCGCTGCCCTTGTGCTGGCCCCAAGGCCCAGGCCATCGGATATTCCTGAAGCGATAGCCATTACGTTTTTCAACGCGCCTCCGAGCTCAACGCCAAGCACATCAGAGTTTGTATAGACCCTGAACGTATCGGTATTGAAGACATCCTGCAGCACCAGGGCTGTCTTATTATCATATGCTGCTACCGTCACCGCCGTCGGAAGCTGCTTTATCACCTCTTTGGCAAAGCTCGGCCCTGAAAGCGCCGCAACCTCTGAGCCGGTCAATTCCTCAAGGATCGAGGAGACCGTCAACAGCGTTCCCTTCTCAATACCCTTTGAAGCACTTATAATGACAGATTTCTCAGAAAGAAGATTTTTTGCTGTGCTGAAGACGGAACGTGTGAACTGGGTAGGAACTGCATTCAGAATATAGCTTGCCTTGCTGAGTGCTTTGCCAAGATCACTGGTTACCTCAATGTTATGGGAAAGTGGCAGACCGGGCAAATAGGTTCCGTTCATACCGGTCCCTTTCATCTCATCAACAAGTTCCTGCTCATATGCCCAGAGAAATACGTCATGCCCCTTTTCCCCGAGCAGATTGGCAAGGGTCGTTCCCCAGCTCCCGGCACCTATAACAGCTATATATCCCATGTTTTCCGTGTGCACCCCCTACTTTACAATTACAGCAAACTGTTGTATATAAAGGGAGTACATTTATCCCTCAAGTGTGCCGTAAATAACTATACGTGATAGAACATGTCAGATGGCATCCAAATTGTTACCCGGTTTTGCCTGTGAACAGTAAAGATGATAACAGGAAAAACCTTGTAATTACAATCTTTTGAGGGAATGCAGTTATAATCTGCCCAGCATATGTCATGAAAATCAGAAATAAGCTCATTTTAACATTTACAGCCTTCACATTCATTGTTGCTGCTGTCGGCATACTTGGTCTCATTGCAACCATAGAGATAACCAAATCCTTTGATGGAGGCGAAGAACACTTCAGGTCAATTGTATCAGCATCTACAGAAGTGTCAAGTTATGTAAAAAGAGCAGAGGGGCACCTCATGCTTTACCTTGCCCTCCATGATGTAAATGACAGAGAACTGTTCTTTTCCCGTATTGAAGCCATGGAGGAAGAAATTGCACTCCTTGATAGTATCATTGGCATGCATGAAGCCCGGGATATTTTTGAGAAAATTAAATTCAATGCCGATGAACTCCTCCCTGTTGGAAGGTCACTTATTGAAATCCATGATAAGGAAATGAAGGAAAAAGGAAGTTTTATTGCAGATAATCACATGGGGTTAATCAGAAGCCTCAATGATCATGCAGATTCAGTTCGAAAAAATGCCCTCGACCTTGCCCATTATGAAACCGACTTTCTCAACAGGCAGGAGGCTATCACAGCTGCTACAGAACTCAGCAACTATGTGCAAATGGCTGAAAACCACCTTATTACCTATACGGTACTCCATGAAAAAAGGGACCTTGGTTATTTTTTCATGAGATTCGCATCGCTGCGTGAGCAGTTGTCTATTCTTGATACTCGACTGAGAGATGCTGATGAAAAATCCATGCTGACCGGAATACGGGGAAGAGTGAACCAGCTCATGCCTGTTGCCAGGACGTTGATAGAAGTGCATGACAATGAGATGGCAGCATCAGAGACATTCAATCCTGACAATCATGCAAAGTTGTTTCGCACATTAAACAGCATCGTATCATCGATAAGAAAAGAGGGTATCGAACTTGCACAAATCAATGTAATGCTTGAATCTCAGGCAAAAGCAGCAGCTACAAAAAAGGCCGCCTATATTCGGAGGATTGTTATTACAGCAATAATCGCTTCCATACTGATTGCACTGATCGGAACATACTTTTTTTCTAAGACATTCTCAAACCCATTATTAAGGCTCAGGGAGGTTGCATCACGAATCGGCAGAGGCCACCTGGCAACCCCGATCGACATAGATTCGAAAGACGAAATCGGGGACCTTGCTGCCAGTTTCAAGACAATGACATCAAATCTACAGAAGAGCATGGTATCCCGGGACTATATGAATAACATCATAAAGTCAATGATGGACTCTCTCATCGTTGTAGACCTGCATGGGACTATTACCGCCGTTAACCCTGCCCTCTGCAAAATGCTGTTTTACAGAGAAGAGGAACTTGTCGGCATCTCTCTTCGACAAATATTTGGCGGTTACGACAGCCCGGGGACGGACATAACTCATTACATTAATACCTTGCATACCAATGACAGGGAGACGCAGTATATTTCAAAAAATGGCGACATAATTCCTGTCCTCCTGTCAGCATCTCTGATATATGGACCATCTGGAAATCCGGAAGGAGCAGTCTATGTTGCCCATGACATTACTGACCTGAAACAGGCTGAGTTGTCGCTCAAGGCCTCTGAGAAGAACTATCGCGACCTCGTGGACACTGCCCCTGTCGGCGTCTATAAAACAAATATCGAAGGAAAATTCATGTATGGGAATGATGCGCTGTTAGACATCTTTGAATTTTCATCGCTTGAGGAACTGAGAAGAGATAATGTCGAGTCGCGATATGTTCATCCCGACGACAGGAAGAGACTCATATCCATACTGAAAGAAAAAGGGGTTATTCGAAATTTTGAAACTGAGCTTATTACAAAAAACAGACGTCACAAGAATGTCCTCCTCAGCGGAACACTCTATGGAGATGTCATCTCGGGAATGATGATTGACATTACAGAAAAAATCAACTTTCAGAAGGAAGCCATGCAGGCGGGACATCTTGCATCACTTGGTGAACTTGCAGCCGGCGTAGCTCATGAAATCAATAACCCGGTAAACGGTATTCTGAACTATGCTCAGATATTGCTGAACGAATCTGAAAAGGACAGCAGGGAACAGGATATTCTGACCCGGATTATACGTGAAAGCGACAGGGTGGCAGTCATCGTTTCCGGTCTGCTTTCCTTTGCCCGGGGCAGACTGGAAAAGAAGTCCCCTATTCATGTCTCGGATATAATGTCAGCAAGTCTTGACCTGACAAGCTCACATATTGTCAGAGACGGAATCCGGTTTAAACTGGATATTCCCCCTAACCTTCCCGCAATCTATGCCCACTCACAGCAGATACAGCAGGTATTTCTCAATATTATCAGTAATGCCAGGTATGCCTTAAATCAAAAATATAACGGACGGCAGGACGACAAATATCTGGAAATTATAGGCAGGCAGATTATGGTTGATTCCCATCCCTATGTAAGGGTGTCTTTTTTTGATAACGGCAACGGCATCCCTGACAGTCTGCTGGACAAAGTGAAAAAGCCTTTTGTATCCACCAAGCCAAAGGGAGAAGGAACCGGCCTGGGTCTGAGTATCAGCCACGGCATTGTAAGCGAACATGGTGGCAGGCTCGTAATAGACAGTATTGATGGGGAATATACCAAGGTTATAATTGATCTGCCAGTCAACGCCCGGGTCAGCTAACGGGGCCATTCTTGGTTCTTAGTTCTTACTTTTAATCTTTGCCCATGTATCACGGAGGGTCACTGTCCTGTTCAATACAGGCCTTTCAGGGGACGATTCAGGATCAACACAGAAATAACCCAATCTCTCAAATTGAAAATGCTCCCCCGGTTTTGAACTGCTCAAAGACGGCTCAGCATAGCAGTCAGTGAGAACTTCCAGGGATTCAGGATTCAGGTAATCCCTGAATTCAGTCCCGTCTTTGCGGCTGTCAGGCTCTGCTTCAGTAAAGAGGTGACTATAAAGCCTGACCTCGGTTTGAATGGATTTTTCAGCAGACACCCAATGCAGCGTCGCTTTTACCTTGCGCCCGTCAGGAGCATCCCCTCCTCTTGTAGCAGGATCATAGGTACAGTGAAGTTCCACTATTTCACCCCTGTCATTTTTCACAGCCTTCTCGCAGGTAATGAAGTAGGCGTACCGCAACCGAACCTCCCTCCCCGGGGCAAGGCGGAAAAACTTTTTGGGCGGATCTTCCATAAAGTCATCGCGCTCTATATAGATTTCCCGTGAGAAAGGAACCGTACGGGTCCCTGCACTTTCATCCTCAGGATTGTTTACTGCATCAAGCTCCTCAATTGTATCGTGAGGATAATTCAGAATAACTATTTTCAGAGGGTGCAATACAGTCATAACGCGGGGTGCCCGTTTGTTCAGGTCTTCACGGACACAGTATTCAAGAAGGGCCATGTCAACAGTGCTGTCGGCCTTTGCCACACCTATCCTGTCGCAGAAAATACGTATTGATTCAGGAGTGTACCCCCTTCTTCTCAATCCCGCGATAGTGGGCATCCGGGGATCGTCCCACCCCTTGACATGGCCACCGTTAACAAGCTGCAACAGCTTGCGCTTGCTCATCACGGTATAGCTCAGGTTCAGGCGGGCAAATTCAATCTGCTGTGGATGAAAGACACCAATCTCATCAAGAAACCAGTCATAGAGCGGTCTGTGGTCTTCAAATTCCAGTGTACAGAGAGAGTGTGTAATTTTCTCAATTGAGTCCGAAATACAGTGGGCATAATCATACATTGGATAGATACACCATTGATCACCAGTCCTGTGATGCGTTGATCGCTGTATCCTGTAAATAACAGGATCACGCATGTTGATATTGCCTGATGACATATTGATCTTAGCCCTCAACGTCCTCGCACCGTCTTCAAACTCGCCTGCCCGCATGCGCCTGAAGAGATCCAGATTTTCATCTGCCGGGCGGTTACGATAAGGGCTTTCCTGCCCGGCTTCAGTCAGGGTCCCTCTGTGCTGCCTGATCTCGTCAGAGTTTAGATCACAGACATAGGCCCTGCCCTTTTTGATCAGTTCAATGGCATAGCCATATAGCTGTTCAAAATAATCAGACGCATAGTACTCCCTGTTCTCCCAGGAAAAGCCAAGCCAGTGCACATCCTCCTTTATGGCCGCAACATACTTTAATTCCTCCCTGTCGGGATTCGTGTCGTCAAACCTCAGGTTACAGAGCCCGCTGTAATCAGCGGCAATGCCGAAATTCAGGCAGATTGATTTTGCATGACCGATATGAAGATAACCGTTCGGTTCCGGAGGGAACCTGGTATGGATACGGCCGTCATTTTTGCCGTTCTTTATGTCTTCATCAATAATGTGTTTGATGAAATTGGAAACCGGTTTTGATGAATCGTCACGCATACGTAGTTCTTCCCTTATGTGGAGAGGTTGGACCCCCGTCGTAACAGGGACAGAAATGCCCCTTAAATAGAATCTATTGCCCGCTCAAGTCTCCTGATCGTCTTTTCCCTGCCCATAACATCAAGCACCTCAAATATACCGGGGCTCTGCGTTCCCCCTGTCAGTGCAACACGGGCCGGCTGGGCCAGCTTGCCGAGCTTCACCTCTTTCCTCTCAGCTATGGACCTGAAGAGGTTCTCTATGTCCTGCTCTGTAAACTCACTCATTGACTCAAGGCCTTCTTTCAGTTCAACAAGCAGTTCCCTGCTTTCTTCTTTGAGAAACTTGTTTTTAGCCTTTTCCTCATATTCAATATCCTCATCAATGTAATAGCGCAGGGACTGAGCCATTTCAACAAGTGTCTTTGATCTTTCCCGCAGCGTACCAACCGCTTTCGCCAGCCATTTCATATCCTGCTGTTGTCCGGCCTGAATCACCTGCTCTTTCTCAAGAAAGGGAATAACCTGTTCGGCAAGTGTTTCATTCGGCGACTGAATTATGTATTGCTGGTTCAGCCATAACAGTTTCTCAGGATTAAATACTGCTGCAGCCTTGCCCACGTTCTCAAAGGAAAAATATTGAACCAGCTCTTCCATTGAAAATATCTCCTGATCGCCATAGGACCATCCAAGTCGGACAAGGTAATTCACCAGCGCCTGAGGCAGATAGCCCATTTCATAATAGGCCATAACAGAAGTTGCTCCATGTCTCTTTGAGAGCCGTGCCTTGTCTGAGCCCAGTATCATGGGCAGATGGGCAAATTTTGGTGTTTCATAGCCCAGCGCCTCGTATAACTGTACCTGCCGGGGCGTGTTATTCAGATGATCATCCCCTCTGACAACATGGGTGATAGCCATATCAACATCATCTACGACTACAGTGAGATTGTAGGTGGGAGTGCCGTCTGAGCGCTGTATGATGAGGTCATCGAGCTGCTCATTTTCAAACACAACATGTCCCTTGACCATATCGTCAACATAGGTACTGCCCTGCTGGGGCATCCTGAACCGGACGACGGGGTCGATGCCGGGTACAGGTTCCTGCAGTCCCCTGCACTTGCCGCTGTATTTCAGAGACCTGCCCTGTTTCATAGCTTCCTTCCGGTTTGCCTCAAGCTCCTCCGGCGAGCAGTAGCAGTAATAGGCCTTGCCCTCTTCAAGGAGTTTATCCACATATTTTTTATAGACATCAAAACGGTCGGTCTGCCTGACAGGACCCTCATCCCAGTCAAGACCAAGCCACTTCATGCCCTCTATGATCGCCTCTATATATTCATCAGTTGACCGCTCCCTGTCAGTGTCCTCAATGCGAAGGACAAAGGTGCCCTTGTTATGCCGGGCGAAAAGCCAGTTAAACAGCGCTGTTCGGGCGCCGCCGATATGAAGATACCCTGTTGGGCTTGGAGCAAAGCGTACTCTTATGTTCTCAGACACAGTATTCCTCCTGTTCATCTATAAAAAGAACCAGCACAATTATATCACAGGAGAGCTTTTAGTTTTATTTGTATAAAGCGCAGTGGACAGGCATACCGATGAAATACAATCCAGAAGGATGATTGCCGACAAAAGAGTATTACGACACCTTACGGAAGGATCTGAGTTATACTTTGTTAGTTTAAGTATCTTATAAGACTTTCACATGGTAAGGTAAATGAGATTATCATGTAAAAATTGTCGATTAATAATCTTTTTGAGGTTTTCATCCTTTGTAACCAGAATGTCAGATCCTGATGTGAGTTGTTTAATACCCGCTGATACTGCCATAATAATTTCTGACCATGATCAGAGAATGGAATGGACATACACCTGACATTCACCCTTCTGCTTATATCCATGAGTCTGCACAGATAATCGGTAAAGTCAAAATCGGCAAAGACGCCTCGGTCTGGCCCAATGTGGTGATTCGCGGCGACATTGAGGAGATAGTCATTGGTGAAGGCACCAACATTCAGGACAATACGGTCATGCATACAGATTTTGGATCACCAACAGTTCTCGGCAATAGAATCTCCATCGGCCACTCAGTCGTCCTTCATGGCTGTACAGTGGAAGATGACTGTCTTATCGGGATGGGGGCGATCATTCTGGATCATGCGGTTATTGAAAAAGAATGCCTCATCGGCGCCCGTGCCCTCGTTACTTCAGGC